>JACCDT010594773.1_pt1 | contig 15201 bp, 22 predicted proteins | sample 7446291 | NCBI WGS metagenome assembly JACCDT01 (sample SAMN15323446, study PRJNA562643) | freshwater metagenome | isolation source: river surface water | place: USA:Blue River Watershed | collected 2017-08-17
CGAACCCCCAACCATCTCCTTAGGACGGAGCTGCGCTGTCCTGTTGCGCTATGGCCCGATGTGCCCACCGAGTCCTTCCTGGTCATCGGGTCGACGTAGGGTGGGCGTGGGTGTCGCAAGCTCGGCCTAGCTACGGGGAACGAGGGTTTCCTGGAGCTTGCGCCGTGCTGGCTGAGGGACTCGAACCCCTCATGTTCTGTCTCGCTGGTGGGACTCGAACCCACAACGAATCGCTTAGAAGACGATTGCCCGTTCCTATTAGGCTTCAGCGAGCCAAGCGTACCACCCGAACTGCTTCGCGGTTCGCCGACGATGGCAGTTAGCGCATCTTACCTCGCACTTAGCGACCTCATCTTCAATCCGGCCCCAAGAGACCCCATCCCTCACCATACGACTGACGGCGGCTACCTTGATGCCACGCACATGGTCAAAGTCAAGGACGCTCGGATCAGACTCTCCGCAATCGCAACAAGGGTGATCTGCTAAGTAATCCCAGATTCGCTTCGCATGATCACGCCTGACGGAATCCCTCCTAGCCCCAGTATTCGCCTTGTGAACAACAGCGTTGTTCTGGTAGTAGCCCTTCGAGCAAGCCCTGCAATGCGCCTGAACCCCATCGATGCTACGGGATGAGCGGTTGTAGTCGGTGAGCGGCTTGCCTATACGGCACCGACAACACGTCTTCACTCTCGCCACCCTCCATCGCAAGGCCGATCGAGATTGATGATACACCACCTTGGAGACCCGTCCGGGTGCTGCCCCCGGCATCCGTGGGTTGCGGCCACGGGTTTGCACTGGCTCTACGGGCCGTGTCGAGACGGAGGCGGGACTGGGTACCCGCGTCTCAACCATAACCGGGAGCGTCTTGATCAGACCACCCCGTCTCAGAGTCGTAGAAGGGGGTCGAACCCTCAACATTCTGCTTGGAAGGCAGACGCTCTAGCCAGTTGAGCTACTACGACGTGGTACTCCGTGCGGGAATCGAACCCGCTCCACCTCCTTGAAAGGGAGGGGGCCTAACCAATAACCGAACGGAGTCTGGTAGTCCCACGGGGAGTTGAACCCCGTCCCCCTGGCTGAGAACCAGGCGTCCTAACCGATAGACGATGGGACCTCGTATGTTGCGCCCCCGCACGGGGAGTTGAACCCCGGTTGCCCTAGCCAGCGGGCGATGATGTTACGGGAGACTTCCTGAGGTACTCATGTATCAGGTCGATGCGATTCGGATGAAGCTCCATCCATCCGACCATGACGTTGCAATGTCGACAGAGAAGTCCTCGAACCTCTCCGGTAACGTGGTCATGATCGACTTCTGGCTTCAACAGCACTTCCCGGCAGATCTTGCACATCCCACCCTGCTCTTCGAGAAGTTGCTCGTAATCCTCCCGCCTCAACCTGTACTTCGAGTACATGATGTTCCACTTGATCTTCTCCCTGTTGTCCTTGCTCCACTCCCTCTTCCACTCTAAGTGACACTGGCGACAGTATGACTGCAAGCCCTTACGCGATGACATAGCGAAGGCGTCAGATGGCTTGTCCTCTTTGCATCGACCACACCGTTTCATAAGCCCTCGTATCGGGAATTGAACCCGAGTCTCCAGATCGACAATCTGGCGTCCTGACCGCTAGACGATGCGAGGATGGCGGAGTGCGAGGGACTTGAACCCCACCCCTTGCGGGGCCAGCTCGATTCCAGCGAGAGCCGGTGCGCCTGCCCGGTTCACACTCCTATGTGGTTGGGGTGGAGGGAATCGAACCCCCTCCCTTCTGAGTCAGATTCAGACGTTCTACCGATGAACTACACCCCTGCGCTGCGGCCACCCAGGGCCGCCCTTACTCGATCGAGGCCAAGAGCTTGCCGACGGGCATCCCCGCCCTGCCTCTCGCCGGGGAGCATGCAAGCCACGACATCCACAACGCTCTCCAGATAGCCAGCCAACTCAGCCGCTTCTTCCCGAGGCATCGTCACCATGAACTGGACCCCCCGACCAATCTTGCGAACTGGAGCTGAGTCGATACACCTCCACCCCTTTGGATGATCGCTGGGATATGAGCTGGCAAGTTGCAACTCATACTTCAATGACCCTGGTATCACGAAACTTACCGATGAATCCTCCATGCCTCCATTATATCATTTGTGTCAATCACCGCTTATCTCGTAATTGGCGGAAGGTGGACGAATCGAACGCCTGGCCTTGCAGCCACCCTGGGTTTCGAGGCCAGTTGCCCACCATTGAGCGGCACCTTCCTTGGCGGAGAGGACAGGACTCGAACCTGCACATCACAGAGGATGGACGCCTTAGCCCTCCAGAAGTGGGTCGATCCCGCTCAAGTCCTTCCAGGTACGCCCACATTTGATGGCGCTCACCGTTGTCTGAGACACCCCGAAACGATCACCAATCTCGCGTTGTTTCCGAATGCCAGCCGATGCTTCTGTCTTGATCATCTCCACCTCGGGGGGAGTCAGCTTGTTGCCATCCCCATTCTCTCTGCTCTTGATTACGTGACACCAGAAGCAAAGTAACTGACACTTTGCAACCTCAGCGAAGAACACATCACGCCTCTTCTGCAACCCATCAAAGATGGAGAACAGCTTGGTCGAGGGATCAATGTGATCGAACTGAAGGTTCTCCCTTGAGCCACACCTAACACACTGTCCGCCGAGAAAGGCTTTCGCCTCAGCTCGTCTTCGTTCTCTGAACCGAGCCACCGCTTCGCTATTCGCACTCACGAGAGTGATATTAGCGGCGCTCCGCTACCAGTTACGGCACCTCTCCAAGAGAGGAGCTGGGCTGTGAGGTCTCGAACCCCATACCCCTGATCCAAAGTCAGGTGACTTCACCAGTTAGTCGACAGCCCATTGGGTAGGGGCCGGACTCAGGAGAGTCGGGTCAGCAACCTCGACAAGAGCCCAGCCCCGAAGGCTGGGATTGCCGCGATGAACTGCCCGACCCGAGATCGGACTCTCGTTCTCGAAGGAAGCTCATCGCACGCATGGAGAGCACCTTACCCGCGACCACACGCTGGCGTCAACCAGATTCTCTGGTTGTGATCATGGAGCCTAGGACAGGAGTTGAACCCGCAACCGTTCGCTTACAAGGCGACTGCTCTACCAGGTTGAGCTACCCAGGCGTTTGTTGGCCCCTCCCCGGGCGAGGTTCGGAGACCGTACCTATCTTGGGGGAGGGGCTGGAGGGAGCGGGGGGAGTCGAACCCACCTCTTGCAGGGCCACAACCTGCCGTGCTGAACCGTTAGCACTACGCACCCCATGTTAAACGCACCACTCGTCGCTCTACTGGCTATTCGCCGATCTTATGGAGTGATGCTGGTCGGCGCAGAGGGACTCGAACCCCCGACCAGAGGTTTGTAAGACCTCGGCTCTACCAACTGAGCTACGCGCCGTTTGTTGCTCCCACCTCGAACAGACGCAGGTTACACCGAGAAGGTGATGGGGGTGGGAGCAATTTCTGGGGGCTCGGCCGGTGGCGTTCCGGAGCACGGTTGTGATTTAGACCGAGCCCCCGAGATCATGTGGTAACCACCTCGACATTCTCCAGGTCGGTGTAGTGCCAGTAGCCACCAGCGCCGACCCAGCACACCTGGGGCGGTTTGTGGAGACGCTCGCCCCGACGATCGGTGTAGTCGTACCCAGCAGTCACGTCGTGGACCTCCACCACGTACGACCGCCCGGCACGTCGGTCGCCTTGAGGGTGAGTCCCCGTGATGAGCGAGCCCCGCTGGATACGGACTCTCGATCCCTTGCTCACCATCGCCTCAGGCGGCACCGTAGTGCTCCATCAGGAGACCATCCATGACGGACTTGAGAGCCTCCTCCGACACCCAAACGGGCTCACCGTCGGCACCAACGACCCGGCCGAGGTAGAAGCTCTTCAGGCGAGACAGCCCGTAGTAGACGGCCTCCCATCGGGTGTTGGCGGCACTCATGCGCTCGCCCTGGAGCGAATCGCTCACGGGAGCGAAGAACAGCCACTCTCGACCGATCTTGGTGACCCAGCCGACTTCGACGCCACCGATAGAGACGTAGGTCTTCGAGCTGGACTTCCGATAGCCGATCTCTCCCACGAGTCCAGATTACCCGAATCAGGACGGCTACGTCAAGAATCCTTGAGCACTTCGCTCTCGCCACTTCACGTAGTAATCCTCGGTAGGGCTGGAAGAGAGTTCCAGTCCGAGGATCTCGGCGATCTGCCTGGCCTGCACGGAGGTGAGGGTCTCGGCCTCCCAAGCGCGACGGACATCGTTCACGCATGCGCTCAGGTAGTGCCGTTCGAGCAGCTTCCGCATGGCGACATCAATGGCGTTGATGTTCTCGGTTGTAGCCGGGTGCAGCTTGGCTGCGCCCCCTATAGCCAGGCCCTTTGATGTGCCGGTAGGTGTACCTGGAGCAGGACCCGAACATCGGGTCGGATTCTCCGACGAAGTAGTGGCAGAGCTGACAGGCCTGGACCTCGTAGTCGATCTCCAGGAGCTTCAGCCGCTTGTGAGCATCCATAGCGCCCTGGATGCTACTCCAAGAATCCTTGACAAGTCAATGGTCGAGATGGAGGGACTCGAACCCCCGGTCTCCAGCTTCGGCGGCTGGCGCTCTCTCCTCTGAGCCACATCTCGAATGAGCGCTCCGGCATCAACGTGGGTTATGCGCGTGCCTTCTGGGAGCGCTTGGCAGGGCGGGAAGGATTTGAACCCTCGCTGGCGGGTTTGGAATCCGCTGTCCTAGGCCACTAGACGACCACCCCTTGGATCTGTAGCTAGAGGCGGGTCATGACTCCCGCCTCTAGCTTAGATGGCCCTGGGGCTGCCCGGACCTTGGGGTCCCCACGACGCCATTGCGCCCCGCTGTACCAAGAGCTTGAGGTCCACCCTTGAGCCTGAGGCCATCGTATGTCACCCCTCCCGGGTACGCACTGGTCCTTCCGGTGCTGCTATGGGGAGGGGCAGTGGAGACGGCGGGGATCGAACCCACGACCTTCCGCTTAAGAGGCGGCGGCTCTGACCTGCTGAGCTACATCTCCGAGGGCAACGTACATGATCGAGGATCGAAGGGGTGATGGATTTCCGCGGCGGCTTGGGACCCTCGGTTGAGATGAGTGGACTCGAACCACCTGCCTCCGGTTTATCAGACCGACGCTCTAACCAGATGAGCTACATCTCAGTGTTGGACTCGGGCGGGAGCGAGATGGGTGGCGCAACTGGGTCGGCCCGAGTCTGGTGAGAGAGACAGGGATCGAACCTGCCGTGCCGCTCTCGCGACGCCTGATTTACAGTCAGGTGCCCCACCGTTGGGGCATCTCTCTCCTTGATCACACGTCCAGCAACTCGAACGGAATCTTGAGGAAGTCCTCGACGCTGACGATCGAGTAGGTCTCGCCGTCCTTGACGAGCCCGCTCACCTCCAGCAACGGCCTCTCCAACCCCAGCACGGCGACGGTGCCAGTACCGTCAGGAGAGATGGCACTCAGTGCTTCCAGCGCCTCAGGCATGCCCATCCACATGGCGGACTCGGAGTCCCACTCCAGGTGGAGGAAGAACAGCTCCTCCTTCGTCTCGGTTGTCCGAGACAGGATGACCAACGTGTGCATGGTCGAGAACTTACACCAAGAATCCTTGACGTGTCAAGCGAGTTTCAGGGCACCCGACTTCACTCTGAGCAAACGAGAAGACCATGGAGCACCCTGGTCGAGGCGGTGGGACTCGAACCCACGACCGTCCGGTTAAAAGCCGGTTGCTCTGACGCTACTGAGCTACACCCCGTTGCGATTGCTAGCCAGCGTGCTGTCCCACACACCCCATCAACCCCTGAATGGGGTGCGCACCCCCAGGGTCAGCCCGCCCTCGCGAAGGCGGAGCCGCAATGATGCGGGGATTTGAACCCCGTCTTCTGGCTCGTGGAAACGGAGGGAATCGAACCCTCGACCTCCTGCTTGCAAGGCAGGCGCTCTACCAATTGAGCTACGCCCCCATAAAGGGTGGGTGCATCCAGTCGAGACGGAGGGAGTCGAACCCCCACGCACGGTTCCGTAGACCGTTGCTCTTGTCCATTGAGCTACGCCTCGTTGGTGGTTGGTGCAGGGCTCGAACCTGCCTCCGCGGGGCTTCACTCCGCTGCTACGCCGTCTCAGCTAACCAACCGCTGCGACGGGAGGGCTCGAACCTCCAACCTTCTCCTTAACAGGGAGCCGCGCTGCCATTGCGCCACATCGCATTGAGTACCTGGGTGACGGTACCAGACCCTCCGGCACCATCGCATTCGATTATCGCTCCGAGCCGGACGAGGCATGGATGAGCGTTGCGGGCTCGGGCTCGGAGCTGGTGGGGACGGTGGGACTCGAACCCACACCTGAGCAGGGCTTGAGCCTGCCGCCTCTTCCTCAATTGGGCCACGTCCCCGTGGTGTCGCCCCCCCCGGTCAAGCCAAGGGCTCGCGTTGGAGCGATGGAGGAGCGACGGTGGAGATGGTGAGACTCGAACTCACACTGGCACGGTCCTGAGCCGTGTCCCTCTGCCAGATTGGGGTACATCTCCGTGTTGAGACCCGGGGAATGGTTGGGCTTCGTTCGCTGCCTAGGGTCTCAGTCGAGAGAGGGGGACTCGAACCCCCACTGGGCAGGCTCTCATCCTGCTGCCTCTGCCGTTGGGCTACCTCTCGTGGTGATCAAGCCGAGGCGCTATTGAGCTGCCGCTCCTTTCTTGGGCTCGATCAGAGGTGGAGGCCAGGGGTGTGTTCGGTCATCGCGAGACCATGGCGGACTCCACCAGTCGGGTTGGTGGGGATTGAACCCACGGCCCTCCGCTCCCAAAGCGGATGCGCTACCGCTGCGCTACAACCCGTTGAAATGCCTGCATGAACCCGTTCAGGGTCGCAGGCATGGCAAGGATGGAAGTCGGCACGGTCGCAAGTTGGCTGCTGCTGCTGCACGCATCGTCTTCCCTCCTTCAGGGAGCGAGTGCCCTCGGCACTGCGGTCCCCATCACCGTACATCATCCAGGAATGACTCGTCAACCCCACGTTCTGCGATCACCCGCTCCAGCTCGGCCAGAGCAGCATCGCGGTCTGTGATGTACCGCTTGAAGGCCCCGACGACGCTGGCGGGCGGAATCGTGCCCTCCATAGGCCTGAGGCGCTCGGCGTGGACGGGAGACAGATAGAGCGCCGTCATCCGACGCACCTGCTCGTCGTCGGCCTCCACGAACGGCAGGTGGATGTCGATGCGACCGGGCCTGTAGACAGCGCGGTCCAGAACCTCGGGTCTGTTGGTGGTCAGGAACAGCACCAGCCCATGAGGCGTGCCGATCCCGTCGAGGGCATTGAGGAGGCCGCTCAGCGAGAGCTTGGTGGGGTTGTCCGACAGGTTGTGTCCTTCGGAGCGATCCTGGGCTGCTGCCAGCACGTCGATGTCCTCCAGAAGCAAGAAGGACCTCTGGGACACCTCCTGGAACAGCCGGGTGATCTCCTGATCGCTCCCCAACCGGGTCAGTGGGACGTAGTACAGATCCCGACCGAGATCGCTGGCAAGGGCGGCCACGAAGGAGGTCTTCCCGCACCCAGGCGGGCCGGAGAGCATGTACCCCCGGTGCCAGGGGATGCCCATCGTCGCGTACGACGCCTCCGAGGCATAGAAGGACGCGATGTCGCTCCGGAGAACATCCGCCGCGGCAGGGTCACGCAGGACCACGGAGCTGAAAGGGCGGACGGGCAGGTCCATCGTCCTTCCGAACCCGCTCCAGTGACCCGGAGTCCAATACCCCGGCTTCGCTCTGGCGCCCCGCTGAAGCTCCCGATGAATCCCGTCGAGCCACCTCAGGCATGCGTCCCGGGCGTCCTCGCCGTAAACGGAGAGCCGGACGAGCTTGAGTCGGGAGCGATAGTTGCCCTCTCCTCCCCCAAAATGGTCGGCCAGCGTCGTCTCGGCGTTGATCCAATGGCCCTCGAACCGGAACTTCTGGCGAACACTCCCCGAAAAGCGAAGGGACAACGGGGACTCCCCCGTCCGCCCCACCCCGTCTGGCTCGATCGAGTGGCGACTGGAGCTGGCCACCTCCACAGTCCGGCGTTGCTTGACCGGCAGGACCGCGATCAGGGCCTCTTGGACAGCAACGAACATCCGGTCCCCCTCGTGGATCTCGAAGGAGTAGTGCATGAGGTTCCGCACCCGATTGCGGGCCGTCATACCCAGCTTGTAGGCGCTGTGCGCCAGCATCCCAGCGGAGATGGCCTTGCGCGAGGATGCTCACAGATGGTCTCCCAGCTCGCTGTAGTTGGTCTCGATCAAGGTGAGTTGTTCCTCCATCAGCCGGATGGCCATGCGCATGTTCTCTCGGGGATCGTCGTCGGGCTCCCAGGACTCACCCTCGGGCCACCAGGGACCGGCAGTGACCTTGCGAGGATCGGTGATGTGCTGACTCACCTGCTGATGCGCCGCTTGGACCAACGCCCACGCCTTGTAGGCGAGCTGGAAGGGCACCTCACTGGGCGGGATCGGCTGCACGTTCCCCCTCGAAGATCGCGCTCCGCCACACGACCTTGGCGGATGAGTTGTTGGAGCGCTGGGACGGACGGGTAACCCCGGAGTTGACGAGCACGCCACTACGGGACAAGTGTCGCAAGACCCAGCCCAGGGCGCGGTCGGAGTCGGACGGCGGCAGGCCCGCTGACCAAAGGTCATCGCAGAAGACCTCGGCATGGGTCTTGGCGTAAGCCATCACGAAGTCCACAGCCTGAGACCGCCAGAGCGCTCCTGCTGTCTCGGCGGAGCTGGTGATACCCTCGATCGCCATCCGAACCGCCTCAGCATGGCCAGGAGGGCCTGTGCGCTCTTCTCGGCCCACTTCCTTTGCCATCGCCCTGAGCCGCCCCTGGGGGCTCTGTTGACGGGCAGAGCGGGGAGCAGCCAGCCCATCGAGCTGCGAGCGGATGGCCTCATTGGGCCACGCTCGCATCGCAGTCCCGTACCCGGTGACATGCATAGGGTGCACCCCCTCGACGCGGCACTGGCCGCCTTCGGGGTGGCACTCTGGGCACGACATCGTGCGGGAAGCTATCAAGAATCCTTGTCTGGGTCAAGGCCTGTCTGCCGGAAGAACTCGATCGGGCGAGGCTCGATCGCCCTCCCCCTCGGATCATCGCAGCTCTGGCACCACCAGACGCGGCTTCCTTCGACATGCCCCGCGATGACTCGTTGCCGTCCGCACCACTTGCACTGGATCATCCACCCCTTAGTCGGACTAGGAGGCGAGATGGCAGGGCTCCGGGTAGGCATACGCCCGGAAGACGGACTTCACCAATTGCTTCCGCGTCAAGCCGAAGAACTGGGCTCGGAGAGAGTGGGTGTCCTCCGGCTGCCGAACCTCCAGGTCCACGCAGTGATGCCAGCCACGCCTCGAACAGACCATCGAGCGCAACTCGAAACCGGCCGACTCAACCGCCCTCAGGATGAGGGCCTCCATCTCGCTGGGCGACACCCTGCCACTCCAAGCCGCCATACAGATCCACCCCCAGGCCATGGCGGCCGAGATTCTTGGCCGCCTCGATGGTTGTACCACTTCCTGCGCACGGGTCATAGACCCAATCCCCCGGCCGAGAAGTCAGAGCGATGCAACGCTGAGGCAACTCGGCGGGGAAGGGGGCCGAATGGCGTCGGCGCCCACGGTAGGGCGCCATCCGCCAGACATCGCCCCTCTGATCGATCGGCAGCCCCTCGTGATGGTCGACATCCCAGAAGTACTCGCGGCCGACCGAGAGCATGAGGATGACCTCGGTCGAGAAGAAGGGCCTCCGCACATGCCGGGAGTCCTCGCGCTTGGGGGACCCCTTGTCCCAGGTGATCCAGTGGCGCACCAACCAGCCGTCTTGCTGGAGGGCAAGAGCGACCCGGGAGGGGACCAGACACCGTTGCATAGGGGCAATGCCGGTCTCACCCTGCCGGTACCCGTGAAGTCGCTCTCGGGTGCCACCCCGGTGATGATCGCCACCCGCTCCACCCGACCCCGAGTTGGTGTCGCCGATGTTCAGCCAGAAGACGCCCTGGGGCGTAAGGGCGTCACGCACGTTCCGCCCGATCGCCACGATGGACTCGACGTAACGCTCCATCGAGACGGCGAACCCGACCTCGCTGGGGTCAGGCTCGACTCCGTAGTCAGCCCCATAGGAGCGGAGACCGAAGTAGCCTGGGGAAGTGACGGAGCATGTGAACCGGCCCCTCAGGTGGTCCGGACATGGCTGGGTCGAGTCACCTTGGATGATCACGGCCCGCATTGTGCCTGGAGTTCGAGCAGGCGCCCAAGCCTGTCGTTCGAGGCATTGAAGTCGTCCATGAGAGCCTGGGGCGACAAGCCGACAGGAATGGGCCAAGCGGCCAGCGCCGCCTGATAGGCATCCTGGTAGCGGACCAGCAGCTCCCCGTCATAGCGGACCTGCTCGGCATAGAGATCGAGCATCTCGACGCACTCCGAGGGTAGCTCCGTCTCGCCGGAAGAGCATCCAGCGGCCATTACGCCCACCGCTACAGCGATAGCAAGAACTCTGGGGGACAGCTTCACTCCGCTCATGGCAGGTACCCCGTGGCATTGAAGTGTGCCGCCAACGACTGGGCGCGTTCGGAGGTCTGCACGGAGAAGATCAGACTCCCACGATAGAACAGGCCACACTCCTCGGCGATCTTCTTCTGGGCGTCCTTCATCCAGGCGACCTGCGGGCAGTCGGCGCTGTGGATGGTTGCCCCTGGCATGAACTCGATCGGCGTACCGAACGGGATGCTGGACTTGGGGCGCTCGTACTTGCAGTCGGGGCACACATTGTCAGCGCTCACCAGACGATTCCTCCCTCTCGCTGATGGGGTCAGAGACTTGCGGTTTGAGCGAAGCCTTGAGCGCCGCAACGCGGAGAGCCTCACACTCCTTGCACTTGACCCTGCGAGGCATGTTGGCGCGGCTGGCGACCTTGCCGCACAAGGTCCAGGAGACGAGACCAGACGACCTCTTCGAGTCGACCAGATGCTGAACTCTGCCGCCCTGGACGCCAGTCACCCGCCACGTCCGCCAGGGATCAGCGTCGGTCATGACCCACCGCCCTGCCCCGGACGGGGGCAATTGTCGGCGGGGTCGAGGCTGTAGGTGCAGAGGTGGTCGCACTTGCCCTCATTCACCCAGCGACAGTAGATCGTGACCCACGGATAGTCGGTGTAGCGCTTCACGGCGCTCTTGCGCCCGCACTTCGGACACTGCCGGGAGACGGCCGAGTTCTTCATGGCGGTCACGGTGTTGGCGGTCGCACGTCGAACGTTGCCGTCAAGATAGGTAGCCATCACCCACCGTCCGCTTCCGCCATCAGGCGCTTGCAGGTCCGGCACTCGACGTAGCCGGTCGGATAGCCGAGAATGCCCGTGCCCCATTCGAGGCCGCACCAGGCATCGCGTTCGGGATGCGAGTGATGGACCGCCTTGCGGCCCATCCGGTGCCACGCTTCAGAGATGAACCTGCTCATCGGCTCAACTGCCTGACGATCTCGATGATGGCCAAGGCGGCCAGCAACATATGGCTGAACCGCACCGTGACCCGCTTGCCGTCAGCCAGATCGCGGATCGTAGAGAGAGCAGACAGGAAGAGCAGAACGGCGATGACGGCGATGACGCAGTTCATCGAGCAGATACCCCCTTTCGGCGGAGGATCTCCATCCGCCACTCGGACCGGGGGACCACCCCGAACCCCTGATACCCCTCGGGCCAGGTGTAGTGGTACGACGTGCGGCGCTTCCAGCCGCGCTTCTCGAACAGGGCCGAACGGGTCGCCCCGCACCGCAGGCAGTGGACGGTCTCCCGAACGCCGAACAGCGGACGACGGCGGCGAGCCGTTGCCCGGTCCTTGTCGAGGTAGGACTCCTTGATGAGCCTCTCGTCCTCCCAGGCATGCCCGTAGGCCTTGCACCGGAGGTGCACATCGGCGCACTCGCGGACCGACCGGACACCCTCACCGACATCACTCTTCCCCATAACACCACACCCTCTCTGTGTTGGGATCAAGTAGCTCCCTTCGATTGGAAGGCTACTCTGAACCGCCAGAGCATGTCAAGGATTCTTGAGGCTGGATCGGAAGAACTGGGTCCTCGGAAGGAGGAGCGACCCACTTGGTGCACCGGCACCCCAACACCCAACAGCCCTCTTCGCCTCGGTGGAACGAGCGGACGTGGTTGCAGTTGAGGCACTTGGGCTGGATGATCCTGGGCAAGGGGTCTCCTCTAGGGATATGCCACCCTTCCCGCTGAGGATCATACAGACGCCACGATCAGTGCTCAAGCCAGACCACCCTCCGTGCCGATGCACTGGGCATGTTGACCGAAACGCTGATCGCCATCCGGCGAGCCGGACGCATCCGCAGGCCTGACTGGTGGATCGCCAGCGCCTCGGGGACAGCGGACGCCCTGGTCGTCATCTGGACCGACGGGGTAAACCGGCTCATCGAGCGTTACCCCACTGAGGCCAGGTTCCTGTCCATCATGCGGCCGGAGAGGGCGGGCAGCGTCAAGCTGACCCCCATGCGTTCCCAGAGGAGCCGGGCGAACACGGCAGAGAAGCCCGAGGCGTGAGACGGCCCCTTCCGGACCTTCTTGCGGTAGACGATGTGGGACAGCTCGTGCAGCAAGAACGACTCCACCTGATGCCCGAGGTCCAGGATGATCCGGGACCGGGACATGTCGCGGGACCACTGGGCGCCCGACTCCCCTCTGCGCTCCTTCGAGAAGATGACCTGGCATGGCTCGGTGATGCCCTCGGAGCGCAGCACGTCGTTGACATACCTCTGGGCCTGGCCGACATCATCGAAGATCTGACCCTTGGGCATTCCGGCGTCGTAAAGGTCCTGCTCTCGGGCATAGAACCAGTGGTCGCCGTTACGAGTAGGGGTGTCGTACTCGAAGCGAGAGGGGGTCCCCTCATCGATCTCCTTCGGAGCCCATGAGGCCACAATCCTCATGCGATCAGCAGGCACTCGATCTCGGGTGTAGACAGCCGCATCAGGTTGGTATGGGTCGGGCGCGAGAGAAAGGCCTCTCACATCGACCTCGTACAGATCATGCGTCTCCGACAACCCATCCGACATCATGTCGAGCGCATCATCCTTCGTCAGGCTGAAGTACACGGCTACTGGAGCCAGATTCCGGGGGTCGGGTGGCTCACTTGCGCGAGGCGATCTACGCCAGTCAAGGCCATTGGCGAGGATGTCCTCGCGAGCCTCTTTCGGAGCAGCATGGTAGAGAACCTTCCCAACGGCTGTCACCGTCATCTTGGAGTGACCTTCGCGAGGGAACAGCGGCGGATGGTCCCCCGGCAGAGACGGGATGACCTCAATCACCTCCCACTGGTCTCTCGGGGCCACCACAGACACGGACCCCTTGTCCTCGAACCGATTCGTGTAGTACACCGCCCCTCGGCGCCCAGCATCGAACTTCTCGGCGATCTCGGTGAAGATCACCCCCAGCGCTTCTCGTTCAGCGCGAGTAGAGCCCGGCAGGAGATACCCGCGCTCAAGATCCTGATACCAATAGTCGACCTGTGGGGCCAGCCGAGAAGCTCCGACGATGACTGCCGCCATGCCGTCGGAAACGGGCTTGGCCGGGGCATTGAGGTTAGGACCCCTGAGACGGAGCCGGAAGTAGCACTCCTCCCCCTTGGCCTTCCAGTAGGAGTCCTGCTGTCGATCTTGGGCAGCGCGCCGAGAACCGGCGTGAATCCAGTCGCCCTCCAGCTTCCCGGTGCTCGACCAGTGCCACCAGTCGCCTCCACTCGCCTCGACGGAAAGACTTGCCGCCGTCGCCCTGATCGACCGAGGGAGCACCGAGAGGTTGCGCTCGAACCCGCCCCGGACCAATTGAACATCGGTGATGGTGAGGTCGGCGCCTGCCTTGATGACGACCTCAGCCTCGCTGTTATCGGCCCCGAACGACGGGTGGGACCAGCGCCCAGAGGTGTCGATGGCACTCTCGTCGTAGGTAGCGGTCAGTACCACGGACCACCACCCACTCCTGGCCCCCTGCTCGGCAGCAGTCTCCGCCATCTCCTTGCGGCGGGACCAGAACCTCCCGAGGCCTACATCGCCCTGCCAGTGGTTGCTGGAGAGCCACTTGATCAGCTCTGGGCCGACCTTGAGGTGCTGGTCGATGTCCTCGGGCTCCATCGGCGGATCGAGGTAGCCCTTCAGCTTCCGGTCGAGATCCGGGGGGAGATCGAACCTGAGCCCCCGGTAGATCACGCGCTGGGCTGCCGTCTTCCCACCCCACCCAGGGATCAGACGATCGCGCTCATCGGCCCCTTGCAACGCCTCATCAATCTCGGCCTGACCAGCCTTGAGCGCCTTCTCCTTCGCCGCATCCAGGGATGTGGCCTTGCCCTCCAGGATCTTCCCGCCATCCCTGAGGCCTGGAAGGTGGTGGTTGACGTACCTCTGCCAGCCGAACTTCGCGTCCCCATACCTCTGCCCGAACCGCTCCTGCCCCTCGGGAGTCATGGCCTCTCGATCGTAAACCGCTCTCCACCCGTCGCCGGAGGACGGCTGGAACAGCCAGCACCCGGGCTCCAGCTCCCGCCACCGATCCATCACCTCATGAAATAGCGGACCGTCGGCTTCGAGGTCGAGACCGGCCGAAACGTCGATACCGCGAAAGCACTCGGGGCAGACCCGCCGAGGTGACACCGAGAAGGTGTTGCCGCTCCAGAAGTCCCTCACCTGGTCAGGGCGCTCAGAAAGGTCGCCCGGGTCGATCAAGGCCTTCCCCCGAGAAACCCCATCCTTCTTGGCACCGCAGACGTAAGTGGTCTGGTCAGGGTTGAGGCAGTGCACGAGCCCCTTCCCCGAGTCCTTCGGGTAGGAGACCTTGACCTTCTTACGCCAGGACCAGTCCGGATTGTCCTTCTTGCCGTCGATGTGGCTCTCCCAGTCGCGGAACGGCCAGACAGCCACCACTCGCCCGTTCTCGACCTCGTGGATCATCTTGACCCGATCGAGGGGGATCTTGCCGACGATGCCGATACCGAGCCCGAGGTCCGGGTAGACCATGCCCGCCCCCGTGTCGGGGTTGACGTAGAACCCCTCACCGATCGCCTTGGACGGATCGTGCACCGGCCTCAGGTGGGTGGCGAACTCCAGGCCTCGCACGTCGAACTCCACGATGCCGAGGAACCCCGTCCCGCGGA
>JACCDT010915358.1_pt1 | contig 15195 bp, 10 predicted proteins | sample 7446291 | NCBI WGS metagenome assembly JACCDT01 (sample SAMN15323446, study PRJNA562643) | freshwater metagenome | isolation source: river surface water | place: USA:Blue River Watershed | collected 2017-08-17
CGGCGTACGTGCCGAAGACGGTCACCTCGGCACCCTTCGCGTCGGCGTTGCCGAAACACATCGAAGGGTCGTCGGGGATGATCAGCTTCTTGCAGTTGACGCCGTCGAAGATCGGTACGCCGTTCGCGTCCAGAGCGAGACGCCCGCGCGTATCTCTCAGCGCGCCCAGAAGACCCTTGGGAACGTTCTGCCAGTTGAACCCGATCTTCCTCACGCCCGAAGATGAGGAGAGGCGGTCGGTCGCCGTGCCTGTGAGGTTATAGCCGCCGTGTAGGTGGTTGTCCCCAAACATGGTGGCCAACTGGTAGGCATTCCCGAAGACAGAGACGCGCGCTTTCTCGGCCTTCTTGCGGGAAAGGATAAGGTTGGCCAGTGGGCACTTGTATCGACTCACCAGGGCCTGGAGCACCGGGGCTCCCGTCTGGATCTGGTGCGTCGCGGTAAAGGCAAGCGGGCGGTAGGTGATCCGCCCGTTCTGATAAAGGACAGTCTCCGGATTGGCTTGTGCGATCTCCTCGGCGTGCTCCGGATTGGGGTGGATGTAGCCCACGCCCCCGAAGAAGAGGTGGTTGGCGATCTGGCGCGGAGTCAGGTCGAAGGTCTCGCCGCACATCTCATAGATCTGTGCACCAGACGCCCCCACCACCATCTCCAGTTTCTCGGCCCCCCACTTGAGGTAGTCGAGGTCGATGCGTACGCCCTGGTCCTCGATCTTCGCGAGCTCCACCTGCCGAGGCAGCTTGAACTCGCGAAGGATCTTGATCTGCGGCGAAGGGTCGTTGCACAGGCGCAGCACGCGATACTTGGGAGTCCCACCCATCCGCTCTTCGATCGCGATGTCCTCCTCAACGCGGCGGCGGGCGATCTCCAGGGCATTGTCTTCCCGCTCCATACGCTCTGCCTGGACCAGGGCGAGGCGGCGGGTGACGTCACAATCCACACAGTTATAGAACAACAAGTCAGGCAGTGCGGCGCTCTGGTAGCCGCCCATCTGCTCAGCCTTCGTCTGGGCAGCTTTCAGCTCTGCCTTCTTGGCCTTCTGGTTGAACTCCCCTCCCGCATGCGCCTTCAGGAGGATCTGAAGGTCTTGTCGATGCAGATCTTGAAGCGTGGGCTTGGTGAGCAGCTTCTCGATCGTGCTGGGGCGGAACTTGGCGCTGGTGATCAGCTTGGCGGCAATCGCGCGCTGGAGTGCTTCAAGTACCACGGGCGGTAGGTTGAGAACCTCCACACCCTTGATCTCCACAGGGCCTTCGACGACCTTGTTCAAGGCGCCGTCCTGCGACTCGATGGCTGCTTGCAACTGATCTTCGTAACCAGACAGCGCCGGGAAGAAGCGCTTCACCAGAGGCTTGAGACCGTACTCCTCCGGCTTGGCCTCTTCGAGAATGTGTTCGGCCAGCATGGTGTCCCACCCTGGGCGACCTAGCATGCGCCGAGGGAAGTTGAGTGCGCGCCAGAGCACCTTCAGGTCGTACTTGCCGTTGTGCCAGATCCACTTCTTGTCAGCCTGAAACGCACGCCGCAGCTCGCGCTTGGCGAACTCCGGATCGTACGGCGTATCGGGATGTTCCACCGAGATCGCGGCAGCTCTCCCCGTATCCCACGCGAAGCCGACCGACAAGAGCTTGAATCCCACCCAGTGTGGGTGGAGGGTATTGGTCTCTGTGTCGGCGGCGACCGACCAGTCGCGGGGGCTGACACCCCCCGCGCTGTAGTTGAGCACGAGGTCAATGACCTCGGTGACTTCCTTCTCGGTCTTGGGGAGGATGTAGCCTTCCAACAGCGTCTCGCGGGAGACGCTAGCGGGGGCTACGCGCTTGGCGACCTTGACCGCGCGCTCGACATCGGCCAGTAGGGTGTTGTACTTGCCGATGGCCGCAGCGTACGCGCTCAGGCTGCGTGTGGGGATCACCTTCAGAGGGATCCCCTCGTACGTCACCTCAAAGATGCGTCCGAGGGCCTCCTTCTCTTTCCGAACGTTGATCCCGAGGGCGTGGATCACGTCCACACCACAGGCCAAGATCGTGAGGCCCTCCGGGTAGCCGAGGGCGACACGCCGCCGATGGATGAACTGGAGGTCTCCATCGATGTTGCTCTTGCAAGCAAGCGCTACTCGCTTGGGGACCTTCTCCATGGAGCAGCGGACAAGATAGAGCCCCTTGTACGTGATGTTCCGAAAACCGCCCTCACGCACGACCTGATCGAAGGCTTCGAGCACCACCTTGGCGCCGTCCTCCTTGAAGGGGGCGTGGTGGTTCGGGGCGTTGTATCGCGGCAGGCTCGCCTTGCCGAAGAACTTCCGAGGAGCCTGCGGGGCCGTCGCGATGATAATCACGTCGGCACTGTCATCACCCGTCCCGTACGGCGTATAGTGCGTGCCTTTGAAGGCCGGACAGCCTGAACAGCCCGCGCCTGCCTTCTCTGGAAAAGTGTTCTTCTGGCAAACCTCGCACTCCTCTACAGGGAGCGTGGGGATTGGTTGACCCATTCAGTACCTCACACGTTGGTCTTGGGGGGTGTGGCGGAAGGCGCTTCAGTCGTCGCAGGCGCAGCAGGCTTGCGCTGCGTACTTTCTCGAAGCAAAGTGACCACCTCCTTGAACTGAATCACCGAGATCAGCATGGCAGGCGCCGCGTTACCGCATGCCGCCATGAACTCTCGAACTTGCAGCTCTCCGTACTCAGCTTGAGGTACGGCAAGCGGGTGTTGATCCAGGAGGTGCTTGAGCCGGAAGGCTTGTTCCCGGGCGTACTCGGTCCGGTGGAGGATGCCGCCATTCGACTGGACCGCGATCCAGTCGATGACGAGCACGCCCTTGGCCTCGTCGTAAAGAACTCCGTGCGTAGTGCTGTTTAGGCGGGGGGTATTCTCGCGGTCGCCCAGGAGATTGATCACCGAGGTGAAGTGGTTTCCGAGGCGAATCGAGCTCGAACGGATAAGTGTCTCCATCAAGATCAAGTGCGGCGACGACTGCTGGTAGAGCTCCTGAGTTCCGAGGCGGGCACGGGCAGACGCGATGACAAGCTCCCGCCAGCTACCGCCCAGCATCGAGCACATCGCAGCCGGTCCATAGAAGTTTCGAACAAAGCGGGTATCCACGTCAAACGGGAAGAAGCCCTTGGTGTTCATCTCAGCGATAACTTCGGCGTAGTGCTTGCGGTAAAGGTCGTGGAACTTGAACAGGCCCGTGTTCAGAACACGGCGCAACTCTGCGAACTCTTCCGGCGTGATGTTCGCAGAGATCGTCGTCATCGGGTTGGGATGCCCCGACTTGGCAATCGTCTGGATCTCCAGGCGCCGGTTGGCGTCCTGGACGTTCTTCGGGAGGTGGATCGAGGTTGCAATGGTGTTGAACCAGAGCGTCAGGTATGTGGTCTGCCCGTTGATGACGCGGCTGACCTGGGCGCCACCCTCGAAGCCCGACTGACGGAAGAGTTCAAGCAGGTTATTCACCTGCCTAGACTTCATCTCGTTGTCGGCCTCCGCCGAGAACTCGTCAAGTGCACACGTAATCGAGGCACCATTGAATCCGTTGTAGATGGATGCCGGGCTGTAGTTGGTAAGGTACTGAATGAAGTCCAGCAGCTGGAGCTGGGGAATCTGTCCGCCGCAGAAGAGCGCCATCAAGCTGGACTTGCCGGTCTGCGAAGGCCCGACAATGTGAAGATGGACCTTGTCCGGGCGGAAGTGGGGCATGGCAAGGTCTGCGAGGAAGTACGCAATCAGGAGGGAGTCACTGTTGCCACCCTTGAGGCTCCACGCGGGCATGATCTTGGTCGCGATGTCCTTGACCACCTGCTTGAGACGCGCGAGCGTAACTGCGTTGCCCGCCTCCAAGTCGGTGAGTGAGTTGATCACTGTCTTGTGCTTGACCGGCGTGGTTGCGAAGATCCGGTTGCCGTCGGTAGGCCCATCCAATGTACGCCACTGCATGGTGCCATCAGGTCGATAGTGCCCTGCGTAAACCACAGTCCCCAGGTTGATGTATTGAATCGTCCCCCCGAACCCATCATCTCGACTGTGCGGCCCCAGCCCGATGTACTCGCAGGCATTCTTGGCTGGGATACCCTGATAAAGTGCCTGGAGCGCGATCCCGGTGTAGTCACCCAAGGTGCGCTGAAGCTCCTTTATGACAGACGCCGTCTTCTCTACCCGCGACTCCACCAGCCAGACCGGGATACCGATTCGCTGCTGGAAGTACGTGTAGATGTCGCCCACGACGTTCGACAAGGCGGCGAGCGTTCCCGGGTTGTCGCCTGCCATGAACGTAACAGGCTTCCGGCTGTCCCGATGGTATGTCGTGACCTTCGCCCCGCGCGGTGTGTCTTCTCGATAGAGGAAGTAAAAGTCGTTGCTGAGTGTCTCAACGACGCGCTGAATGAAGCCCGCCTCGTCGTCCTGCCCCTTGATGATGAGCGCCCGGATCTCCGCAGGGGAGAGGCCGAGAACCTGCGAGATCCGATCCAGGTAGCTCGCCAACTGCGCCGGGTGACGCACACACTCGCCGAACTTCGCGGCAAGGTCCGTCTTCTCACGGATGCCTGTGACTTCTTGAGCGTCAACGCTTGCGCGCTGAAACGCCCACTCGTCACAGGTAACAAACACGCTCCGGTAATCAGCGAGCACACACTCGTGAAAGTGGTCAAACCCCAGGAGGCGCACCACGTCATCGGGGTCTTTGACGAAGCCGTTGCTCGTTGCCAGCTTGTCCCATTGATTGAAGACAAAGGCGTTCAGCTGCGCGCAACTGGAGAGGCGATCCCGCAGCCACACCTCGCCACGACCCCGGCTCGGTGAGGGGTGGTCATGTAGGAAGTAGGCGCTGTCGAAGCCCGCCTGGGTCAAGCTGTCGGTGTCATTGGCCAAGCCGCACGTGCCGATGACCAGCCAGCCTTCGTTGCGGTTTTCAATCAACGCCTCTGCGATGGTGAGCGTGTCGTTCTCACCTTCCACCGCCAGCAGCTTGAGACTCTCGCGCTCCTTGTAAGAGATGTTCGCGAGATGCGGTGCGTACAAGCCAAAGTAGCCGTTGGGCTCATCCTCAGAAAAGCCCGGCAGAACCAGGATGTTTCCATCCTTCTGGTTGGCAGTGTCAGGTCGACGAAGGCGGATCCGTGCAGGGGTAGAGATGTCGTGTCCAGTGATGAACACGACCGCGTGGCTCCACTCCGCACCGGGGTGCTTCGCGAGTTCACGGACCACATCCAAGATCTTCTCGCGACGTTCGGCTGAATATCGCGAAGGCGCATCGCTCGCGTACCCCTGGCTGGCGAGTGAGAGGAGACGCTGTTCACAGAGGGACAGGAGCGTCACAGGCGTCGGCCATACGCCGTACGGCATTGTGTGGATCAGATCCCGCTTGTGCCCTCTTTGCTCGAAGAGCCAATCGATCGACGCTTGACCGAGCAGCGCCGTGAGCTCAGCACCCTTCTCGCCAGCCCCCTCTCGCGGGTGCGCGAGATCGATCAGGTGCTTGTTGGTTGCCCAGGCGATAGCCTTCAGGGCTTCTCTGTGGATATCCAGGCGGTCGTACTGAGCTTCGAGCTTCTCGGGAACCAGCCGAACGCCCGTGACCGCCTGGAGTTCCTTGAGCGATTGCGCGTAGCCCCAGCCGAGCTTGGAGTCCTGAAAGAGTTGAAGGAGGTTACGCGTCCGGTAGTGGCAGACGTTGCAGCTGGCGACGCCTGTGCGGAAGTCAACCTCGAAGGAGGGGTGGTGATCTGGGTGCCCAGGGAGCACACAGTGCATGCGCAGACGCTGAGCCCCCTTCTGCTGGGGGTCAGAGTCTGGCAGGTAGCGGCGGAAGACATGCCCGAGCTGCGAGATGTCTACGCGTCGGAACAGCTCAACCGCGTCCCGATTGGAGAGCGACGGCGTAGAGGCACCTTTGCCACGAGACATGAAACCTCCTAGACGCCCGGATTGACGCCACTTCGCTTCGCCTTGCGCTCAGCCACGTGCTCAGCGCCCTTCGGACAGAGATCAGCTGAGTTGTAGCCGCAGTATTCGCACTGCCATCCCGTCAACGGAGTCGGGGCTCCCTGATCAACCAGAGCAAGTGGCGAAGCCAGCTTGCTAAGGTAACGCGTGAGCCAGGGCTCCACGTGCTTCTTGATGTCTTCACGCGACCACGGGCCGGAACGCCCGCTGAAGGTCGGAAACCAGTCGAGCTCCGGAGCGCCGAAGTAGTTGATCGCACACTGGACGCCCAGGATGTCAGGCATGTTCGCGATGGCGAGGAGCATGTAGACATAGAACTGCATCGAGTGTTGATCGATGGGCTTGCGCTTTCCTGACTTGTGGTCAACCAGGAGGAGGACGCCCGCTTCCGTGTGGAGTCCGTAGTCAAGGACGCCGCGAATCAGACACTTCGGGTCGTCGAAGCTACATCCCTGGAAGTCGGCGGTCATCGCCAGCTTCGCCTCGATGTACTCCTTGCGTACGCCGTACATCTCCTTGATTTTCTTCATGTTCTTCACGAAGTCGACGATCCCCGGGATCTTTCCCGAGACTTCGACGGTCTCCGCTTCGGTGAGCTGATCGGTGCTCATCTGATCGCGCGCAAACGCGCTGAGGATCTCAGGCTCCGGGAGGCGCAACAGCGCGAACTCCTGAATCGCGTGTGCCGTAACGCCCACGCGCGCCTGCGTCCCCTTGTGGGATTCCTTCACCTTGCGCACGTACTTGAACGTGAACTGGGAAGAACAACGGGCCAACACCTCGGCCTTGCTCAAAGACCAGGGCGCGTACTTGAGGACCATGGGCGATAGGATCACAGCTACCTCAGTCAAAAGAAACGGAAGCGGCGCGCACCCACAACGCCGTATGCGTTGTGGGTGCACGCCAGCAGGGATCAGGCAGAGGCCGAGCGAAGGTAGTCGTAGCCGCGAGGGGACACCCAGTAGGAGGTGTAGCCTTCGCAGGTATGCGAAGCCACCAGACCCAGCTTGATGGCACGCTTCCGGATGTTGGCCACCCGGCAACTGCGCGGAGATCCACCCGGGTAGCCTCTGTGATCCAGCTCTCGCAGAAACGCTCTCATCTTCGCGTCTTCGTGCGTCATCTCACCCTCAGACGTTGACCTTGACCGCCGACAGATCCGGCAGCTTGGGGGCCGCAGGCGCTGCACCGATGCCCAGCCCCGCCGCCAGCGCGGAGCCGTCGGTGGTGTTGGTGTTGGGGGCTTCGGGCTTCTTGGGGTTGTCGGCGAGGACGTAGATGCGGCGCATCGAAGGCCACACCTCGATGGTCTCGACGAGCTGCGAGAAGACGCGCAGGGCGTCGCTGAGCTCGACGGGCGTCTGCTCGTCGCCCACGACCGCCACGGGCTCGTACCAGCGGATCTTGCTGTCCGTCTTGGACGTTTCCGTCTTCGACGTGAAGCTGATCTTGCGCGCCCAGAGCGACTTCCAGCCGCCCGACGAGAACTTCTTCACGAGCCCGCGCGCGGTCTGCATGCCGGTCTTCGAGAACCGCATGCGGTAGATCCCGCTGAAGTCCGTGGGGACCACGTACAGCTGGATCTCGTTGGAGCAGGCGAGCTCGGGCTTGGGGGCGCCCGCCTGATAGACCGGCTTGTAGGCGCACGCCTCGCATACGCCGTACGTGGAGCCGCGCTTCTGGTCGAGCGAGGTGCAGAGGGGGAGCTTGCTCGCGTTCTCGTCCGCAGGCTCCCCGTCCTTCTTCTGCGGCTCCCAGAGGGAGCGGCCCTCGACGACGCCGATCACGTAGGCTTCGAACGCCTCCGGGATGTTCATCGCCTTCGCCATGGCCTGACTCCCGGCGCTGAGGACGCGCTCGTCGCGCGAGTAGTACCCGCCCTGCGGGGCGGTCACGGGGCGCTGCTGGTCGTTGCCGGTGCCCTGGTTGAGCTTCGCGTCGAAGAAGCGCATGGTGCGCTCGCGGGCGAGGTGCATGCCGGTGGTCTCCGGGTTCATGCGCTCGAAGGCGTTGGCCATGTTCGTGCGGAACGGTTCCGGGAGCTTCTCGATCACCTCCATCACCCGCTCGGGGGTGACGGCCACGTACCGCTGGAGGCTCTTGGTCGCGTGAGGGAAGCGCTTCAGCAGGATCAGCTTGGCGTGCGGCCCGTAGGGATCGAACTCGATCTGCGTGTCCAGGACGGCCGGATACTCCGGCTCCTCGTGGACGACGATCGCCGTCGGGGGCGGGACGGGCGCGAGCGCGACCGTCTCCACAGGAGGCGCCTCCGCAGGCGCGGGCACAGTCGGGGCGGTCTCGGTCACAGGGGCCTCGGTCTTGGTCTCAGGCTTCTTGCTCATCGCGTTTTCTTCTCACTTGGTTGTTGGTACCCACCCCAGAGCCTGTATGGTATATCAAACAGATGCGGAACACCACTGAACGTTACTTCGCAGAAGTCAGCGCCCACGCCCTCCCGACGCCACAACAGGCGAAGAAGAACTTTACGCGGTACGCGGAGCTGCGCAGCAAGTTGTACGTGGCGTCCACCGAACAAGCAAAGCGGACCATCCAGGATCAGATGACAGCACTTAGTGGGCGGATCGCAAAGGGGTACTTGCGATTCGTCATCGGTGAGGCGAGGAAGCGCACACACAACAGCGAACTTCTGCCAGACTTGATCAGTGCAGGGAACGAGGGGCTTCTCTGCGCGATCCAGAAGTTCGATCTCGCGCAGGACACGCAGTTCTTGACGTTCGCCTTCTATTGGGTGCGTGTGAAGATCAACAACGTCCTCTATCGAAAGGACGATGTCAACATCTCCGTGCATCGACGGCGCAAAGACGCGAAGACTCCCAGCACGAGACAAAAGGAAGGTGGGGAAGTCGCACCTCCCACCATCTCTTCTCTCGATGACTACGAGCTCGCATCCGATGCCGACACGGCCCAGGAAGCTAGCGACAACGACGCGCGTGCCATGCGCTACCTCACCGCCGCTGAGCTGCCGCTCCGCGAACGTCTGGTAGTGCAATACGTCCTGGGGATGCGGAGCACCCCCAAGAGTTTTCAAGATATCTCGATGATCTTCTACACGCTCGATCGTTCACTGGTTACGCCCAGTGAGGTCGAAGCGTTGTACGAGCGCGGCCTCGCTCGCTTGAAGGATTGGGCCGCGCTCTGTGGAGAGGCGTCGATTCGAGAAGACCTCGGAACGTGATCAGTCCTCGGTGCTCTCCTCGGCCCCCTCGGGGGCTTCCTCCTCCTCCACCTTCTTGAAGGCGTCAGGGATCTCCTCGGCGCCGAAGGCCATGAGGACGCCCTCACGCACACCCTTCAGGTACTGCGCCCGCGCGTGCGCCTTGCCGTAGCGATCCAGGTCCCCTCCTTCCTTGTACGCCTTGGCCTGCCCCGCCTTGGTCTTGGCGGCGACGTCGACGTTCGCCAGCACGGTGCGGAGGAGGCTGGTGTCGCACGGCGCGAGCTCGATCTCGCTGAAGTCCGCGCGACGGACACGCACCTTGGGGGCCTTCTCGTTCTTGGAGGTGTCCGCCGCCGCCGCGAGCTCCTCCTTGATCTTCTTGTCCATGTCCTCGCCGGACCAGCCGTTCTCCACGGCGAGGTTCGCCCAGCGGATCACGAAGTCCGGATCCTGAGCGTGCGGCCGGAGGTGCCGCGCGTGCGTGACGGTGATCGCGTCGTCGCGGTAGAGCGCCTGCACCGGCTCCGGCAGCGAGTAGACCGCGACGTAGTGCGAGACCTTCCCGGCGCTGACACTGGGCTGGAGCAGGGTCGCGATCTCGTTCTGCGTCTTCCCCGCCTGGGTGAGCCGGTGCACGGTGCACGAGAGGTCCCACTGGGTCTGGTCCTTGCGCGCGACGTTCTCGACGTGCGCGTCCGTGACCATCTGGCCCCAGTTCTCGTACGAGGCGATCGTCGCCTGCATCTCGGTGAAGCCGTGGTGGAGCCCGGCGCGCGTGCGGCAGCGGCCGAAGGAGAGGATGTTGTAGGTCTCGCCCTTCTTCAGCTTCACCAGCTCGCCCGGGACCGGCGACACCGGGTACTCACCGTCCGGCCCGAGGAATCGCATGCGCGTGAAGCGCACCGGGCTCGTGATGCCGTTCTTCGTGGTCTCGAAGAGGGTCGCGAGCATCTTGTCGGTGGGGGGCTCGGCGCGCGTGTCGAAGATCGACAGGAGCGTCGCGGTCTTCACCGTGCACTGACCGGCCTCGGTCGGGACGCACTCCCAGTTGGCGAAGGAGGTCGCGTAGCCCTGGTCAGAGGCGTCGCTGGTGGCGCGTGATGCCTTCTTCTTCGACGCTTCGGGCGCCGTCTCGGCCTCGGTGGGCTTCTTGGTCTCGGTGCTCTTCTTCGACTTCTCGGTGTTGTGCTTGGTCATAGTCTCGATCTTCGTGTTGGTAGCCGATTGGTTGTTGCTCGCGGCGTAGAATCCGCCCTAGCGCCGCTGCGGTGGGTTGAACTGGCACGACGGTGACGGGGATGCGTTCCACCCGTCCTCCCTCTGCCAGATGGCGGTAACAGTTGTAGAAGTCCTGAGCGATCGCTGCGTCCGAAGCAGGTGCGGCGCTGAGGACAAAAAAGAGGTAGCCCGCGAGCTGGCGATGAAGCTCGGCGTCTCCGAAGACGTACTCGCCGCGAATCAGCGCTCGAAAGGCGCCGTCCCGCAGTTGGGACATCTCCGTAGACGGGACTCGGGGCTTGGCGGGGGTACGGGGCTTTGGCATTGGGGGCACGTGGTAGGTTGTGCCACGGGTCCAATACGCCGTAAAGGCTTCGGTGCGGGATCTTCTACCAGATCTTCGTCCGTATTTACGCCGTACTTATCCACGGGGCTTCATCCCCCAGGCTTCGATGCCTGTGACCTCCTTCGGCCCAGTGGGGTCGAAGGGCTTCTCGGCGTGGAGGCGCGGAGGCGGAGGCAGGGGGACCACGGCGTCAGGGTCGTGGACAGGAGCCGCCACCTTGACGAGCGTCGGAATGGGCGCGGGGGGAGGCACAGGCGCCGCCAGGGGCGCCACGACCTGCGGCACCGCATTCAGCGTGACAGCCACCTCCACCGCTCGGAACGCGGCGGCGTCCACACTCCCGGGCGCCACCTGCCCCGGGAACCGCTTGAGCAGATCCTGCTCGACGAGACGTGCGAGGTCTTCTTCCGTGTATTCGATCTTCAGCTTCACACTTCCTCCACTTTGGCGATGGGCTTGGTCACCGACGCTGCGTACTTACAGCCCTGGCCGAACGGCACCGTCTGCTTCTCATAGCACACATCAAGTTGGTCGCACGAGGCACATGCGATCACATCCGACATCGTGGTGCCTACGCTGCGCTTGAATCGGAACGACGCCTCTACGAAACGATCCACGACCACCCCACTCTTCATCGAGCTGAGTAGTCGATACACCGTCATCTTCCGCTTCTGGCCTGGGCGGTTGTTGCGCTCCAGGGCTTGGTCGTACTGGAGAGGCTTCCAGGGCAGGGAGTAAACGATCGTATAGTTCGCCTGCTGGAGGTTGATGCCCACGGCGGCGCTGATGACGCCCACGAGGACCCGACACTCGGGATCCTCTTGGATTGCCGCTTCGATCGCACCGATCTTGCCCGAGGTCTTCCCGTCCAGGCGCACGACCTTCACGCCCTGGGCCTTCGCCACCCGCTCCATGTCGTCGAGCTCTGGCCCGAAGCAGCCCCAGCACAGAACCTTGTTGGTAGGGTCTTCCTGGAGGATCGTGGTGAGGAGCTCCTCGAACGTGTCGAGCTTGGGGTTCTCCACATCCCGGATCGCCTTCGGCTTGATGGCCTTGGGGAACGGAATGCACTGCTTCGTGTACGGCTGGATGTCCTTGTCGACGCAGTGTTGCATCCGAGGGCACTCGTCGCAGACCCCGGTGTCGGCCTTGTCGTACATGAACCCAGACACGAGCTGAAGGAGCTTGTTCACGCGCGCCGCGCCGTGAGGGACCTTGAACAGCGGGTCAGACTCCCCCGCAACTCGCTCCTCGGCCGGTTGGAGATACTGCCCATCTGGCGTGATCGATGCGCGCATGGTTGCGACCAGCTCGTTGTACCGAGCACGCTGGTCTCGCCCGAGGTCGAACGTGACATCCACGATGACTTGCTCGGGGAGATCCAGGCAGTCGTCCTTCTTCATTCGGGTCACGACGGAGTCGACGACCGCATTGATCTCGTTGAGGTTCTGATATCCAACGAGCACCTTCCGAGGGCCTCGCTTGGCAAACACGTAGAAGTGCTCTTGGAACTTCGACCACGAGTACGGCATGAGCCAGGACGCCAGGAACTTGAGTTGGGCGTAGACCTTCCCGGGGGTCTCCCCGGGGGTCCCGGTGAGGGCAATACGGCGTATTGCCCGAGACGCGAGCTCGAAAACTGCCGTGGTCGGCTTGCTCTCGGGGTTGCCGAGGACGTGAGATTCGTCCACGACGATGGTGTCGTAGTCGAGAAGCAAAAGGCGACTGCGCTCCGGGGCGTGGATGACATCGGTCCCGACAAGGGGGTCAGGTACCTCAAACTGAGCCTCCAACTGGCAGCGGGTGTAGGTCGCCAGGACAACGTCGGCAGTCTGGGCTTCCTCGATCGCTTCGTCTGAGCCGTCCCAGAACGCGACCTTCCACTGGTTGCGAGAAGAGCGCAACACCTCCCGGCGCCATCCCGCCATCACAACAGGAGGGCCGATGATCAACGCACGCCTGAAGTTGCCGTCGTGGCGGAGAACCCGGAGACCATCGACCACGGTGCGGGTCTTCCCGGTCCCCATGTCCCATTGAAACCAGCAGCGCGGCCAGTGCCGAATCCTCGCGATTCCTTCGCGCTGGTAGCTGTAAGGTTGAAAGTTCTCGGGGAAGAAGTCAGGCGGCAGACCCGGGAGGGATGCCACGGCCGGATCTGCCCAGGCAGCCCCCACGCGTTGGAGTGCCTGCTCGTGCGTCTGGGCGTCCGCATTCAGGAGCAATACGCCGTATACGACGCGGAGATCCCGCAAGACACGCAACCCAAAAGGGTAGTACGCCGGGAACACCCACGCGTTGAGCTGGGAGATGTACGTCCCGTAGCTCACGCGCTTCGTGTTGTCCTGCGGCTCTCCCCTCACGATGAACGCCGCCGCGCCTTGTATTGTTGTGCCGGTTACGATCATGTGCGTATCCTTCCCTGGTGTACGACGAAACGTTCATGGGCTTTGGCGGGCCTCGGGGTAACACACACCCCAACCCGATGTACGACTACTTCACGGCGCTGACCCCCAGGCGCCTGAAGGAGCTGTTCAAGCTCGCGCAGTTCGTCGGCATCAACAGCGCGCACATCTACGGCGTCCTGCGTAAGTTCGGTGAGATTCCGATCACGCGCTTGACCTTCGAGACTGTCGTCGACACGGAGCTCAAGCAGCACGAGAGCCTCTTCAATCAACAGCTGCGCCTGTGCGGTTTCCTGACGATGGCCTCGTTCGACCTTCAGTTGACGGGCAACTCGATCGTCACGATGTACGAGCCGATTCAGCGTGACCTGATCTGCACCCGCTGCGGCACACCTGAGAACGTCGAGGTGGCCGACTATTCCTTCAATCTCGACAAGACTGAGTTTCGACACAACTGCCGAAAGTGCAACTCACAGCGGGTCCTCTCGAAGGTCAAAGACACGCAGCTCAGAGATCCGGCGAAGATCCGGTTGCTGAGGCTTGATCCGCTGTTGGTCGACATCGACCAGAACCGTACCACAGGCGAGACCGAGTACTACTACACGATCCCGCGCGCCGACATCACCAAGGTGCGCGCGGGGGTGAAGCTGCACATCAATCACACCCCCATCGAAGTTCTCCAGGCGATGCGTGACCGCAAGGTCTTGAAGCTGGACCCGTCGAACGTGTATCACATGCGCAAGCCTGCGCCTGCGGGACTCGATGGGCAGTGGGGGCTTCCGCCTCTGGTCGCTGCGATCAAGTTGTTCATGTTCGCAGCGACCCTGCGGCGTGCGAACGAGGCGATCGCGCTGGAGTACATCACCCCGTTCCGCGTGATTCACCCCATGGCGGCAAGCGGACAAGGCGATCCGATCTCGACCTTGAACCTGGGGCGCTGGAAGGACGAGATCCAAGAGAACATGCGCATGCACCGGAGAGATCTACTGCGCGCGATGTTCGCCCCCATCCCCATCGGCGTGCAGAACATCGGCGGCGATGGGCGCGCGCTCCTGACCCTGGGCGAACTTCAAGAGGCCGAGAAGTCCATCATCCTCTCGCTCGGTGTCCCTTACGAGTTCGCGGTAGGCGGCATGGGGCGGCGCAGCGGCGAAGTCGATCTGCGCATGATCGAGAACCAGCTGCGGACACACACCGAAGACCTCAACGGACTGGTTCAGTGGGTGGAGCGCAGGGCGACCACGTTCCTCGGCTGGAAGAGCGTTCCCACGAAGCTCGTTGAGTTCAAGCTGCTGGATGATCTGACCAACAAGCAGCTCCTGATGCAGCTCTGGCAAGCAGGCGCGGCCAGCGAGACAACGGTGTCTCAATCGATCGATCTGGATCTCACCCACGAGCTCGATCTGATCAAGCAGGAGAAGCTCAACAAGGCCCGCTCGCTGGCCGAAACAGAGATCGCCATCGCCAAGCAGCAGGCATCTCTCTCGGCCTCTGCTCAGCGCAAGGCTCTGATGGGAGGCGGCGGTACGGCGTACGACCAGCAGCAGGTGTTCAGCATGAACACGCCTCTGGCGCAGGAGATCGCCTCGCTCGATCCGGGGTCTCGCAAGAGCCGCCTGATCGCGTTGGAGAAAGAAGATCGTGTGGCGTATGCCGTCGTGATGGTACTGTTGGCGGACATGGAACGCGGACAGGGAGCCCCGGCATGAGTGACGATCCGTACAAGGTAGCCTTCGGCAACGCCCGCACCCGGAGCTACGAAGAAGACCAGCCCGGGGGTCCGCGCGGCCCCATGGGACCGCAGGCTCCTGTGCGCCCCGTGTCGGCGCACATGGAAGTGTTCGTCCTCTACCGCCCGCTGATGACGTGCGTGTTCTGCAAGCGACGGCTGTTCGGAAACGAGGAAGAGGGTGGGGAGGCCCCCGACCTGATTCCCGACGACGGGGAGGAGTATGTCTGCCCACACACCCGTCTGAAGGATCATCAGAAGCTGCTTGCGCGCGCTGCGGCGGGGAGCGTCGTGATCGGGTCAACCACCCCGACAACACTCATGAACGGCGTCACGCAGGTCCTCGTCTCCTGGGCTGTCGTGGAGCCAAAGAAGTGAC
>JACCDT012009957.1_pt1 | contig 15182 bp, 12 predicted proteins | sample 7446291 | NCBI WGS metagenome assembly JACCDT01 (sample SAMN15323446, study PRJNA562643) | freshwater metagenome | isolation source: river surface water | place: USA:Blue River Watershed | collected 2017-08-17
AGTGGCGCTTGACGGCGGCGGCCTTCTTGCGCTTGCGCTCGGTGGTCGGCTTCTCGTAGAACTCGCGGGCGCGCAGGTCGGTCAGCAGGCCCAGTTTCTCGATGGTGCGCTTGAAGCGGCGCAGGGCGACGTCAAACGGCTCGTTTTCTTTAACACGGATGGTGGTCATTGACTCAGTTTTCCAGATTGTGCCGGTCGCAAGTGCAGGGAAGATCGGGCCGCTGAACTCCGATACCGGCGGGTTCCCCGTCACAGAACTAGTATTTGGCAGACAGGGGTTTTGCCAGCAAAGACGTTGATTATAGCGTTTTCAACTGCTGTTGAGCGTGGATTGCCACTCTGCGCTCGCAATGACAAAGGCAGGAGTTGTCACTGCGAGGGCTGCAGGCCCGCGGCAGTCTCAGGCGTTTGCCAGCGCCTGGGCGCAGGCGTGTGCGCTCGCCCACGCCCACTGGAAGTTGTAGCCGCCCAGCCAGCCGGTCACGTCCACCACCTCGCCGATGAAGTACAGGCCCGGCTGCTTCGATTCCATGGTCTGCGAGGACAGGTCGCGCGTGTCCACGCCGCCCAGCGTGACCTCGGCCTTTTTGTAGCCCTCGCTGCCGGTGGGTATCAGCTGCCAGCCCGACAAGGCTTCGGCCAGCTTGTTCAGGGCCTTGTCGGGCACCTCGGCCGAAGGCCGCTGCAGGGCCGGGTCCTGACTGACCCAGGCTTCGGCCAGGCGGCTGGGCACGAGCTGGGCCAGCTCGTTGCCCAGCAGCTTTCTGGAACGCAGCTTGGCTTCCTGCAGCCGCTCGGGCAGGTTCACCTCGGGAGCGAGGTTCAGGCGGATCGGTGCACCGTCGTGCCAGTAGCTGGAGATTTGCAGAACCGCCGGACCCGACAGGCCGCGGTGGGTGAACAGCAGGTCTTCGTCAAAGTGCATGCGGGCTTTTTTCTCGCCGGTCTCGATGCCCACGGGCAGGGCCAGGCCGGCCAGCTGGGCGTAGGGCGCCCAGGCTTCGCCGTCAAAAGTCAGCGGCACCAGGCCTGGACGGCGTTCGACCAGCCGCAGGCCGAACTGCGTGGCGATTTCGTAGCCCCAGCCGCTGGCGCCGATCTTGGGGATGGACAGGCCACCGGTGGCCACCACCAGTGCACGAGTGTGCACCGGGCCACGGTCGGTGTCGAGTTCGTACAGGCCCTCGCTGTGGCGCACGGCTTTGACGCCACAGGGTTGCCAGCGCGTGACGCCGCCGGCCTCGCACTCGGCCAGCAGCATGCGAATCAGGTCTTCGGCCGAGTGGTCGCAAAAGAGCTGGCCCTTGTGCTTTTCATGGAAAGCAATGCCATGCTTTTGGACCAGGGCAATGAAGTCCTGCGGGGTGTAGCGCGACAGGGCCGAGCGGCAAAAGTGCGGGTTCTGGCCGATGAAGTGCTTTTGCGGGGCAGAGGGGTCGAGTTGGCGGTTGGTGAAGTTGCAGCGCCCGCCGCCCGAGATGCGGATTTTTTCAGCCACCTTGTCGCTGTGGTCGAGCACCAGCACGTTCAGGCCCAGCTGGCCCGCCACACCGGCACAAAAAAGGCCGGCTGCACCGGCACCCACGATCACCGCATCCCATTGGTTCATGCGGGCGAGTGTAAGGGCCGATGAGGGCCGCCCAGTTCAAGCCGCGTGGCGCGCTGCTTCCTGCGACGCCCAGGCCCGTGCCCCTTGCACCACGTTGCCCACCACCATGATGCTGGGGCTTTGCAGACCCTCGCTTGCCATGGTGGCTTCGAGCTGGCCCAGAGTGGTCAGCGCATCGCGTTGCTGGGGCAGGCTGGCGTTTTGCACAATGGCCACCGGTGTGCTGGCGGGCAGGCCTTGCAGCAGGCCGCTCTGGATGGCCTGCAGGCTGCTCACGCCCATGTAGATCACCAGCGTGAGTTTGGCCTGTTGGGCAGCGGCAGCCAGTTGCGGCCAGTCGGGGCCGGCGTCGCCAGGCTTGGCGTGGCCGGTGACGAACACCACGCCGTGGGCATGGTCACGGTGGGTGAGCGGGGCGCCCAGGCTGGTGAGGCCCGCCAGGCCCGAGGTGATGCCGTTGATGACCTCGACTTCGATGCCTTCTGCGCGCAGGTGTTCCACCTCTTCGCCGCCACGGCCAAAAATGAAGGGGTCGCCGCCCTTGAGGCGCACCACGTTTTCACCTTCGGCCACGGCCTGCACCATCAGCTTGTGGATGAAGGCCTGCGGCGTGCTCTTGCAGCCGCCACGCTTGCCCACATGCACGATGCGCGCTTGGGGCGCCGCGTGTTCGAGCACGGCGGGGTTGACCAGGTCGTCCACGAACAGCACGGTGGCGCCGGCAATCGCCTTGGCGGCCTTGATGGTCAGCAGTTCGGGGTCGCCGGGGCCGGCGCCCACCAGGGTGCAGCGGCCACGGGTGGACGTTCTGTCATCGCGAGGACCGAAGGTCCGTGGCGATCTCGTGAGGGATGGCTGCGCTTCGCTCGCCATGACTGGTGGGGGGGAATCGGGGCTCATGACTTCACCTCGTGGAGGATGTGTCGCACTTGCAAGGCAATCGGTTCGGGGACCGGTCGCTCACTGCGCAGTACCTGCTGGATGTAAGCGGCTGTGGCGGTCGCGTCGATGGCGGGCATGTCGGGCAGCCGGGCCAGCGAGCCTTCGCGCTGTTCCTGAACACGCCGGGTCTGACCCTCCTTGAACACATCCATGGCCGGGGTGCGGCGGGCATCGGCCACCGGCTCGCCCTCAGTGCCCCGCAGCAGCAGGGCGTGCTGGCCGGTGAGTGCAAAAGTGGCCGACATGGACTGCAGGTATTCGGGATGGGTGTAGCTGCCCACCACCAGGGCCGGGCCGTCGCAGGAGTTCATGAGCTTGACCAGGCTGTGCCCGGAGTTGCGCAGACCGACCACGCGGCGCACCGAAAGCAGGCGGTCCAGACCGGTGTTGAGGCTGGCGGTGCGCACGAAAGCCACATGTCCAGTGCGAGCGCTCAAGGCGCCTGCAATGGGCGCGATGCCCAGCGCAGCGAACACCGCTTCTGCCGGCACCCGTTTGTCTTCGGTCACGCTGCCATGCACCACCACGGCTGCGCCTTCGCGTGCCAGCAGCAGGGCCAGCAAGGGCGTGAGCACCGGCAGCTTGCGCGCGCCGTTGTAGCTGGGCAGCACCACCGTGGGGGCACCACCCGTGGCCACCTTGTTCAGCCGGGCGTGGGTGGCATCCAGAAACCCGGCCATCTCCTCGGGCGTTTCGCCCTTGATGCGCATGGCCAGGCAAAAAGCGCCAAGTTCCAGATCGCTGACTTGCCCGTCGAGCACCTGGCCCATCAGATCGGCCGCCTGGGCGCGGTCGATCGCGCGCGCGCCGTCCTTGCCGCGGCCGATGTCCTTGATGTATTGGCTGATGCTCATAGGGTAATTGTCGGACAGGTTTGATGACTTCGGGTTATATGGATATGCGGCCCTCAAGACATGATGGGCACCTGCCGGACCAGTCGCTTGAGCTCGGGTAAGCACGAGCCGCAGCGGGTGCCACAGTGCAGGAGCTGCTGCAGTTGCGTCAGGCGTTGGGCATCGTCGACGCTGTGGCTGCTGGCCGTCTCCTGAAGGCAGGCGGTGATGGCGTCTTCGCGCACGTTCAGGCAGCTGCAGACCTGCCGGCTGAGCGGCGCGGAGCCTTGGGGCGGGGTGCTGCTCGCCTGCAACCACTGGCGGGCTGGCCAGTCCATGGCCTGCCCTTGTTCCAGCAAATCCTGCAACCAGCGGCCTGAGCGGGTGTCGCCAGCCACGGCAAAACCCTGCAAGGCGCGCAGGCCATTGGCGTCGGGCGTGAGCAGGCGCAGAGCGCGCAGCTGGGCGCGTTCGTTGTCCTGGTAGCGCAGGGTGTCGGGCGTGTCCAGACCCAACAGGTGCAGCATCTGCTGCAAGGCTGTTGAACAGGGTTTGGTCGAGTTGGCGCGCAACAGAAGGCCCGTGCGGGGTGCCTGGTCTTGCAGTTCTGCCGCCGGATCGGCGAACGGCACCAGGCTGGCGAAGTCAAAGTCCGTCAGGTGCTGCTGCAGCGCGCGGCGGACTTGCCACACACGATCCGCAGGCAGCCAGGCCATGGCCACCAGCGACCAGGCACTTGCAACAGCCACAGGCGTGATCTGAACGGCCGCGTGTTTGAGCTCGGGTTGCTTTGAGCTGGGGCAGAAGCTGGACGTGGTCAGCACGTTCACCCCCATTCCCGGTTGGCCCTGTGCGTCGCGTCCGCTGAGCACCTCGGGCCCCCAGTGCATGGCAATGAAAGCCTGCAGCGGCGCCACCTGTGAGCAGGCCTGCACCGGCAGCACCAGGCTGCCGCGCTTGCTGCGAACCTGCGCCAGATCGCCATCCTGCAGGCCCAGCCCTTGCAGATCCTGGGGGTGCATCTGCACACAGGGTTCCGGGCTGTGGGCAAACAGGCGGCCGGCATTGCCGGTGCGTGTCATGCCGTGCCACTGGTCTCGCAGACGGCCGGTGGTCAGTGAGAACGGGTATTGCGACACACGCTCCTCGGCCACCGGTTCCCAGCGCACGGCTGCAAAGCGGGCACGGCCGTCGGGAGTGGCAAAGCGGCCGTCAGTGTACAGGCGTGCCCGACCGCTGGACATGCCTTCAGGCTGTGGCCATTGGGCTGGCGTCTGCTCCAGCCGGGTGTAGCTCAGACCGGTGATGTCCAGGTCACGCCCGCGCGTGCTTTCGCGGTGTTCGTTCCAGATGGTTTCGGGGTGGGCGAAGTCGAGCAGGCGGGCGTCTTGTGGGCGGCCCATGGCCATGGCCAGGCGCTGGCCGATGTCCCTGGCGATCTGCCAGTCGTGCCGCGCCTGACCCGAAGGTGGCACGGCGGCACGCACCCGGCTGATGCGGCGTTCACTGTTGGTGACGGTGCCTTCCTTTTCGCCCCAGGTGGTGGCAGGCAGCAGCAGGTCGGCCAGGTCGCAGGTGGCGGCTGTCTCGAAGGCCTCTTGCACGATGACGAACTCCGCACGCTGTAAGGCGCGGCGCACGGTTTTCTGGTCGGGCATGGACTGGGCCGGGTTGGTGCAGGCAATCCAGAGCGCCTTGACCTGACCGTCGGCTGCCGCCTCGAACATTTCCACGGCCGTCAGTCCTGGCCTGGCGGGTACATCGGCCACGCCCCACAGGGCTGCGATTTCGGCGCGGTGCAGGGGGTCGGCCAGGTCGCGGTGCCCTGACATCAGGTTGGCCATGCCGCCGACTTCGCGTCCGCCCATGGCGTTGGGCTGCCCGGTGAGAGAAAGCGGACCGGCGCCTGGCTTGCCGATCTGCGCGGTGGCCAGGTGCAGGTTGATGAGTGCAGCGTTTTTGGCTGTGCCGTTGCTCGACTGGTTCAGACCCTGGCAATAGAGGCTGAGCGTGGCGGGCGAGGTGGCAAACCAGCGGGCGGCAGTCAGCAGGTCTTCGATGGCGACACCGCAAATCTGGGCCACATGCTCGGGTCTGTGGTCGGCCACCAGGGCCTGCAGCGCCTCGAAGCCGCTGGTGTGCGCTGCAATGTAAGCCCTCTGGGTCCAGCCTTCACGCAGCATCAGGTGCAGCAAGCCGTGGAACAGCATCACGTCGGTGCCGGGCTGGATCTGCAGGTGCAGATCAGCCATGTCCGCGGTGTCGGTGCGGCGTGGGTCGACCACCACCATTTTCAGAGCGGGGTTGGCGCGGCGCGCGTCTTCGATACGTCGAAACAGGATGGGATGCGCCCAGGCCGCATTGCTGCCGGCAATGAACAAACACTGCGCCTGCGCGATGTCGTCGTAGCAGGCGGGTGGTGCGTCGGCGCCAAGCGTCATCTTGTAGCCAGCCACCGCGCTGCTCATGCACAGGCGCGAATTACTGTCGATGTTGTTGGTGCCCAGCAGCCCTTTCGCGAGCTTGTTGAAGACGTAATAGTCCTCGGTCAGCAGTTGGCCCGAGATGTACAGACCCAAGGCATCCGGGCCGTGACCGCGCACGATGGCCGCCAGGCGTGAGGCCGCCATGGTAACGGCGCTGTCCCAGTCCACGGCCTGCGGCGCCTGGCCGCGCACAGGCCGCCACAGGGGCGTGAGCAGGCGGGTTTGCTGCGTGACCTGCGGGGCTGCCGTGAGGTGCAGCGACTGGCCTTTGGTGCACAGGCGTCCGAAGTTGGCCGGATGATCCGGGTCGCCGCGCACACCCGTGATCTTCGCGCCGCGCGATTCGATGACCACGCCGCATCCCACCCCGCAGTAGGGGCAGGTGGACCGGGTTTCGCGCAGACCTTCGCTCATGGGCGCCCTCGTCATGCACACGCGGTCTTGCGCGACACCGGCCCTGCGATGGGACGTGTCAGGTCGGTGGCGAGACTGGCGAGTTCGTGGGCGTCAAGGTGCACCACACCGGCTTCTACTTTCAGGGCAAAGCGTGGGGTACAGCCTTCATCCGGGGCGTGGGCCATGCCGTCGCACAGGCCAATCGTCCAGTTGTGCAACGGACAAGCAACTTGCTGACCGAACACGATCCCTTGCGAGAGCGGGCCGCCTTTGTGGGGGCAGCGGTCGAGCAGAGCAAAAACTTCGTCCGCGTCGTTGCGGAAGATGGCTACATCCAGACCCTGGTCGCGCGCCACGCGGCGCGCGCCGAGCACCGGGATGTCTTCGATGCGGCAGATGGCTTTCCAGACAGGCATGGTGCTTCCTTATGCAGAAGTGAGGGGTTCGAACTGGCGGGTATCCACATGCGCTTTGTCGAACTCGAACCAGGGATCAGGCTCGCCCTCCAGCCCATGCTGGAGCCGCGCCCACAGGGCCTTGCGGTTGGCCTCGTCATCCAGCACCTGCTTTTTGATGTGGTCCATGCCCACGCGGTGCAGGTAGTGCACAGTGCGTTCAAGGTACCAGCCTTCCTCGCGGTAGAGCTGCATGAAAGCGCCGGTGTATTCGAGCACTTCCTCGGCGGTTTTGAGCTTGACAAAGAACTCGGCCACTTCGGTCTTGATGCCGCCGTTGCCGCCGATGTACATTTCCCAGCCACTGTCCACGCCGATGATGCCGACGTCCTTGATGCCGGCCTCGGCACAGTTGCGCGGGCAACCACTCACGGCGAACTTGACCTTGTGCGGTGCATACATGCGCCACATGGCTTTCTCCAGGTCCTTGCCCATCTGGGTGCTGTCTTGCGTGCCCATGCGACACCATTCGCTGCCTACGCAGGTTTTCACGGTGCGAAGGGCCTTGGCGTAGGCATGACCGCAGGGCATGCCGATGTCTTTCCAGACATTGACCAGGTCTTCCTTCTTGACGCCCAACAGGTCAATGCGCTGGCCGCCTGTGACCTTGACAGTCGGGATCTGGTATTTGTCAACCACATCGGCGATGCGGCGCAGCTCGGCGGCGGTGGTTTCGCCTCCCCACATCCGCGGGATCACGCTGTAGGTCCCGTCTTTCTGGATGTTGGCGTGGCTGCGTTCGTTGATGAAACGGCTTTGCGGGTCGTCCTGCGCCTCTTTGGGCCAGGTGCTGATGAGGTAGTAGTTGACGGCCGGTCGGCAGCTGGCGCAGCCGTTGGGCGTGCGCCACTCCATGAAGCGGAAAACTACCCCCACGCTCAGCAACTTGTGTTCTCGGATCGCATTGCGGACCGCCTGGTGGCCGTGCGAGGTGCAGCCGCAGATCGGCTTCATCTTCGGCGTGGCCGAGTAGTCGCCACCGGCGGTGAACATGAGGATTTGCTCGACCAGTCCTGTGCAGGAGCCGCAGCTGGCGCTGGCCTTGGTCTGCTTGCGCACTTCGTCCAGGGTGAACAGGCCCTTGTCCTTGATGGCCTTGCAGATGGCACCTTTGGTCACGCCGTTGCAGCCGCAGACCTCGTCGGTATCTTGCATGGCAGCAGCTTTGCTTTGGCCCTGGTGCCCCACATCGCCAATGTTGGATTCACCAAACATCAGCTTGTCGCGGATGTCGCCCACGCTGCGGCCTTCGCGTAGCAGTTTGAAGTACCAACTGCCGTCGACCGTATCGCCATACAGGCAGACACCCACCAGCTGTTCGTCCTTGATCACCAGCTTTTTGTAGACGCCACCGGCCGGATCGCTCATCACGATCTCCTCGGTGCCTTCACCGCCCATGAACTCGCCCGCGCTGAACAGATCGATGCCAGTGACCTTGAGCTTGGTCGAAGTCTGCGAGCCGAGGTAGCGGGCGATGCCGAATTCGGCCAGGTGGTTGGCCAGCACCTTGCCTTGCTCGAACAGCGGAGCCACCAGCCCGTAGGCGATGCCCCTGTGCGCCGCACATTCACCCACTGCCCAGATGCGCGGGTCGGTCACCGTCTGCAGGGTGTCGCTCACCACGATGCCGCGGTTCACATGCAGGCCCATGCTTTCAGCCAGCTGCGTGTTGGGGCGGATGCCCACCGCCATCACCACCAGATCGGCGAGCACATGGCTGCCGTCCTTGAACTCGACCTTGGCTACGCGGCCACTGTCCCCGGCCACCAGTGCCGCCGTCTGCGCGCTCATGCAGAACTGCATACCCCGCGCTTCGAGCGTGGCTTGCAGCATCTGGCCGGCGACCTTGTCGAGCTGGCGCTCCATCAGCCACTCGCTGGCGTGCACCACGGTGACCTGCATGCCGCGCTTCATCAGGCCATTGGCCGCCTCCAAGCCGAGCAGGCCGCCACCAATCACCACCGTATGCCTGTATTTCGAGGCCGTATCGATCATGGCCTGGGTGTCGGCGATGTCGCGGTAAGCCAACACGCCCGGCAGATCTTTGCCCGGCAGGGGCAGGATGAAGGGGTTGGAGCCGGTGGCCAGGATCAGGCGGTCATAGGGCGCCTCGATCAACTGGCCATCGGTGTGGATGGCCGTGACGGTACGGCGCACGCGGTCCACCTGCGTGACCTTGAAGCCCGCGTGCAGCGTGATGCTGTTGTCCTGGTACCAGGCCCAGTCGTTGAGCACGATCTCGTCCAGGGTTTGTTCGCCGGCCAGCACTGGCGAGAGCAGGATGCGGTTGTAGTTGGGGTGGGGCTCGGCCCCGAAGACGGTGATGTCGTAGAGGTCGGGAGCCAGCTTGAGCAGCTCCTCGAGGGCTCGCACACCGGCCATGCCGTTGCCGACCATGACCAGTTTCATTTTTTGACGGGGGGTGACGCGCATGTCCATGGTGGATGTCCTCAAGCAGCCTTCTCTACATGCCCCTGACGGGTGTAGAGGAAATCGATCACCGCCTTGCGGTAGTGCTGGTACTGGGAGTTATCAGCCAGCTCGATGCGTGAGCGCGGTCGGGGAAGGTCCACCCTCAGTACCTCGCCAATGGTGGCGGCCGGGCCGTTGGTCATCATCACAATCCTGTCGGACAGCAGGACCGCTTCGTCCACATCGTGCGTGACCATGACCACCGTGGCGTGCGTGCTGGCGACGATCTCGAGCAGCTCGTCCTGCAGCTTGGCGCGAGTGAGGGCGTCCAGCGCGCCAAATGGCTCGTCCATGAGCAGTACTTTGGGCTCCATGGCCAAAGCCCGCGCGATGCCCACACGCTGCTTCATGCCGCCCGAGATTTCGCCGGGCCGCTTTAGCGCAGCATGCGCCAGGCCCACCATGTCCAGCGCCGCGTGGGTGCGTGCGCGCAGCTGTGCCTTGCTTTCGCTCTTGCCAAACACGCGCTCGATGCCCAGGTAGACGTTGTCAAAGCAGGTCAGCCAGGGCAGCAGCGAGTGGTTCTGGAACACCACTGCGCGGTCCGGGCCGGGGCCGGCGATTTCGCGGTTGGCACACAGCAGCAAACCAGCGGTGGGTGTGGTCAGGCCAGCGATCAGGTTGAGCAGGGTGGACTTGCCGCAGCCCGAGTGGCCGATCAAGGCCACAAACTCTCCCTTGGCAATGTTGAGCTGGATGTCGCGCAGGGCTGGGAACAGTCCCTTGGCCGTCTTGAAGGTCTGCTCGACGCTCTGGATTTCGATGAATTTGCTGTCGTCGTTCATGCGCGGACATCCTCGTAAGTGAAAGCGGTGGCGATGCGGATCAGGACGACTTCGAGGATCAGCCCGACGCCGCCGATCACGAAGATCGCGATGATGATGTTCTTGACGTTGAGGTTGTTCCACTCGTCCCAGACCCAGAAGCCGATGCCTACGCCGCCGGTCAGCATCTCGGCGGCCACGATCACCAGCCATGCGGTACCCACGGCCAGGCGCACACCGGTCAACATGTAAGGCAGCACGGCCGGGAACAGGATGGTGGTGGCGATCTTCCACTCCGACAGGTTGAGCACGCGGGCCACGTTCATGTAGTCCTGCGGCACGCGCTGCACCCCTACAGCGGTGTTGATGACCATCGGCCAGATGGAGCAGATGAAGATGGTCCAGATGGCTGCCGGATTGGCGCCTTTGAATACCAGCAAGCCGATGGGCAGCCAGGCCAGCGGCGAGACCGGACGCAGCAGGCTGATGAGTGGATTGAACATCCGCGAAAGAAAGGTGAAGCGCCCGATCACAAAACCGGCCGGGATGCCGACGAGCGCTGCCAGGCCAAAACCCACTGCCACGCGTTCGAGTGACATGAGTACGTTCCAGCCTACGCCCTGGTCGTTGGGGCCCTTGCGGTAGAACGGGTTGCTGAAGATTTCGAGGGCCTGCACTCCCGTCTCGTAGGGGCTGGGGATACTGCCTTTGGTGGTGATGGACACCAGGGCCCAAAGGCCAATGAGCAAGCCCAGGCCCATGAGCGGCGGCAACACCGCCAGCCACAGCGGTCGCCAGTCTTTGTGTTTCATCCTCTTCCCCTCAGGCCTTGATCTTGAAGCTGTCGGCGTACTTTTGCGGATCCTTGCCGTCCCAGACCACGCCGTCGATCAGCTTGTGGGTGCGCATCTCGCTTTTGGGCACGGGGGCGCCGGCAGCAGTGGCCGCCTGTTTGTAGAGGTCGATCTGGTTGATCTGCCTGGCCACGGCCAGGTAGTCGGGGTGGTCCTTGAGCAGGCCCCAGCGCTTGTGCTGGGTCAGGAACCACATGCCGTCCGACAGGTAGGGGAAGGTCACCGCCCCGTCAGCATAGAACTTCATGTGGCTGGGGTCGTCCCAGGTCTTGCCCAGGCCATTCTGGTAACGTCCCAGGATGCGCTGGTTGATGGCGTCCACGCTGGTGTTCACATAGGACTTGTCGGCCACGGTTTCGGCCATCTTCATCTTGTTGGACAGGCTGGCGTCGATCCATTTGCCCGCCTCGATGATGGCAGCCGTCACGGCGCGTGCGGTGTTGGGGTATTTTTTGGTGAACTCGGCAGTCGTGCCCAGCACTTTTTCGGGATGGTCCCTCCAGATGTCCTGCGTGGTGACGGCCGTGATGCCGATGCCGTCCATGATGGCGCGGTGGCCCCAGGGCTCGCCCACGCAGAAACCGTCCATGTTGCCCACGCGCATGTTGGCCACCATCTGCGGTGGCGGCACGGTGATGACCTTGGCGTCCTTGAGCGGGTGGATGCCGTAGGCGGCCAGCCAGTAATACAGCCACATGGCGTGCGTGCCGGTGGGGAAAGTCTGCGCAAAGGTGTAGTCGCGCTTGTCGCTTTGCATCAGCTTGGCCAGCCCGGCGCCATCCACTGCGCCCTTGTCCGAGAGCTTTTTGGACAAGGTGATGGCTTGCCCGTTGTTGTTGAGCGTCATCAGCACGGCCATGTCTTTCCTGGGGCCACCCAAGCCCAGGTGCACACCGTAGACCAGACCGTAGAGCACATGGGCAAAGTCCAGCTCGCCGTTGACCAGCTTGTCGCGAACGCCTGCCCAGCTCGCTTCCTTGGTCGGGATGATCTTGACCCCGTACTTCTGGTCAATGCCCAGCACCGAAGCCATCACCACGCTGGCGCAATCGGTCAGCGGGATGAAACCGATCTTCACTTCCTTTTTTTCGGGGGCGTCCGAACCCGCGGCATAGACCACCGAGCGCAGAGCCGGGGAGACGCCAGCCGCACCCACAGCAGCGGCTTGCAGGACGGTGCGGCGGCTCAGACTGGTTTTGAGAAAGTCGGTCATGGTGAACACTCCATCAAGTTACGAAAACAAAAAAGGCATCCTCATGACAGACGCGCCTGCCGTGCAGTGCGCGTACGCATGGGGACGCCTTTGTCCTTGGTGACCGCTGCCCGCCGTTGGGTGGCTGTCACGGGTGGCCTGATTTGGCCTTGTGCAACTCATTGCAAGGGTTGTGCCAGGGTTTTCCTGGGTATCCGGGCTGCTTTGTGCACCGTGGCTGTGCCAATGCACGGCATTGGTGCTTTTGTCTGGTGCGCTGGGTGTTCAGCCCAGCAATTCGGCCATCTCGATCATCTGCTGCGCCATCTCGCCCAGCTTCATGCCTTTGTTCATGGCGGCCTTGCGCAGCCGTGCGTAGGCCTCAGGCTCGGACAGGCCTTGGCGCTGCATCAGCAAGCTCTTGGCCCGTTCAATCAGCTTGCGCTCCTGCAACTCGTCGCGTGCGCTGTCGAGCTCGGCGAGCAGGGCTTCCTGGTGCCGAAAGCGCGCCAAGGCCACCGTGAGGATGGGATGAATGCGCTCGGGCGCGAGGCCATCGACGATGTAGGCCGTCACGCCAGCGGCCACCGCTTCGTTCACATGCGAAGTGTCTTCGTCGCTGGTGAACATGACAATCGGCCGGCGCTCGTCGCGCGTGGCCATGACCACATGCTCGAGCGCATCCCGGGCATCGCTTTCGGCGTCTACGATCACCAGATCGGCCCGCAGCTGCGCCAGCCGCTCCGTCAGAAAAGGGTCTGCCGGCAGCGTCGCGACCAGGTTGTAGCCTGCTTCGAGCAGTCCGATGCGCAGCAGGCGCGAGCGTTCGGCCTGGGCAAGCGCCTGCTCATCCCCGTCGGCCAGGGCCGGGTCGGAAACGATGACGACGATGCGAAGGGCTTCAGACATGGGTTCAAAAAAGCAAAAAGCGGGCCGTGGCCCGCTTGGCTGCAGGAAAGAACGCCCTATTCAGGCCGGGTCCATGCCATGGCGGCGTTTGAGTTCGTCGCACGCGGGCGACTGCCAGAAGGCGAGCAGGGCGCGCATGGCCTCGGGCTGCTGGCAGGTGGCTGCCACAGAGCCCGAGAAGGTGGTGATGATCTCCACCGCCTTGGGCAGGCCGCCCACCAGGGTGATGCCGGGCACGCCCAGCATTTCGCTCAGCTGCTGAAAACCCAGCGCCACCTCGCCCTGGGCGACCAGCGAGCCGACCGGCACGCCCGGCTTGGCCTGCACGATGCGCGGCGCAATTTGCTCGGCAATGCCCCAGGCCTCCAACAGCTTGGCCAGTTGCACGCCGCTCGGCCCGGTGGAGTAACCCAGCGTGGGCGCAGCCAGCACGGCGGCCTTGAGCGCTTCTTCGGTCGAAATGTCGGGCACCGGAGCCCCGGCAGGCACGGCCACGGCCACGCCCGAATGCACCAGGTCTGCGCGGCTGCCGGCCAGCACACGGCCACCGGCGATCAGCTTGTCGATGGCGTTGCTGGCCAGCACCACGCCGTCAAAGGCTTCTCCGGCCTCGACGCGCTTGGCCGCGTCGACACCGCCGACCGACTCGACCACGACCTGAACGCTGGGGGCTTGGGCTGTGTAGAGCGCCACGAGGTCGGCCAGCAGTGGCTTGGTGGCCATCGAAGAAATCAGTCGCAGTGTGGTGCTCATGGGGGGCTCCTGAAAGAATGGCTGGATTAGACCAAAGCCCGTGGCGTCGGCCCATGCCCCACGTAAACTACCTGTTATGCGAATTTTGGGGATCGAATCGTCCTGCGACGAAACCGGTGTGGCCCTGGTCGAAACGACCGAGGCGGGCTGGCCGCGCCTGCTCGCGCACGCGCTGCACAGCCAGATCGAGATGCACCAGGCCTATGGCGGTGTCGTCCCTGAGCTGGCCAGCCGCGACCACATCCGCCGCGTGCTGCCACTCACGCGCGAGGTGATGGCGCGCGCCGGCCATGCGCTGGCCGATGTGGACGTGGTGGCCTACACCCGTGGCCCCGGTCTGGCCGGTGCCTTGCTGGTGGGCTCGGGCGTGGCCTGCGCACTGGCCGCTTCACTGGGCAAGTCGGTGATCGGCATCCACCACCTCGAAGGCCACCTGCTCTCGCCCTTTTTGAGCGAAGACCCGCCCGAATTCCCCTTCATCGCCTTGCTGGTGTCCGGTGGGCACACCCAGCTGATGCGGGTGGACGGCGTGGGCCGTTACGAGTTGCTCGGCGAGACCATCGACGATGCGGCCGGTGAAGCTTTTGACAAGTCGGCCAAGCTCATGGGCTTGCCTTACCCCGGCGGACCGGGCCTGTCGCGCCTGGCCGAGCAGGGCAATCCGGTGGCCTACAAGCTGCCGCGCCCGCTGCTACACAGCGGCGATCTGGATTTTTCTTTTGCCGGGCTCAAGACGGCGGTGCTGACCCAGTGCAAAAAGATCGGCGAGGCCGCGCACACCGAGGGCGCACCCGAGCGGGCCGATCTGGCCGCATCCACCCAGGCCGCCATCGTCGAGGTGCTGACCAAAAAGGCCATGACGGCGCTTAAAGAAACCGGCATGAAGCGTCTGGTGGTCGCCGGTGGCGTGGGCGCCAACCGCGAATTGCGCCGCCAGCTCAATGCGCTGTGTGCCAAAGCTGGCGTGCGGGTGCACTACCCCGAGCTGCACCTGTGCACCGACAACGGGGCCATGATCGCCATGGCCGCGGCCATGCGCCTGCAGGCTGGCATGCAGACGGCCGAGCCGCGCTACAGCTTTGACGTCAAGCCGCGTTGGCCCCTGCAGGACATTGCACACGATTCGGTTTGAGTTGTCGTGGGAGTGACGACCTCGTCGCGATGGACGCTGTTGAGCATTGCCCAAGGTGTGGCTTGAGGCATGGATCCTCGGGTCAAGCCTGAGGATGACATGCTGTATTCAAGCCCGAGGATGACAGGCGGACCTTGTCATTGCCCGCTTTGATGAATTGTCATTGCCCGGCCTGATGAATTGTCATTGCCCGGCCTGACCGGGCAATCCATCCATTCTGGCCGGGTGCCGACAGCATCGGCGGACCCTCAACGCCGCATCAGCAGCCGCACATCCGGCCCCACCCGGTCCACCGCCTGAAAGCGCAGCTTCAGCGCATCGCCGAGCTGCGACAGCGCCGGCAGATTGGCCATGCCCTGACCGGGTCCCAGCCACTGCGGCGCCA
>JACCDT011352501.1_pt1 | contig 15174 bp, 18 predicted proteins | sample 7446291 | NCBI WGS metagenome assembly JACCDT01 (sample SAMN15323446, study PRJNA562643) | freshwater metagenome | isolation source: river surface water | place: USA:Blue River Watershed | collected 2017-08-17
ACCCAACTCAGCAACGTCTTCACCAAACATCAAAACTTTGTTGTCTTTCTGCATTGCTCTTTGAAGACCCAGGTTGATTGCCTTAGCAATTGCAAGTTCGCGATAGTTACTCATGCGACCCCATTTGCTCTTCGTAGGCTTTCAGCCAAGCTTTTTGCTTTTCAATTTCTGGGTGGGGATCGGAGTAAACGAAGTCAAAGATGTTTTCTAGTGGCGGCTTGGTGAGAGCGAAAGTTTGCTCTCTAATTTCAGCAGCCAGCTGATCGCCGGCGTTGGCAACCTCGTCGAAGAAATCATTACCGATCCCCTGTTTGCGAAGGAAGATTTCAAATCGCTTGATTGGATCTTTTGCTCGCCACTGATCCACCTCTGCTTCATCGCGATATTTAGTTGGATCATCGGAGGTGGTGTGGGCACCAATGCGATAGGTGAGTGCTTCCAGCAGGAATGGTCCTGCCCCTTCGCGAATTTCATCCATGTGATATTTGGTTGCCGCATAGCAGGCCAGCACATCGTTGCCATCAATCCGCATGCCCGGAACTCCAAAGCCCTCTCCTCTTCTATATAGAGGAACCTTGGTCTGGCTATCAATGTTGGCTGAAATTGCCCACTGGTTGTTTTGAATAAAGAACATGATTGGGGCTTCGTTGACGGCTGCAAATAGCAGCGCCTCTGAAACATCACCCTCGGCAGTTGCGCCATCGCCAAAGTAGGAGATCACGGCTAAGTCTTCCGCTGGATTTCCAGTTCCAACCTTGCCATCCAGCTTCACACCCATCGCATAGCCAACCGCATGCAAAACCTGGGTTCCTAAAACAATTGCATATAAGTGGAATCTGGTTTCTTCTGGGTTCCACCCTCCGTGGTTAACTCCGCGCATCATTTTCAGAATTGACATCAGCTCAACGCCATGAGTAATTGCTACTCCGTGCTCGCGATAGCTGGGGAAGATATGGTCGTTCTTGCCAACGGCATAACCAGAGCCAATCTGAGCAGCCTCTTGACCAATGGCAGGAACCCATAACCCAAGCTGACCTTGTCGCTGCAGGGCGATGGCTTCTTGATCGAATCTTCTGATTCGTGCCATATCTCGGTAGAGGGTTTTGAGCTGAAGCTCAGAAAGAGAATCGATAATTGCCCCGTAGCGGGCAAACTCCTTGTCAACGCCATAGACGCCCTCTGGTGAGAGAAGCTGCAGCATTGGTTCTGGGGTTTTGGGATTCATCAGGGCTAATCTACCGAGGCACTGAGAGAATTGGATTTATGTTGAGATTTTTAGTGACCTCACTGGTCAATGCAGTCGGGCTTTTTGTGGCAACCTGGCTGATTCCGCAGGTAAAAGTTGTCCCCTACGGCGGCGACGGACTGTGGGAAACCATCGCAACCTTCTTGCTGCTCGGTGGACTGTTTGGGATTGTCAATGCGGTGGTTGCTCCGGTCATCAAGGTTTTGGCTGCTCCGCTTTACATCATCACCTTCGGTCTGATTGCTTTCGTAATCAACGGCGCGATGCTGCTGCTGGTTTCATGGCTATCAAGGCAAATTGGCGTTGATGTGATCTCAATTGACGGATTCACCGAAGAGGGTCTAACAATCGCGAGCCTAGGCTGGGCCATTTTGGCAGCCGTGGTGATGGCATTAGCCAGCTTCGTCACCCGATTTGTTCTAAGAATCCTCAAGATCAAGTAGTTCTTTTTCTATCTGGCTAGTCAAGGCCAGTGAATAAGAGGTCTATGGGGCAAAATGGGCGCGTGAGCAATCTTTCACCGCAACCGCTAAGCCCACTCGATGGTCGCTATCGCGCAGCCGTTGCCCCGCTCGCAGACTACTTTTCAGAGTCCGCTCTCAACCGAGCAAGAATCAGGATTGAAATTGAGTGGCTAATTTGGCTCACCGATAAAGATTTACTCAAAATCGGCAGACCGCTGACCGATAGCGAAAAACAAAATCTTCACAAACTCCACGAGCAGTTTGATGATTCAACAATCAGCAAGTTGCAGGAACTTGAGAAGAAAACCAGGCACGACGTGAAAGCTGTTGAATACCTGATTCGAGAAAAGCTCTCTCACATCGGCAGAGGCGATCTAAATGAACTGGTTCACTTCGCCCTCACCTCCGAAGACGTAAACAACCTCAGCTATGCCATCAATATTCGCGATGGCTTTGAAAACGTCTGGCTGCCAGCAGCGAAGGCGCTGACTGATCAGCTGCGAGCACTCTCTAGAGAACATGCCGACGTTGCCATGCTCTCAAGAACCCATGGCCAGCCCGCGACACCGACGACTCTGGGTAAAGAGCTGGCTGTCTTTGTTCACAGATTTGATCGACAGCTGAGTCGAATTGACGCGCAGCCGCTGCTGGGTAAATTCTCTGGCGCCACTGGAACATACGCCGCCCACGTTGCAGTTGACGAAAGTGTTGATTGGCAAAAACAGTCAGCGCTGTTCCTGGAGAGCTTAGGCATTGAGCTAAACCCATTCACTACTCAGATTGAATCGCACGACTGGCAATCCGAGCTTTTCCAAAAAGTTTCGCACTTCAATCGGATTGCTCACAACCTAGCAACCGACATCTGGACCTATATTTCACTTGGTTACTTCAAGCAAATTCCACCGGCCGGTTCAACTGGTTCTTCAACCATGCCACACAAAATCAATCCGATTCGATTTGAAAATGCCGAGTCAAACTTAGAGCTCTCATCCGCAATTTTGGATTCACTTGCAAGCACACTGACAACTTCTAGATTGCAAAGAGATCTAACCGACTCATCAGCTCAGCGCAACATCGGTGTAGGAGTTGGTCACTCGCTACTAGCCATTGAAAACTTGCGCGCTGGCCTAAAGGAGTTAGCCGTTGCTCACTCCGCCTTGTTGACAGACCTTTTGGATAACTGGGAAGTATTAGCGGAAGCCATTCAGACAGTAATCAGAGCTGAGGTGGCGAAGGGCAACTCCAAGATTGAAGATCCTTATGCTCAGCTTAAGGAACTGACTCGCGGCAAGCGAGTGGGGCAAGAAGAGATGCTTGGCTTTATAAACAATCTGGATATTTCGCAAGAAGCCAAGGACAGATTGATGCGACTAAAGCCGCAGGACTACTTGGGAATCGCAGCAAAGCTGGCCAAAGAGATTTAGCGCAGTCTTGGTTTATTTGGGTCTTGCTCGTCGGGCTTGAAGCTCAGATCAAGCGTTGCAACAAAAACAATCGAAGCGATGAAGGCAACCAGCCCACCTATGATTGCGTGTTCTAGTTTGCGAGTTCCGAAAGCCACGATTACGCCGGTGAAGATTGCCGCTGCAAAAGAAAAAATTAGATAGCTCTTGAGATTCGCAAAACGACGCATTGGCCTAGCCTAACTTCTTTCCTTCGCCGAAAGCGGCAATCCCCCAGTGAACACCTAGCAGAATCAAATAAGCACCAAAGAAGCCAACGCTCGAGACAACATCCGGCGCGACTAGTAAAAACAGTGAGCCCAGTGCGAGCGAGAAGAATGCGCTGATCAAAAAGTCTCTGCCACTTCGCTCACTAAAGCCTTCTTTGCTTGCTAGGTAAATCTCAATGGCCCCAACCACAATCGCCCAGCCAGCAACAATGGTTAGAAATAGTCCCAGCTGTGAGCTGGCTGGTGAAAAAGTTTCTCCTGACTGTGCAGACGCATACCAGTCAGTTCCAAAGCCGCCGGATTGAATAAAGGCAACCAGGGCCAAAAGACTGCCAATTAAGTTCACTACCGAAAGCGGAAGCAGCTGCTTTTGGTTTTTTCTCCGCTCAATAATCAGAGTGCTAATTGCGGTAAGAAAGGTAAATGCTATGAAGACGCTGAGTCCGATTACCGCAGCGTGAGATTGACTAAATGTAATGAAGAGGCCACCAGCGAACGCGAAGATTGCTCTAGGGAAATGGGAGATTCGCACGAAGCTAGCTTGGCATATTTACAAAGCGCGAGTACTGGCCTTGGAAGGCAACCGTGACGGTGCCAGTTGGTCCATTTCTCTGCTTGGCAAGGATTAGATCTGCTTCGCCTGCTCTTGGGTGATCTTTTTCAAAGAGGCCTTCGCGATGGAGCAGGATGACAACGTCGGCATCCTGCTCCAGCGATCCGGACTCACGGAGCTGCGAAAGCTCCGGCCTTTTGTCCTTGGTTTGCTCCGCCTGTCTGTTCAACTGCGAAAGCGCAACCACTGGGACTCCGAGTTCTTTTGACAACAGTTTTAGTGCACGGGAGAACTCGGACACTTCCTGCTGTCTGGACTCGACCTTCTTACCACTCGTCATCAGCTGGATGTAGTCGATCACAACCATCTTCAGCTGAACCTGCTGCACGAGCCGACGACACTTAGCTCTGATTTCCACCAATGACATGTTTGGGCTGTCATCGATGTAGAGCGGTGCGTCGTTGATCTTCCCTCTTACCGCAGCAAGTTTCGCCCAGTCACCTTCGGTGAGTGTTCCCTTGCGCATGCTCTGCAAATAAATTCCGCTCTCTGCAGACAGCATTCGCATGGCGATTTCTGAGCGACCCATTTCGAGTGAGAAGAAGATTGTGGCGTTGTTATGTTTGATTGCCGCATTGCGAGCAATGTCCAGTGCAAAAGTTGATTTACCAACCGAAGGACGAGCTGCAACGATAACGAGCTGCCCGGCGTGCAGACCGTGCGTGTAGGTGTCGAGGTTTGTGAAACCAGTTGGAATACCGGTTAGATCACCACCGCGGTTTTGTGCGGCTTCGATATCACGAATTGCAAAGTCAATGGATTCGCTCAGGCCAACGTAGTCTTCCTTTGCGGTTTGACTTACGACAGCGAAGACTTCGGACTGGGCTTGGTTTACCAGATCCTCTACTTCTCCCTGGCTTTCATAACCAGACTGAGCAATTCTTGTTCCGGCATCAATTAGTCTGCGAAGGATTGCTTTGTCAGAGACAATCTTTGCGTAGTAACCGGCGTTAGCTGCAGTTGGAACAAAACTTGAAAGTGAGTGCAGGTAGTCAGCGCCACCTGCCTTTAGTAGGTTGCCTTGCTTGTTTAAGTAATCAGTTACTGCAATGACATCTGTTGGTTCACCGCGACCAAACAAATAAATAATTGCGTTAAAAATTAATTCGTGTTTTGGTGCGTAAAAATCTGCTCCAGTTACAACTTCCAAAACATCTGCGATTGCTTCTTGCGATAAAAGCATTCCGCCGAGGGCAGACTGCTCCGCTTCGATGTTGTGCGGGATTACCCTGGCATCACCCATGGGTACCGGTGCCAACATCGACATTCTTTGCCCTCCAAACGCTCAGAACCTGTATAGCTTGGGACTAGGACATCTATCTTTCAAATTAGCCTGTGGAAAACTGTGGATAACTCTGTGCAAACACGCCGATTTGAGCTGTGGATAACCTGTGGATAACTCTAATAACTCCTTCAGAGGCCTTTATTTTCAAGGGTTTTTATGTGAATAAATATTCGTGGAAAACTTTCAAGGAAGAGCTGAAGGTTGTGGATAACTGGGTCAAAGTAGCAAAAAGGCCGACACGCCTAGGGGCGAATCGGCCTATTGCTTACCTCTAATTACTTGGCGCTAACCACCTGGATGGTGGCCTTGGCCACGATCTCACTGGTTAGGCGGATGGTCACGTCATAGCGACCAATGGTGCGAATGGTGGATCCAAGCTCAATCTTGCGCTTGTCTAGTTCGCCGTAGCCGAGAGCTGAAACAGCCGCTGCCACGTCAGAGGTCTTTACGGCACCAAAGAGACGGCCGTTGATACCTGAGCGCATGGTGATCTTGATGGGAGACTGCTCCAACTTTGCCTTCAGCGACTTAGCTTCCTCTTCGCTGGCAATCGCGCGAGCGTTACGAGCGGCGCGGATTGAAGAAACCTGCTTCTCGCCGCCCTGAGTCCAGGCAACAGCAAGACCGTTTGGGATGAGGTAGTTACGTGCGTAACCATCCTTCACCTCAACGACATCGCCAGCACTTCCGAGACCGGACACTTCGTTAGTCAGAATTAGTTTTGACATTTATTTCTCCTTAGCGTCCAGCGCCTGCGTATGGCAGAAGTGCCATTTCACGAGCGTTCTTGATTGCCTTCGCGATCTTGCGCTGATCCTGCACTGTTGCACCAGTGATGCGACGAGCGCGGATCTTGCCACGATCTGAAATGAACTTGCGAAGTGTTGCGACATCTTTGTAGTCGATCACTTCAATCTTGATTGTTTTAACCGGTGCAAGTTTTGCGTACTTTGAAGACATCATCTTCTTGCGACGGTCTTGTCCTTTTCCTGCCATTTTTCTTTCTCTCCTAAGTCTTTAGAACGGTGCTTCGTCCACTGCAGTCTCTGCTGGGTTTGCCCAAGCATCGGCTGGATTGTTGGCTGCTGGCTTTTCGCCGGCCCATGGTGATTCGATTGCAGCTTCGCGTGCTCGGCGGGTGACCGCAGCGGTGGCGTAGCGAAGGCTTGGGCCAATCTCATCAATCTCTAGCTCAAGTGAAGCGCGTGCTTCACCCTGGGCGGTTTGATATGCGGATGGGGCCTTAAGGCGACCGGTAACAACAACACGTGATCCCTTGGTTAGAGATTGTGCGATGTTCTCAGCAGCTTCGCGCCAAGCGGTGCAGCGAACCCAAACAGTTTCACCATCAACCCATTCGTTGGTGGTGCGGTTGAAGGTGCGAGGAGTTGAACCTACTCGAACCGAAACAACTGCAATTCCGTTTTGGGTGTAGCGAAGTTCTGGATCGTCAGCGAGATTGCCAACAATCGTTACGTTAACTTCGCCGGCCATTATTTGGTCCTAGCTGGGCGCTTGCCAGATGGACGTGGAGCACGAGGTGCTCTGGCGTCTGGCACGAACTCAATTGGGTTGATGCTGAATACTGCATCTTCCAACTTAAGTACCTTGGTTCTTAGAACGCTCTCAGAAAGCTTCAGCTGGCGGTCAAGCTCAACTACTGCCTCGTAGCCAGAGGTGACGTTGATCACCGCATAGATACCTTCAGCGTGCTTTTTGATTTCGTATGTCATCTTGCGACGACCCCAGACGTCAACCTTGTCTACTGTTCCGCCACCATTAGTGATGACTTTCAGGTAGTTGGTCAGGCTGGTTGTGATTGACTTCTCGTCATATGATGGGTCAAAAATGACCATCAGTTCATAGCTATGCATAGCTAACCCACCTCCTTCGGACTAAACGGTCACGGCCTTTCCGTGACAGGAGGGTAAATGCATGAGCTGCCCTTCGGGCAACCGCACTACTCTAACGGGCTTGCCACCAGCTAAGCAAGCGTTGTTTAGCGGCCTCCGGGCCGATTTCGCCCTCGTCCAGCCTCACCTCAAGCAGGTAGTCGTAGGCAAGACCGACTTCTCTCGAAGGGCCAATTCCCAGGATTTCCATGATCTGGTTGCCATCTAGCTCTGGTCGAATTGAATCGAGCTCTTCCTGCTCTCGCAACTGCGCGATTCTTTGCTCTAAATCGTCATAGGCGTGAGCGAGGCGCTCTGCCTTCTTTTGATTTCTGGTCGTGACGTCAGACCTGGCCAATATGTGAAGGCGATCTAGTTCCGCTCCGGCATCTCTGACATATCTCCGAACTGCACTATCAGTCCACTGCGAATCCGAGTAACCAAAGAAGCGAAGGTGAAGTTCAATCAGTTTTGCAACGGAATCAACTTGATCATTGGAAAAACGCAATTCAGTTAGTCGCTTTTTGGCAAGCTTTGCACCAACCACATCGTGGTGATAGAAGGTAACGAGCTTGCCGTCTAGTTTTCTAGTTGCCGGTTTTCCGATGTCGTGTAGTAGGGCAGCTAGGCGAACGACAATGTCTTTTTCTAACTGGTAATTTCTCTCGTAATCGATTGCCTGCATCAAAACTGTCAAGGTGTGCTGATAGACGTCCTTATGACGCATGTGCTCATCGGTTTCAAGTTTGAGAGCCGTCAGCTCTGGAAGAATTATTGATGCTAGGCCTGAGTCAACTAGCAACTCAAGTCCAACGGTTGGATTATCGGTCAGTAAAAGTTTCGTTAGTTCATCACGGATGCGCTCAGCAGAAATAATTCTGATTCGATCTTTCAGTGCAACCATCGCATCGAATGCAGAGGGTTCTATCGAGAGATTTAGTTGCGAAGAGAACCTGGCTGCTCTGAGCATTCGAAGCGGATCGTCGGAGAAGCTGACTTCTGCGGCCGATGGTGTTTTTAGTGTCTTGAGTTGTAGATCTCTAAGACCCTCATGCGGATCAACAAACACTCGCTCTGGTAGGCGTAGCGCCATTGCATTAATAGTGAAGTCGCGGCGCTTGAGATCGTCTTCCAGATTGTCACCGAATTCAACAGTGGGTTTTCTAGTTTTTGGATCATAAGAATCTGCGCGGTAAGTGGTGATTTCTACTCGCTCACCGGCAATCTCAGCGGCAATGGTTCCGAATTCTCTGCCAACATCCCAAGTCGCATCCGCCAGTGGTTTCACAACTTTCAAGATCTGATCTGGATTGGCATTGGTGGTGAAGTCAATGTCTTTGGTTTGCTTTCCAAGCAGAGCATCTCTTACCGGTCCACCCACCAGGGCCAATTCATATCCGGCTTTGGAGAATGCGGCAGCAAGTGTTTCAAGCACTGGCTGCTGGGTGTTTTCGGCTAGCTGCGCTAGCGCTTTCGCCACCTCTTGCATGGGATTAGCTTGCCATAGGCCCCCAAGTAGAGTTGGGGTATGACTCCGGTTCGAATCAGAACCCAAACTGAGATTTCCGCTGGCGGACTAGTGATCTCAGCGGATGACCCTTCCTTGGTTGCTCTGATTAGCCATCGCAACCGCGGCGGCGGTGAGGACTGGGTGATCCCAAAGGGTCACCAGGAAAAAGGTGAGGACCTGCAACAAACCGCCCTGCGCGAGGTGCAGGAGGAAACCGGCATTGAAGCTCAAATCATCAAGAAGATTGGTGAGATCAGCTATTCGTTTAGATTGGGTCCGGTTCGAATCAAAAAGACTGTTCACCACTTTCTAATGAGGCAAATTGGTGGAAATCTCACCCATGAGAAGGATCCCGAGGGTGAAGTATTGAAAGCCGCCTGGTTTCCAATTAGCAAGTTGGAAGAAGTTTTGGCTCACGAGAATGAGCGCAAGGTCGCAATGCGAGCTGTGGACATGATGCCATGAAGAAATTAGCTCTCATTCTCGCTTTGCTACTTATTCCCCTTCCCGCGAGCGCCGCACCAGAAATCGTTCCTGGATCACAAATTAATTTGGTGGCCCGAGACGCTCGCATTCCCATAACTGTTTCTAATCCGGATCTGGTGCCCGTTGAGGTGGTGCTCAGAGCGGAAAGCACCAGTTTCCGATTAGAGGTGTTAGAGGATGTCACGGTCTTACTGCCCGCTCAGAGCACGCAGATTGCGGAGGTGCCGGTGCGGGCAATCGCCAATGGCCCCGTCCAGCTGCGGGTGTGGCTAGAGGTGGGTGGAGAAAAAGTTTCACAAGATCAGCTGATAACCATCAATGTCAACTATGACGTAGAGCTATTTTTACTTGTGGCATTTGGAGTATTGATGTTTGCCCTGGTGATAGTTGGTATTGCCAGAACAACATTGAAGCTGAGACGGAGAAGCATTGACTGAGAATAATCCTTCAGTAACTCGCTCCTCTGTGATTATGGCGAGCGGAACCATCGTTTCTCGCATCTTAGGTTTTGCCAGAGCTGTTTTGTTAGCGGTAGCAATCGGTGTTACCACCGATGCCGCTGACGCATTTGGTGTTGCAAATCAATTACCAAACAGCGTCTACGCAATTATTGTTGGCGGTGTTTTGAATGCGGTAATGGTGCCGCAGCTGGTGAAGGCACGCAGCAATAGCGATGGTGGTAAGGGATACGTTGATCGCTTTGTCACGCTAGCCATTACGGTCTTTTTATCGGTGACCGTATTGTTCACCATCGCGGCACCACTTTTGGTGCGCATCTACACGTCCGGTTGGAGCGAGCAGCAGCTGGCTCTAGCCACCGCCTTTGCCTACTGGTGTCTGCCGCAGCTGTTTTTCTATGGTCTCTACTCAATTCTTGGAGAGGTGCTTAATTCCAGAAAAGCTTTCGGGCCTTTCATGTGGGCGCCGGTACTAAACAATGTTGTTTCGCTGCTTGGGCTTGCACTATTCATATTCATTTTTGCTGCTGACCCAAATGGAGCAAGGCCGATCACGCAGTGGGGCGCTGATCAGATTGCTCTACTGGCCGGCTCCGCTACCGCCGGTGTTGCAGCGCAGGCGCTAATCCTGTTAGTGAGCTGGCGAAGAATTGGACTTAAGTTGAATTTGAATTTCCAATTCCGCGGCTTTGGTCTCAGGCCAGCACTAAAAGCTGCATCTTGGTCGCTCGCAATGGTTTTAGTAACGCAAGTTGGTGGAATTGTGCAAACCGCAGTTGCATCAACCGCAGCGGTTGATCGCGGCAGTGGTGAGGCGGTTGCGTCTGTTGCGGCAGCGGCAATCGCTTGGCTGATTTTTATGCTGCCGCACTCTGTTGTGACAGTCTCGATTGCAACCGCCTACTTCACCAGGATGAGCGAGCATCATCAGTCGGGTGAAATGGAAAAGTTTAAGGTTGACCTAACCACTGCGCTGCGGGTAATTGCAATGGTGAGCGTGATTGCAACTGTTTTGCTGGTAGTCCTGAGCTATCCGATTGCTCGAGTGTTTGCGTCTGAGTATTCATCGGCGGTTGCGCTGGGCAATGTGATTGCGGCGTTCATGTTTGGGCTTTTGCCGTTTAGTTTTGTTTACATGATGCAAAGAGCTTTCTTTGCATTAGAGGACACTCGCACTCCTTTTATATTTACTTCAATTCAAATTGGAATTCACATCATCGGTTCTATCACGCTCGGCTTTGTTATGCCAAAGCAATTGTTGGTTGTTTCAATTGCATTGCTGACGGCTCTCTCTGTCTCGGTGCAGGGGATAGTCGCTTACTCGCTGCTTAGAAAAAAGATTGGTGGGCTAACCGGCTATGGAATCAGCAAGTCCACCTGGAAGTTTTTGGTGGCAGCTGTTCCGGCAACTGCGGTAGCGGTTGGGATTATTTGGATGCTGGGTGGAGTTGGCGAAAACTCATACGCACTCAGTGGAATCGGTCCATCGGTCTTGGTGTCACTGCTGGTTGGATCACTCAGCGGCATCACCTATTTGCTGATGTTGGTTTTGCTCAGAGCTGCCGAGCTCAACGAGTTGACTCGGGCACTTCGCGATAGATTAGGCCGCAGAGCCAGCTAGGCTGGCTGAAATAAATAGATGGCCATCTATGTTGTGGTCATTAGAGGATAAAAATGCGAGAAGTCATCATCATCGGTTCCGGCCCTGCCGGCTACACCGCCGCCATCTATGCCGCCAGGGCGCAGCTCAAGCCGCTGATGATTGCCTCCTCGGTTGAACCAGGTGGCGAGCTGATGAAGACCACCGAGGTTGAAAATTTCCCAGGCTTTCCAGATGGCCTAATGGGTCCTGATCTGATGGCTAACTTCCAAGCGCAGGCTGAGCGCTTTGGCACAGAAATACTCTTCGATGACGTTGTTGAGGTTGACCTCAAGGGCGAGATAAAGAAGGTAAAAACAGGTGGTGGTCAGGAGTTTGAGGCGAAGGCTGTGATTTTGGCAACTGGCGCCGCCTACCGAGAGCTTGGGCTTCCCAAGGAAAAAGAGCTCTCTGGTCACGGCGTCAGCTGGTGTGCAACCTGCGATGGTTTCTTCTTCCGCGACAAAACGATTGCCGTTGTCGGCGGTGGCGACTCTGCAATGGAGGAGGCTAACTTCCTAACCAAGTTTGCCTCGAAGGTCTATGTGATTCACCGCCGCGACAGCCTAAAGGCTTCGAAGATCATGCAGCAAAGAAGCTTTGATAACCCCAAGATTGAGTTCATCTGGAACGCTGGGGTGGCCGAGCTCAAGGGCGATGCCAAGCTAACCGGCGTTGTCCTGCAGGACACCCAGACCGGGGCCAAGCGGGATCTCGAGCTGGATGGCTTATTTATTGCAATCGGAAATGACCCGCGGGTCTGGCTGGTTGAGAATCAGGTAGAGCTAACACCGGAGCGCTTTATCAAGGTTGAGGGAAGGTCCTCCAAGACCTCACTACCAGGGGTTTTTGCCTGTGGCGATGTGATCGACCCAACCTATCGACAGGCGATTACGGCAGCTGGCTCAGGCTGTGTAGCGGCACTAGATGCCGAGCACTACCTAAGTTCGAAATAGGAGTAGTTATGCCAATCGACACCACAAGCGAAAAGTTCGAAGCGGATGTCTTGAAAAGTGACAAGCCAGTAATCGTTGATTTCTGGGCTGAGTGGTGTGGTCCGTGCCGCATGATTTCCCCAGTCCTGGCAGAGCTTGCCGAAGAGTACCGAGACAAGATCGTCGTAGCGAAGGTGAATGTGGACTTTGAGCCAGACCTCGCTGAGAAATACAACGTCACCGGAATTCCACTACTGGGTATTTTCAAAAACGGTGAAATGGTCAAGCAGCTGGTTGGTGCAAGACCAAAGGCAGCGCTTGTTTCTGAGCTTGCCGAGTTTCTGAGCTAGAAACCTAAACAAGAGCTAGACTCTGGGCTAAACCCAAAGGAGCGCAAATGGCTCAGTCGCGCCTGGAGCAAGGTTTCGATCTTTTCAAGGATGCCTACGCCCAGCGAGCCGAGAATCTCTCGGTGAGTGAAGTTCGCGCGCTATTTGCCACTGTCTCTAGACCCGAGGTTGTCTCCCTGGCTGGTGGAATGCCGGATGTTTCTGCACTCGATAACGAGCTGATTAGAACTGCATTTGACTCACTGATGAAAAACCGCTCGCAGTTTGCCTTGCAGTATGGTCCAGGTCAAGGCGATGCCAAGCTCAGAGAGCAAATTCTAGAAATTATGGCGCTGGAGGGAATTGCAGGTTCGGTCGAGAATCTAATGATTACTACCGGTAGCCAGCACGCACTTGAACTTATTGCAGATTTGTTTTTAGATCAGGGCGATGTTGCCTTGGTCGAGTCACCAAGCTACGTTGGCGCGGTTGGAATTTTCAGACATAAAGAAGCCCACATCGAACACGTCTACACCGATAGTGATGGCATCTCACCAGAAGCGGTGGCGGAAGCAGCGGATCGCTTGATTGCCGATGGCAAAAAAGTAAAGCTGCTTTATTTGGTTCCAAACTTTGCCAATCCCTCTGGCGTTACTTTGTCAGAAGAGCGCAGAGACAAGTTAATTGCGGTTTGTAAAGAGCGTGGGATTTTGATTGTTGAAGACAATCCCTATGGTCTGCTCTACTTCGATGGTGCTCCACCAAAGGCTCTGCGGGCCAGGGATGCTGACAGCGTTGTTTACCTTGGATCGTTCTCAAAAATTCTCTCCCCCGGCTTAAGGGTTGATTACGTTCTTGCGCCACCTGCCATCAGAGAGAAACTAATCCTCGCTAACGAATCAGCCATTTTGTCTCCTGCGACCTTTGCTCAGATGTTGATTTCTGAATACCTATCTATTTGTGATTGGCAAAAACAAATTGCTGATTACCGAGGTCTTTATAAAACCAAGCGCGATGCTGCGATCTGGGCACTAAACGAATATCTGCCGGATGTTGAAACAACTAAGCCAGCGGGTGGATTCTTTTTGTGGGTGAGCTTGCCTAGCGGAATTGATGGAAAGAAGATGCTGCCGATAGCCGTTGAAGAGCTCGTTGCCTACACGCCGGGCACCGCCTTTTATGGTGATGGCAGAGGGAAAGAATTTATTCGAGTTTGCTTCTCGCACCCAACTGCTGACAATGTCAAAGTTGGAATTCAAAGACTCGCCAAGGCGATTGAGCGCTCGCGCTAATTACCTTTTCTGAATCTCGTCAGCGATTCTTCTGAGGTCTGCAACCGATCCAAACTCAATTGTGATCTGGCCCTTCTTGCGACCAATAGAAATCTTTACCCTGGTGTTTAGGTAATCAGAAAGTTGTTCTGCGAGCTCAGACAACATTTCGGTTTTGGTGCCTGGTTTAATTTTTGGCTTCTTGGTTTTTACGCCACCCGATGCGATCAGCTCTTCCAGTCCACGAACCGAAAGTCCCTCGCGAATTACTCGGCCTGCTAGCTCGCGCATTGTTTCATCATCGGCCGCAGCTAGTAGTGCTCTAGCGTGACCGGCGGATAATGCACCGCCAACCAACTTGGACTGAACATCCAGCGGCAATCTCAGAAGTCGCATTGTGTTGGTGATCTGTGGACGAGAGCGACCCAGTCGATCAGCCAGTTGGTCCTGGGTGATTCCAAAGTCCTCGAGCAGTTGCTTGTAGGCACTTGCTTCTTCAATTGGATTTAGGTCTGCTCTGTGTAGGTTTTCCAGCAGAGCATCGCGCAACATGTTGTCATCGGTAGTGTCGCGAATGACAGCAGGGATTGCGGTTAGGCCTGCCTCTTTCGATGCGCGCAGTCGGCGCTCACCCATAATCAATTCGAAGTTGTCGCCGCTTGGTCTAACAACAATCGGCTGCAGCACGCCAAACTCTTTGATTGAGTGAACGAGCTCTGCGAATGCTTCTTCCTCGAAAACTTTTCTTGGCTGCTTTGAATTAGGAGTTATGCGACTGAGTTCCAAATATGCAAGCTTTGCGCCAGGAACTGCGACCATGCCTGCCGAGTCAGAGGAAAAGAAAACGTCAACTGCATCTCGCTGACCACCGGGAATTAGTGATCCGATTCCTCGACCAAGGCCGCCACGTTTTTTGTCGTCTGACATTTCTAGACTCCTCGCTGTGCTAGTTCGATTGCTGCTTCTTGATAGGCAAGTGACCCTGCGTTTTTTGCGTCGTATTTGATGGCAGTTTGTCCAAAGCTTGGTGCTTCAGAAATTCGAACCGATCTTGGAATTACTGCTTGCAAAGTTTGCTTGGGGAAAAAGTTTCTAACTTCATAAGCAACGTCAGAACTTAATTTGGTTCTGCTATCAAACATCGTTAGAAGAATTGAGCTAATGACCAGTGATGGGTTAAGAGCTTGCTTGATTCTTTCAATGTTCGAAATCAGCTGCGTCACGCCTTCCAGGGCGTAATACTCGCACTGGATCGGAACCATTACCTCGGTCGCGGCCACCAGGGCATTAACAGTCAATAGACCCAGTGATGGTGGTGAATCAATAAAGACGTAGTCCTGGGGATGACTCAGAAGGTACTTATTTAGAGCCTCC
>JACCDT011098628.1_pt1 | contig 15173 bp, 14 predicted proteins | sample 7446291 | NCBI WGS metagenome assembly JACCDT01 (sample SAMN15323446, study PRJNA562643) | freshwater metagenome | isolation source: river surface water | place: USA:Blue River Watershed | collected 2017-08-17
ATCGGACTTATCGAGTGCGAGGCGTCGAAATGGACCAAGTAAGAACATTGACGCTGGACGGCGACGGCAACGGCAACGGCAACGGCAACGGCTACGGCGACGGCTACGGCTACGGCAACGGCTACGGCTACGGCAACGGCTACGGCAACGGCAACGGCGACGGCGACGGCAACGGCAACGGCTACGGCGACGGCTACGGCGACGGCTACGGCGACTGGATGCCGTGCAAGGAGGACAAGATGCGACCAGGGTTGTATATCATCAAAGCGGAGCGAGGTCTTGATTATTGCGCCGAGGTTGTTTCGGTGGACAGCGAATGGGTTTATTTTGGGCTCGCGGTTGTGCTCCGTAGATGGGGCACGACGCGAGGCTTAGGGCAGCTTCTGACAAACGCTACTCTCGGCCAGTACGACACTGCCCAAGGCTTTGCGATCAGCCCCAGGCATGTGCAAGCCTGGGTGCCGATCCCCGAGGCACACCGCGAGGCGTGGATGGCGCGCCTCAAGTCGGTGTGCGAGGACGAGACGACGTGATGACCCCCTGCCCCCATCCGAGGGGGCACCCCGTACACGGGGGTTGAGCCTCGCACGGTGTGAGGCTTGCACGCGGCCAAGGTTGGGCCATGATCGAGATGGACTAAGCCATGAACGAACGCAAATGGCGCAAAGCCGTTGGCATCCCAGCCCCCAGAAAGCACCTCCCGATGCAGCGCGGCTACTGGACAGGCGATGGGCTGTGCCTCTTGCGCGAGAACGGACGGCCCATCAAGTGGCTTCGGCGGGGTGACTGGCTCTACTTCGCCAACCAGCCCGACAGCTACGAGGTGATCATCCAAGTTTGGGTGCAGGGCCACTCGTACCGCTTCGACGCGCACCGCCGCGACGTGACCGACAAACGCCCAGACCCCCGCTAGACGCCTCGCCCTAGTCGCCCTTGCGCCCCGACAACGCCTCTTGCAACTGCTCTTGCAGCCGCCCCACTTGTGCCTCAATGCGCTTGCGCTCTTCATCCGCGCGCGCCTCAAGCTCGGCGGCGAGCTCCTTGCGTAGCGTGCGCTCGGCGGCAAGTTCTTGACCGAGGCGGTCAATCTCCCCCTTGTACTGCGCCCGCTCTAGCTCGCGCGCCTTCTTGCCGTACTCCCCAAAGTACCACAGCACCGAGAGGATGAGGTTGGGCGCAGCCAGCACAAGCCCCGCAAGGGCCGCTGGCAGGTCCGAGGCTTGCTCAACCCCCGCCGCCATCGCCCCAGAAGGCACAAGGCCCAGCCCCACGGTTGCCACCGCCGCAATCAGCGGGCGGCGCGAGGGGGTGTGCAGGCTTGGCAGACCTTGAGGGCGAAGCTCCGAAGGCAGCGCCGAGCCTTCCCCGTCGCCCCCATGCCTCCATCCATCCACCCCAGGCACAGGCTCAGGCGGCAGGGGTTCGATGCTCGGCGCACCCCCGCCCGCGCTCCCAAGCATCCCCGTCAATGGCCCTTGCACCTTCGCCGCTTCCATCCACCACCTCCCACCAGATCCACCCCAAGGCTTACGACATCACGACGAGGCCCGCAAAGTCTAGCTCCAGGCTCACGCCCGAGCCGCCCAAGTTCACGCTTATGATCTGAAAATATGCTGCCGCCGCGTTCATGTCGGCGCGCTCGCAGGCGGCGACTTGCCCAGGCGCACCACCCGCACTCCAAGCTCGCACGGGGCCTGCGGCGTCGGACTGCTCCAAGAGCCCGAAGATCGGCAGTCCCGCCCCTCCTTCCAGGAGGCCCTCGGAGGTCGTGGTCTGATAGAGGCCGTGGGTGACGATGCCCGCAGGGGTGAGGCGCGTGTTGATCCAGCGAGCCGTGCCCCCTACAACGCAGCCGCCCGAGACGCCCGCCTCGGCTACGGTGCCGCCTGGGAGCGCGTGGTACTGCGCCACCGTCAGGGCGCGCGCCTCCGTGCTGGTGACGGTCGTGTAGAGGTAGCCGCTGATTGTGACAACGCCGCCCGTTGTCGTACACGTCCCCACCAGCGTCCAGCCCCCAGGCACGGCATCCCCAGGACGCAGGCGGCACTTCTCCCCCGCCCCATCCCGCGCCCACGCCAGCGTGTAGAGCGTCCCGTCGGCCTTGCGGACGGCCTCCGAGGGGAGCCAGTAATACTCCCCCTCCACGTCGCAGTCCGTGACGCGAAGGCCAGAGTCCAGCACCACGCGCTGCGCCCCCGACCCCGTGGCGGCAGGTAACGCCCCCCAGGTCGCCACAATGTCAATGGAGTCGCCGCCCCCGCCGCCGCCGTCAGGCTGAACAATGCCGCCAGCCCCCAAAGAGCATCCCATCGCGTGCCCCATCAGCCGTCCTTCAACGTCTCGCCCACGAACACCACCGAGGTATCCCCCGACTCGCACACCGCCCAGACCTCGCCCGCTTGCGCGAACTGCGGCGCGTAGGAGCCGCCCGCGACGTGCGAGCTTTGCGCCCCATCGAGCCACAAACCCGCGCCGCGCACGGTGGATGCGTCAGGGTCGCCGCCAGGAGCCGCAGGCACGGGGCGCTCGTAGATCCACACCCCCTTCTGCTGCCCCCGCGCCACCTGAACCATCAGGCTTGCGCGCTGTGTGTTCTGTGCCAAGAGCAAAACGGGCGTGGTGCCGTCGAGGCTCTCGTGTTTGCTTGTGCCGACCTTGTAGCGCATCACCTACCCCCTCGCGCCGCTGTGTGGCCCCTTGCATCAGGTCCAGCCTCGCGCCGCTGTGTGTGCCTGCTTGCGTGCGTGCAAGCCCCGTTTGTTGCAGCCCGTGCAACGCAAGCGCGCCCACAGCCCATTGATAGCCTCGCGCGTGCAACAATGCAACCCACCCAGCCGCAACGCCTCGCCCAGCCGCAACCCGCGCAGCCCAAACCACAACCCGCACGCACGCAGGCCCCCGCTTCGCACCCAGCCCGCTACGACGGCCACACCCACCCCAGGGCGCGCGCATCCACGCCCGCAGGCAAGACGAGGTCAAGCGCCCGCGCCGCTGTGTCGTCTGTGCCGCCAAGGTAGAGCGGGAAGGGGCCGAGGTCTTGGTTGCCCGCAGAGGGAGGCGCAGGCGAGGCCCCCGCGAGGTTGAACGAGTCCATGAGCTGCGACCCAAACGGCATCAGCGGGTCGATGCTGGCCCGATTCACGCCCGCAGGCTCTAGCAGGTAGGAGGCGGGGAAGTCGTCTTGCAAGTCCTCGCCCACGAAGACCTCCACGCGGCACGGACGGCCCGTGGTGTCTCGCACCCGCCCGCCCGATCCATCAGGCATCCACCCAGGACAAGGCTCGCGCCACAGGAAGGACAAGACGTAAGCTTCCGCGTCGCCTTCGGTTGGGTGGACCGCGAAGGGGCCGCTTGCGAAGTTGGCAGCCTCCCAAACCCCCGCACGCACAGGGCAAAGGTTGAGCGAGGCCCCAACCGCGCCGATGCCCACGACGTAAAACAGCCCCTCCTTGCGCTCCCAAACTTGCCCAGGCAGCGGCTCTACTGCATCCGCAGGCACGAACGACACCCGCACGAGCCGCCCTAGGAACGAGTCAGGGAACGACCCCGCGCCGCCGCTGGCCCAGGTGAGGGTTTGCGGCGCGGCTTGCGAGATTGTCACCCCGAAGGCTTGCGCCGAGTCGGAGAAGAACGCCTCTAGGAAGGCTTGGATGTTGGCCCCTGTGCCGCGCGAACCCTGCGCCGCAGCCACAAGGCACGCCCTCCAATCTGCCTCGCTCACGTTCCCAGGCTTCGGCAGCCCCCAGAACTGCGCCAGCCTCCAAAGCGCCTGCCCTGTGGCCTGCGTCGTGAGCGTGTCCCGAAGGCCGCGCTCGACTTGCGACAAGGGCAGCAGCGACCACGGCGACCAACACGCATCGGACGCGACCTCGCCCACGTCCAGCGCAACGAGGGTCTTTTCGGGCCGCTCTACCCCATCCACGAGGTCAACCACATCGCCCGCCAAGAGCCACGGAGGCGCGGCAGGATCAGGCGCGCCTTCGTAGGTGACGCGCCGATCCCCCACCCACACATCAGCCGCCGCAGGCCACAGAAGCGGCGATTCCAGGGGCACGTCTTCCAGCGGCTCCCATACCTCAGAGGTCAAGGACGCCACCCGCCCCCCAAGGCTCGCCAGCCCTTCCGAGGAGGCCAGCAGCAGCGCACGCAGCGGCCCAAAGGGCGCAGGATCAGGCCCCGCCTCGCCATCAGGCCACGGCACCCCGCCCACCGCCCGCAACGTCTCCCCAGAGGGCACCACAGCCCCCGCCGCCGCAAAGACCGAGGGAAGCGCGCCCGTGATGCGCCACGTCTCCTCACACCGAAGCGGAGGCACGATCAAGACCGCATCTTCAAGCACCACCTCTTCCCCAAACAGCGCCCCCCAGCGCACCCGCACCGAGTACAGCCCCAAGGGCAGAGGCGGCAAGGTGAAGCGAAGCACGCGCGAGGGTTGGGGCGCGGGCTGGCCATCCACGAAGGCATAGCGCGCCTCTGTGTAGCACAAGGACGGATCATCGCGCCCCACCATCAGCCCGAAGCGATCAAAGCGCACCGCCCCTACGCACCCCGCCGCGTCTTCGGGGTACACGGTGGAGGACGCATCGAGCAGCTGCACACGGTACGGCCCCAGACTCTCCCAGGCCCCGAAGACCTCTACCAAGATGCCGCCCGTGGAGGGCAGCGCCACAGGCCACACCCCATAGATCACCACCCCCAAGCGGTCTGGGGGTGTGGGCGAGCCAAAGCCAAGCTCATAGGAGGGCTCAGGATCAGAGCCCGAGGACGCTTCCCAAGGGTCGCCCCAGCCCGCATCTTCGGGGTAGCCGTCGCCGTCGCTGTCAGGTGCGCCCCAGCCTCGCATATCGCCTCCCGTTCATCCTTCCCGCTCTATGTCGCCCCGCTTCGCGCGCCCCGACAAACCCACCCGCAAGCACGCACGCCCAAGCCCCCAAGAGTGCCCGCGTGCGTGCAGGGCTTTTTTATGGTCTGTGGACCAGCCCCACCGCCACCCGCATCTGTCGCCCGCCGCCGTCGCCGTCGTTGACCCGCACGGCGAGCCATTGCGCGCCCGTGACCGTGCCAAGGTTGGTGGCAGGGAAGGGCGCGGCCTCGTTGCTCAACACAAGGGTCTTGTTGTTCGTGGAGGGCGTGCCGTTGAGCGTGTCCAGCGCCGTGTACGTCCCCGCTTGGATCTCCGCGAGCGTGCCACGGATCAACTCAAAAACGTATTGATGGACAGGTGCGGCCAGCCCGCCGTCCAAAAGCACGACCTCCCATCTCAGGATCTCCCATGTGATGTTGGAGACGCCAAAGGACGTGGGCGTGGTTGGGGGGCGCAGTAGGGCGTGGACATCGAGCGGCCCCGTAGGCGAGGCAGCGGGGTTGGGTTGGATCACGTCCACAAGCCCGCCCGCGTCGCGCGTGAAGTCCACCGCTTGCTCAAGGGTCACAAGCCGCCACGTCACCACTTGCGGGTTGACCGCATCGCGCGGCGCATCGCTCAGGACCACCGTTCCGCGCTGGGATGTGGTCGCCGCGTCAACGTCCGAGCCCCTGCGCCTGTGGTCAGCGGTCCAAGACCCAGGCCAAGTACCCGTGCCTGCGTAGCTGCCCGCCATCTGTCGGTTGAGGTTGGCTCCCGTGACCGCTCCCGCGTCGGTGTGGTCTGCCATGTCGTGAGGAGGTACGCCCGTGGCGATGCCCTCCACTTCCGCAACCACCAGATCGAGCGCCGCTTGCCAATCGCGCTCCCCCGCCGCGCACACTTGCAAGCCGCGATCTGCGCCGAGGACTTGGCACACCACTCGCGCGTTCTTCGGGGCTTGGCGCGCGCTCGACTCCGAAGGCCCGCCCGTGCTGGACGTGACCACGAGCAGCAAAAGCACGTTCCCCCACCCCTCAACGGTCAAGGTGGGGTTCTGGAGGGTGGGGTCATCGAGGGTCGCATCGGCCACGCCCGCAACGATGCCCTGTGACACGATCTCCCATTGATAGGTGAAGGTGGCCGAGGGGTTGACGGTGTCCTCGCCCGCACCGTAAAGCTGGACGGTGGTTGGAGGCGTGACCGAGCCCAGATCCACCACCGCAGGCACGGCGGGATTGTTGAGCGGGTCGGAGTCGGAGGAGGCGTAGGCAAGGACGGTCATGGGTTCACCTTGCGCGCATCGGACGCTTGTTGGCGCAAGATTTCGCGCTGCATCCGTTCGGTGTTGACCAGATAGAGCGGCACGGCTTTCTCGCCAAGCGCCTTCTGTGCGGCACCTTCAACGCTTGCGCTGCGTGGCTTCCCTGTGCGGATCAGCTCCGCAACGGTCGCCGCCTCTTCGCGGTTGGTCTGCTCCACCGTGCGCCCACCCCGCATGAGCCGATGGGTGCCAGGGTGCGAGTATGCATCAACGCTCGCGCCTGCGTCCCGCAAATGCCTGCAAATGTTGAACGAAGCATGGTCCACCTCTTGCGGCGAGGATGCCAGCAGCGCGGCGTCTTCTGGGCTTGCCACCGTACGCCACAACGCCTCGCGCGCTTGCGGGTCCATCCTCTCCGCAGCCTGTTGGACCTCCGCAAACCCCAGCGAATGAGCGGGCAAGGTGCTATCCAGGGAGGCACCTTCAATCTTGATGCGGTATTGTGCCTCGCGCCAGTTTTCTTCGCGCCCATCCAGCGAGGGGGCCTCGCTGGATAGATTTTCCCAAGGAAGAATGTTGCTGTCGTAATAATAGGTGGACTCGTACGGCGCGGGGTCTTTTCGCTTGCGCTGCGACGACAACACGCGCAACCCCTCTGGCGTAGAGCCCAAGACAATGAACCGCTGTTTGGTGGTTTTGATCTTTGGGCCTGTGCGCGAGCCCCACGAGTCGCGGTCCACCTGCGTTATCTTGGCTTGCAGGGTCTGGCCCGCCATGCCTTGGCCGTATCGCTTGAGCGCGGCGACGGGATCAGCCTTGAGCGCGGCGTTGATCTCCTTGGCGTTGGCCGCTGGGCGATTCTCGCTCGCGCCCCCATACTTGCTCACCAGCGCCGCCGCCTTGTCTTGCTGCTTCGCCGTGCCCGTCTTGCGGGCTTGCTCTAGGGTCTTGCTGGCCCGCGCCTTCACAGCCCCCAAGGCTTCCGCGTGTTCGGCGTGCAGCATCGCCCGCAGCGCCGCCTTGCTCATCTTCTGCTCATGCCCGCTTTCGTCATGCTTGACCGTCACTTCGTCGCCGTGGTCTTGCGTGATGTGGAAGTGGCCCTCTTTGCCCGCGTGCTTCACCTTGAACGCCGCATCCTTGACCATCTCCCCAGCGTGCCCGATGCCTTGCCCGCCAGTGACGTTGTAGAAGTAGCGAAAGCCCCCGCCAGACTTCGGGACGCGCCGCAGGTACTTGTGGCCCGCGCCCTTGATCAAGAGCCCGTTGGCGTCCGTAGTACCGTCGAGCAGCGCGCCCATCCACTCGGGGATCTCGTGTTCTTCGCTGAACACCACCACCCCAGCACAAGCCTTGATCAATCGCCCAAGCATCGCCTTACCCCTTCCCGTGCGCCCTTATCAGGCGGGCTCATCATACAGCGCCACCGAAAAACCGCCATAGGTCCACACTTGCCGCCCGTCCGTGGCGCTGTTGTCTGGCCCTTCGCAGTAGACCTCAAGATAGTTGCCCGTCATGTTGGAGCCAAAGCCATAGAAGGACACCTTGAAGCCGCCCTTGGTGTTGTCAAAGCCCGCGCGCGGCCCCCCAAAGAGGTTGTTGTCGCTGTTCTTCACGGGCGACACCACCGCGCTCTTGTAGGTGATGCCCGAGGAGATGTACACCCGCACCACGCCAGAGCCTTGCACGAAGGGCGAGGGGTTGAGGCCCGATGCTTCCACCGTGGGCGCGTTGTAGCCGCTTGAGCCCTCATTCCACGGGAAGAAGCCCCACGCCGTCAGCCGTGGCAGGGCCGCAAGCGCCGCCACATCGGCCTCCACGTCGTTGACATCAAGCGCGAGCTGCGCCACCTGTGTCAGCAGCGATTCGGTGCGGTTCACGAGCCACTTGATGCCGTGCGAAGGGCGCTCCCACCACCCCGCCGTCCCAAGCGCGCCCGAATCGTCGCCCACGAGGTGCGCGCGCAGACGATCCGCGAGGATGCCAAGCGCCGAGACAACGCCGATGGAAGGGGGCGTGTTGAAGCCTCGGTTGAACGTGGTTCCCCCCGACTGCAAAAAGCCCTCGTTGCCTGCGACGTTCCACCACGCAGGGAAGGGCGAGAGAAACTGCGACCACGCCCATTGACCCAGCACAGGGGGGTTGGCGCTTTCGTCCCAAATCTCCCCCTGGACAAATCCCACCCACTCGCCCCCGTCGAAGGCGCTGATGGGGTAGATGCGTGGCAGGGCAGGCCCCGCGCCGTTGCCGTCCACGTTGTACTGCGCCGCCGAGAGGTCTTCCCAGCGCGCCACACGTCCGATCTTGACCCAGGTTGGTTCCGTAGGCACCCCCGACCCATCCACGGGGACCGCAGGTTGGGAGACAGCCAGGGCAAACTCGATGCGCGGGCGTAGGCGCGTGTCGTCGGTCACGGCGACCTCGGTATGGGTCGCCGTGGACCACTCGCGCCGCGCGTCTGGCGTCGTCTCCACAAGCACGGGGCGCGCCCACAGGTACGGCCACAGGTTCGGGTCAAAGGCCGCAGGCCAAGCCCCCGCGTTGCCGAACCACACCGAGCGGATGTAGGCGGTGAAGCTCGTTGCGTCGAAGGTTGAGAAGGGCGCTTGGTCGCTGTCGGCGGGGTCATGCAGCAGCACGAGCCCAGAGGTTGCCTTGACCTTCCCATCCCCGAACGGCGAGCGCGTGGAGGGAGGAGGCGGGCCAGGGTCCACGATCTGCGCGCCTGCGTCATCCCGCGTGGTGAACGTGTAGTGAAACTGGAAAGGCCCCGGCGACACAAGCACGGTCGTTCCGTTGGCGGTGTAGTTTTCCACCGCCGCTGTCAGCATCCCAGGCCCCGCGCCCCAGCCGCCGCCCTGCGACAAAAGCTCTTGCATCTGTCGCAGGGTTTGGGAGCCGTCAGCGTCCACCAGATCCACGCGCTCCAGAGCCCACCAGCGCACCGCCGCGCTTAGTTGTTGCCACCACTCGGCCATCGTCTAGCTCTCCAGGTTGGGCACGACCCCGATACGCGCCGAGGCGGTGCGTAGGGAGCGGTCGTAGCTCGCGGGGGTTTGGTCAGGCAGCGGGGTTGAGGTGCCAGTGAGGTAGAGCCGCACGTTGAGCAGGTCAGGGTCGCTCATCAGCGCCGCCGTAAGCGCCCCGACGTACAGCGGCGCGCCGGGGGCCAGCGATTGAAGGAAGGACACGCAGGTCTGGCGAACGCGCGTCATGAGCGCATCGAGACTCACGCCAGAGCGGGGCAAGATCCACACGTCAAACCCGATCTCCTCGCGCACCACGGGCCGCACCCGCACCCGCGTACCCGCCGCGCGCCATCCAGGCAAGCGCCCAGGGTCGGAGGTCGAGCCGTCAAGGTGGGTCTGTAGCTCTGCGGTCAGCCCCGTGAACACATCATAAGGCCCCGCCGCCCATTCATCCCCCGCCTCAAAAACCCCATCGTTGACCACCACAAGCCCGCGCTCAGGAATGGGCGTGCAGTTGACCCCAGGCTCTAGGGTGAAGGTCGAGGCTCCGCGCGTGACCGTGATTGTGGGCGCGGCCACGGCGGGAGATTCAAACCACACCCACGGCAGCCCCGACCCCGTAGGCACCTCGCCAGAGGTCAAGATCCCCGCCCGCGTCCCACCCGCGCCGCCTGAACCGTCGTCAATCACCACTTCCGAGTACCCAGGCGTGCGAACGTCTTCCACGACCGAGGCGAACAGCGCCCGCGCCCCGTCCGAGGCGACAAACGAGCGCGCGGCGTACTCCATCGCCACAGGCTGGCAGCGCGCGAGGCTCCCCATGTACGCCAGCGCCCGCGAGCGCAAATCCGCGTCGTTCTCGCGGTCTGAACCAGAGGTCAGCGCCGCCGTGTTGACCGCGAACACCACCCCCGAGGGGCCTTGGACGAGCGACAAGAACCCAGGCGCGACGTTGCCCGCCTCGCCAGGGGTTTGAGCCACGAGCCGCGCCCCCGTGTATGAGGCCGAGCCGTTGGGAATCGTCACCGCATCCGCGTTGCGGTACAGCACGGGCGAGCCGTCCGTGCGCGCCAGCACCACCGAGCCCGCAGGCAAGACCAAGTCCCCCACCGTGGAGGAGCGCACCACCCGCAGCGCCCCGCCGCTGGCCGTGGTTGGGCCGCGCCGCCGCACCCCGCCCTTGGGAAGCTCCGCGCAGCGCCGATCCAGCAGCGCCCCCTCTACCCCGTCGAGGAAGAACGAGTCCCGCACCCCCGCAATGTCAAGCTCCTTGAGCGCGATTTCATCGGCCAAGGTCGCCAGCAGCTGCAGCAACACCGACCCTTCCGCGAGGTCGCTTGCGCCAGCGTAGGTGATCGCGCGGGCGGCGAGGTCTTGCAGGACTTGTTGCGGCGTGCGCGGCGAAAATGCGGCCATCCTTACCCCTCCAGAGCCATCGGCAGCGGAGCCGTAAACGCAAGCTCCGCGCCGTCGCGCGCGGCAATCTCCATCAGGACCGAGAAGGTGTTGCCCCCGTCCTCTACCTCGCAGCGGCGCACCTCCCCCACCCGAGGGTCGCGCTGTGCTTGCTCTTGGGCGTGGACCGCCAAGAGCCCCGCCACAAGCGCGCTTGAAGGCTCGCCCACGAGCCCAGGGAGCCCATACCCAGGGAAGGCGCGGCTCTCGCCTTGGCGCGTCAGGTAGCGCACCGAAAGGGCTTGCTCGACAAGATCAGGGCCGCTCACAAGCCGAAGGCTCGCCCCGCGCCCTGTGTCCTCAAGCACAAGATCCCCCGTCCCAAGGTCTAGCACGAGGTCCACCCCATACCCGCCCTGCCCAGGCCCCGCCGCGCTTGTCGCTGTGCCAGGGATCAGGATTTCCACCCCAGGGCCGAGGGGTTGGCCGCTTCCAAGCGACCCGCCGCGTATGGCGTTGAGCCTCACAAGCTCGCCCACGTCCACCCCGAAGCGCCGCGCCACCACGGTCAGCGAGTCCCCAGGGCCGAGCCTGTAGGGCCGAGGCGCAGGGCCGCGCTCTTGCGCCCCTTGTGGCACGGGCACAAGCCCCAAATCCTGCCCCACCCCGCGCTCGCGCCGCGCCACCGCTTGCTCAATCGCCCCCGCCCCGCCCCCCAGCGCGCCGAGCGCAGGGCGGGCCAGAAGCTGCGAACGCGCCGCTTGCTGTGCCGTGCGCTCTAGGCCAAGGGTCGCGGGGTCGAACAAGCCAGACAGCGCCGAGCCCGACGCAAGCCACGTCTGCCAAGCCGTGCCAAACTCGCCCGCCACCGCCACCCAATCCGCAACCAGCGTTCGAGGGAAGGCCGCAAGATCCCCGCCCCGCGCCCCCACTTGGTCAAAGAGGCGCGCGGTTTGTTGGAGCGCCAGCGCAGGCGCGCGCAAGACCTCCAGATCCCCCCGCACGTTGCCAAGGATGGTGTCGGTTGCGGCGAGCGTGTTGTTGACCCCGCCTATCAGCGTGGCGACGTACAGCGCCGCGTCTGCGATGTAGCCAAGGAAGTTGCGCGGCACCACAGGCGCGGCAGGGGCGTAGGCGTGAAGCTCCAAAGACCAGTCCGAGGTCAGCCGCGAGCGCGAGGCGTCCGAGGACACGCGCCACGACTTGACCTCACACCGCACATGAACGTGGTCGCGCAGGGACCGAAACACCAGCGCCACATCGCCCGAGCCGTGCGCCGCCGCGTGCGGATCAGCCTCCACACCCACCGCAGGCACGGGCGGGCCGTCAGGTTGCTCTAAATGCTCTTGCGCCGCGCGCGAGGCCGTGCGCTGGTAGAGGTCCAAGAAGGCGTCAAGCTCGCGCACAAGCTCAGGCCCCGCCGCCCACACGATCTCCCCCCAGCGGTTGTTCCCCGCCCGCTGCACAAGCCCCGAAGGCCCCGACAAGCTCACATCGAGGCGGCGATACAACGAGGGCTCACGGTAGGGAAGCTCGCCAAAGGTGTAGGCCAAATCGGTTGCGCCAGGGCGCGCATAGCTCACCTGCGAAGGGGGCAGCGGCAACGCCACCGCCCCAACCAGCGTCTCACCTTGCCTGATTTCGAGCGTGTACGGTACGGGGATGCGCCCCAGGTCAGCAAGGAAGCCCGCAAGGCTCCCCAGCCACCCCACCCCCACCCCGCCGAAGATGGACGGGAGGCGGCGCGCTTGATCCGCAGGCGCGTACAGCCCCGCCACAGCAGGGCGCGGGGTCAGGGGTGGAAAGAAGCCGCTGGACACGGGCAAACCTCACAAGCTCGCGCGCATCGCCCACCCAGCGCGCGTTGCGCCGCGTGCAACAATGCTCCCCGAACCATAACCAAACCGCGCCCAGCGTGCAACAACGCCAACCCCAAAGCACGCACGCAAGCAGGCCCGCGCCGAAGCCGCCAACCCCTACCCCGCCACCGAGCGCGAGGAGATCAGCAGCGCCGCCGCAAGCTGTGAGGCATCAGGCGCAGCCGAGGGCACCCACACCCAAGGAGGCAGCGCCACCCCCAGCGCCACGAGCGCCGCCCGCAGGACTTGGACCTGTTCGCCAAGCTCGTTGATCTTGGCGACCAGCTGTGCCGAGGTGTAGGCTTGTTGGGCCTCCCCCAGCGGGACGTGCGCGCTCACAGGGGCCACATCTTCAAGCGCGCCGCCTTCAAGCCTTCGCGCGATCTGCACACGAAGGGCCGCGCCTTCGGGCACCGCCACGCTCACAGGCTGGCCCGACACGGTGCCATCCACGAAAGGCCCCCCGTGGGCATCCACGCCCACGCGCCCGCCTTCCACCCGAAGCTCGCCCGCAGACGGCGAGGCGAACGAAGGCACCGAGCCCGCCGCTTGCGCGTCCGAGGTGAAGGAGGAGCGCGACTGCGAAGCGGGCAGGAAGCCCACCACCACAGGCCGAGGGACAAGGCCAAAGGTGAACATCACAAGCGCGAGCGGGCCGTTGGACGTGCCTTGCGCCTCCACTTGCGCGGGCAGGGCAAGGAAGGACGTGGAGCCGCCCACGAGGTCGAGCATGGGCACCCGCTCAAACACGTTGGGGCCGTCTTGCACGTCCACCACGCGGTCCCCCTCTTGGGTGAGGTAGGAGCGGCGTACCGCGCAGGCCCGCACGTTGCCTTGAAAGTTGCGATCCATTCCCTCCCCTCGCGCGCCGCCCGTGTTCGGTGGAGCCCGCTTGCGCTGCGAACCCAGCGCCTTGCACCACCCCCAGCCGCGCCGCACATCGTAGTGCGTGCGTGCGTGCGTGTCTATCTTGTGGGGCGCTTGCGCGCTTGTGGCACGCCGCCAAGCCGCACGAAGGACAACGGAGGCCGTCGTGGCGGGGCACCGATGGAAAAAGCGAGCCCTTGCAAAAAACATCTTGACTTTGTGCAACCGCTGGCCTATGTTGTGGGTGTGGTTGGCGATGGACGCCAAGCCGCAAGCACGGAGCCGCGCCCATGAACGCCGTTGACGTGACCTTCCGCATCTTGGACGACATCACCATCGTCCCCAGCAGCACGGGGCGCGGCTGCTATCACGTCAACATTGAGGATGGGGTGGCGGTGCATTGCTCGTGCCCCGACCACCAGCGCCGCGCGAGGGCGTGTAAGCACATGGGCGTGGTGGATGCCGCGCTCAGGGGTGAGGCCGAGCAGGTCAAGGGGCGCGATGCGTTCCGCGCCACGCTTGCCCCCAAGGCCGCGCCAAGGACGAAGGCGAAGGTGAAGAAGACCGAGGCCCCGCGCACGGCGAGCGGCTTCTACATGGACCCCAACGACCCGCGTTGGTTCAACTGGTGAGGTGAAAGATGGACACGCAAGAGAAACTAGAGCAGGCGCGGGCGCTAGCCTACGAGGGTAGCCCGTGTGAGATGGCCGAGATGGCCGCGCGCGAAGGTGGCGAGGTGTGCGCCTACTTGAGCCACCACGCGCGGGCGAAGTTTGGGGGGGGGTGGGCGCGCGTGTTGGACGTCGAGTCTCTGGTTCCGTGGAAGGAGCTTGAGGCGTGGGCGCTGGGGTTGAACCGGCCACCCAACAACACACCCGAGGCGGGCAAGCGCGACGAGGTGAGGGCGTGGATGGACGCGCTCATGGCGGTGCCCTCGGATTGCAACGAGGAGCGTTGGCGGCTGTTGTTGTGTGGGTTAATGCAACGCGATAAGAAAATATTACGCCATATTATGGAGAACATTGTTGGTTATTGCGGCACGGTTCCAAGCGGAGCCTTTTGTGTCTCAAACCCTAAGATAGACAATGGATACACAAGATGCTTATTTAGGCTGACCAATAGGATTTGGGAATGTTGCTCATGCTATTCGCACATATGGCCAGGACTAGAATGTGGCCCAATGGGACTCGAAAACGACGGCCCCGTCACCCCTCGCACGATCCCTGCCATTGCTCGCCAACTCGGCATTGAGCCGCCCGCCCGAATCTTGCCCCTTCCCCAGATCATCACCACCGAGCGCACCGCTGGCCCCCTCGCCATACCCCCGCGCGGTTTTGGGCTCAACCCGTAACCCCACCCCCCAAGAAAAACCAAAGCCCGCCAAGTGCAGGCTTTGGTGGACAGGCGCAAGGCCCAAGGCTCTACCCCGTCAGGCCGACGCCCAACGCTACCGCCTCGCCCTGTCAGCGTCAACCCGTGGTCACGTCCACAAAGTCGCCCACGTCCGAGAACCGAAGCGGGAACGGGGCCTGCGCTCCCTCGCCCAGCGCCACGCGCGAGAGGGTGAAGGTTGAGCGCGCCGAGAGCTTGCCGTCATCCTCTGCGCGCATGGAGTGGATCACGCGGTCGATGTAGCCCGTGAGCTTGCGCCCCTGCCCCGCATCCACCCGCAACCAGTGACCCGCCCGCGAGTAGGGCGCAAAGGCCGCTTGCACCGTCACCCGCGCGGGGAAGAAGTCGCGGTCCACCCCAGCCCCAAGCGCCCACACGATCTCAGTAAGGGCCGTCACCTTGTCCCCGATCTGCGCCCGCAGCCGCTCTTGATCCTTGGACAGCTCCGAAACATTGACCCCAGGCGGGCATATGGGCCAGTCCACTTCCAAGAGCCGCAACCCGTGGTTCTCCACTTCGGAGCGCCCGCCCACGACGGGCTGCCCCAGCGCCCCCCAGAGCCCCACACCCACCGCCCCCGCGCC
>JACCDT011696724.1_pt1 | contig 15167 bp, 15 predicted proteins | sample 7446291 | NCBI WGS metagenome assembly JACCDT01 (sample SAMN15323446, study PRJNA562643) | freshwater metagenome | isolation source: river surface water | place: USA:Blue River Watershed | collected 2017-08-17
TCCGATTGATTCGCGAGTGAATGATTTACCAACAAGCGATAAGTGATGCACCATCGCGAATGTGACTGCCATTCCAATCCACATCGCAAGTCCGCCCCATCGTGGAGTCGGCGTTGTATGAACATCGCGTTCGCGAATCTTTGCAACAACGCCAAAGCGGATTGCCCAGATGCGTACGAAGGGAGTCACTACATAGCAAATAGATGCTGCGAGCAGCAGGGTAACTAAGTACTCGCGCATTTCTTAAATCTCGCTATTACGCCTGGTAAATCGGGAACTGTGCGGTCAATGCATGAACTTCAGATTTGATTGCAGCATGTGCTGCGGCATCGTCGCTCTTGATTGCACGTGAGATCAGTGAAGCGATGGTCTTCATCTCTTCAACGCCCATGCCTTGTGTTGTTGTCGCTGGAGTTCCCACGCGAATACCTGATGTAACAGATGGTGCCTCTGGATCAAATGGAATTGAGTTCTTATTGAGAACAATGCCAGCAGCGCCGCAACGCTCGTCAGCCACCTTGCCATTAACGCCCGTTGCACGAATATCAATCAAAGCGAGGTGAGTTTGAGTTCCGCCTGAGACGGCGCGCATTCCCTCTGCTTCTAGAGCTGATGCCAGTGATTGCGCATTGACGATGACATCTTTTGCATACTTTTGATATGCCGGTGTTGCACACTCAGCGAGCGCCACTGCCTTACCTGCAACGGCAGACATGATTGGTCCACCCTGCATTCCTGGGAAGACAGCCTTATCGATTGCTGCACCATGCTCTGCCTTAGACAAAATCATGCCACCACGTGGACCGCGCAAAACTTTATGGGTAGTAAATGAAACAACATCCGCATATGGGACCGGTGAAGGAATTGCCTTACCTGCCACGAGACCGATGAAGTGTGCAGCATCAACCCACATGATTGCACCAACTTCGTCGCAGATTGCGCGAACCTTTTCGAAGTCAATCAAAGATGGATAGGCAGTCGCACCAGTGCAGATCATCTTTGGCTTATTAGCAATTGCGAGATCGCGAAGTTCGTCATAATCAATGAGTTCGTTATCTTTACGAACGCCGTAAGAGACGATGTTGAACCACTTACCTGAGAAGTTAACCTTCGAACCGTGGGTGAGGTGTCCGCCATGTGGCAGAGACATCGCAAGGACGGTATCGCCAGGCTTTGTAAATGCTTGATAGACAGCAACGTTGGCGCTGGCACCTGAGTGTGGCTGAACATTTGCGTGTTCTGCACCGAAGAGGCTCTTTGCTCGATCGATTGCAATGGTCTCTGCGATATCTACCTCTTCGCAACCACCGTAGTAGCGCTTGCCTGGATAGCCTTCCGCGTATTTATTGGAGAGCGTAGAACCAAGTGCTGCCAATACTGCGCGAGAGGTGAAGTTCTCAGATGCAATAAGTTGGAGATTGGTTTGCTGACGCTTGAGCTCTGAGAGCAAGACCGCTGCGATAGCCGGATCCTGCTGGGTCAGTAATTCGAAATCTGGGCCATAAAAGGTATTGGACATAGCCCTAGCCTATTGGTTGCTCATCAGAAAGTGCAGGCACAATCGCGGCTAATTGCTCACGTGTGATGGCACCTTCTCGAATAATGGTCATTGCTGCGCTGTCGGATTCAATGATGGTCGTTGCTGGACCAGCGGGGAGTTCGCCTGCTTCACACATCACCGCAAGATCTGATTCGAGAACAAAGATTCGATCAGTATTGAGAGCTGGCTTTTGGCCCACTCGCGCTGCGCTTGCGATTGCTAGTGGACCGGTCTCCTTCAATAGCGCACGGACAAATTCAGAATCTGGAACGCGCACGCTAAAGCGGTCGAGCGAACCGTTATCGCCTAGGTTCCAACGAATTCCCATGCTCGGGCGTAAATTAAATGAAATCAATCCTGGCCAAAACTCTTTCATCAAGGCGCGAGTGTCCTCGGTAACGTCGCGAGATAAACCAGTGATTGTCTCGTGGGAGTGAATCAAGACTTGAGCTGCAACACCTAAAGCATCACCGCGCAATACATGCATGGCACGTACCGCAAATTCTGAGAATGCATCTGCGAGAAAAACATATCCGTGCTCAAGTGGAGCACAGATGACATATCCATCACGAATCCCTTTAGCAGCTAGGGCTACATGATCTTTGATGTCTCCTTCGAGAAGATTGATGCGCTCCATTTGTACATTATCTCCTGACGCCGGTGGTGAATCGAGGACGGCCGACAAGATCGTTATGAATCTGAATCTCGTCAAAGGCATGAACCATGGCAGCCGCGATTTCTACCTGCTGGCCTTCATGATGTTCGATTGCGAGAAACCCGCCGCTCTTGAGTAGACGAGCTGCCGCGTTGATAAATCTACGTGGAATCTCCATCCCATCTGGGCCGCCGAAGAGCGCGATTGCTGGCTCGTGATCGGCAACATCTTTCGGAAGTTCTTGGCCATCTGGAATATATGGTGGATTGGCAATGACAACATCACACTTCACCCCATCGAGCGCATCCTCAACATCCATCTCTAGAATGCGAATGGTTTCATCAATGCGCGATACGTTCTTACGTAACCATTCGATTGCATCCGGATCTTTCTCGACTGCAATCAGATGAGTGCTGGGGGCTTCAGTTGCAATTGCGAGAGTCAGAGCACCAGAGCCAGCACCGAGGTCAACCACGCTGACTGCGCCCTCTCTGGTTTCAATATTTTTCAGAACGGCTTCAACCAGGAGTTCGCTCTCCGGACGTGGAACAAGTACGCCAGGACCCACTTGGAGTTCGAGATGTCTAAAGTAAGCAACACCGGTGAGATATTGCAATGGCTCATGTGCGCAACGGCGATCGAGTAATTTCCAGAACGTCTCTTCGATAATAGCAATGTCACCAATTGCGGTAATGGCATTCTCAACCGTTAGTGGGTTGTGAAGATCCATCCGAGAGATACCCAGAACATGTGCCAATAAATGTTCAGCATCAACTTCTGGAAAACCCGCTGCAGATAACTGATCTTTACCGCTGCGCAGGAATTCTTTAAATGTTAACTCCATCGTCGGGTCAGCTCCATCACCTTTAGTTCGTAGCGGAGAGCTTTGCGGCCTTATCGGCATCGAGCAGGGCTTGAATAACATCATCGAGTTCGCCGTTGAGAACTGCATCCAAGTTATTGGATTTGTAGTTCACGCGGTGATCGCTCAAACGGTTCTCTGGAAAGTTATAGGTGCGAATACGCTCTGAACGATCAACAGTACGGACTTGGCTCTTGCGCTCTGCCGCTGCTGCTGCATCTGCCTGCTCTTGCGCATGTGCCAAGAGACGTGCGCGCAAGATTCGAAGCGCTGATTCTTTATTCTGTAGCTGTGATTTCTCGTTCTGACATGAAACAACAATTCCAGTGGGTGCGTGAGTCAATCGAACGGCAGAGTCAGTGGTGTTAACGGACTGACCAACAGGACCAGATGAGCGATAAACATCTACGCGGACATCGTTCATATTGAGTTCGACATCAATTTCTTCTGCTTCAGGCAAAATCAAAACGCCAGCTGCTGAAGTATGGATACGCCCTTGGCTTTCGGTCTCAGGCACACGTTGCACACGGTGCACGCCGCCTTCAAATTTCAAGCGAGCATATGGTGATTCACCTGGCTGAGGAGTGCCCTTTGATTTGATAGCCATTGAAATATCTTTATAACCGCCGAGGTCTGCCTCTGTAAGATCAATAATTTCAATCTTCCAATTGTGCTTCTCTGCATAGCGCTGATACATACGGACCAAATCACCAGCAAAGAGTGCGGATTCATCTCCTCCGGCGCCAGCTTTCACTTCCATGATCACATCGCGATCATCGTTAGGGTCACGTGGAAGGAGTAACTCTTCGAGTTTCTCAGCGGCTTCTGCCACAGTTGCTTCCATTGCTGGGAGCTCTGCTGCGAAATCTGGATCTTCGGCAGCCATCTCTCGTGCTGCTGCTAAATCATCATTGGCGTTCTTCCAAGCCTTGAAACCTGCAACCACAGGACCGAGTTGTGCGTAGCGTCGGCCAAGTTGGCGCGCTTTTCCTTGGTCTTCGTGGATTGAAGGATCGGCCATCTGCTTTTCAAGCACTTCGTATTCGCGCACCATCTCGTGTGCGGACGCAAAACGATCATCGCTCATTTGGCTTCTCCCCTCAAAATCACTGGAACTTTATTGAATAACTATTTCGAAAATATTGGGAAATAAAAAAGACCGCGTCGCAACCACCGAGATGGCTGCGACAACGGTCTTCTTGGAAAGCTACTTCTTACCGAAACGCTCTTCGAACTTCGCGACGCGTCCACCGGTATCGAGGATGCGCTGCTTACCTGTGTAGAACGGGTGGCAGACTGAGCAAACTTCAACGTAGATTGATCCGCTAGCAACTGTTGAGCGAGTTAAGAACTTTTCGCCGCAACCACAAGTTACCTGGGTCTCTTTATATTCTGGGTGAATCTCTGGCTTCATGATGATTCCTTTTTCTCGTCTGGGTCCGATCCAATGTCTTTCACATCAGCGCCGGTGAACCAGAGGGGGCTTGCTCGGTAGGTGGCAATTCTCGCCTAAAAGCGCTCAACCGCAAAATCCACGCGGGATTCTGCGGTTGAACGAGGGGAATAACGGGTTAGTGAGGTCTTGCTATGAAGTTTTTGCAACCTTTGCTGGCTTAGTTGGAGGGGTTGGTCGAACTCCAATCAGTGGAGTTGCTGGAGCTGCTGGTGCAGCGCCCAAAGCAGTGATCGCTGCATCTCGCTTTGCAGTTGCGGCTGCTACCGCTGTGCGATGAGTGCTTCTAATGACTAGCTTCTCTGCATCTGTTGTTGCTGCCGCAATTGCTGCATCATGAGTTGTGCGTGCAGCTGCGAGTTCTGCTTTGTAGGTAGTAAGCACATTCTTACGAGCTTCGTTGTAGCTCTTTCGTGCAGCCACAAATGCATCTACAGCAGCTTTGTGTTGAGCCTGTGAAGATTTGCGATTAGCGATATATGCCTCAACTGCAGCGCTATATGCCGCCTTTGCTTTCTGATATTCAGTGAGCGGCTTTACGGTCGGTGCAGGTGATGCGGTCGCTGTCGGTGTCTCATCTGCAACTGCAGTGCCCATTCCAGCAAGTAGCCCTGCGGCAACTAATAGTGCAACATTACGATTATTGGTAAATGTCTTCTTCATGGTACTTCTCCTTACATTGGCGGAACTTACGCCGGATTCGAAGTTCCTTAGTGCAGAGATTGCTCCCTTACATTGTGTAAGGCCTGTGATTGGTGAACGAGGGGTATGTGAATAGAAAGAAGCCTCACAGGATTTACCCGTGAGGTTTCTTTGAACCTGTGAATGAAAAAGCCCCGTCAACGCGATATCGACGGGGCTTTATCAAGCTTTTAACTATTCAGGCTTAGTTATCAGAACCACCAGTTGTCTTCTGGATCTGCATCAAGAATTCAACGTTGGACTTGGTGCCCTTCATCTTCTCGAGTAAGAGTTCTAGCGCTGCCTGTGGCTCGAGCGCATGAAGAACGCGGCGAAGCTTCCAGACAATGTTGAGCTCTTCTGAACCCATAAGAATTTCTTCCTTACGAGTAGATGATGAAACTACGTTGACTGCAGGGAAGATGCGCTTATCCGCAAGGCGGCGATCAAGGATGAGCTCCATATTTCCGGTTCCCTTGAACTCTTCGAAGATCACTTCATCCATACGTGATCCAGTTTCGATAAGGGCTGTTGCAAGAATCGTGAGTGATCCGCCATCTTCGATATTACGAGCGGCACCGAAGAACTTCTTTGGTGGATAGAGCGCTGCTGAATCAACACCGCCAGACAAGATTCGGCCTGATGCCGGTGCTGCGATGTTGTATGCACGACCAAGACGTGTGATGGAGTCAAGTAGAACAACAACATCGTGGCCGAGTTCAACCAGACGCTTTGCGCGCTCAATGGCGAGCTCTGCAATCATGGTGTGATCTTCTGCTGGACGATCGAATGTTGATGCAATAACTTCACCCTTTACAGAGCGGGTCATATCGGTAACTTCTTCTGGGCGCTCATCTACGAGCACAACCATCAAGTGAACTTCTGGGTTGTTAACGGTGATTGCATTGGCAATTGCCTGCAAGACCATGGTCTTACCCGCCTTAGGAGGCGCAACGATAAGTCCGCGCTGACCCTTACCAATTGGAGCAATCAAATCGATGACACGAGTTGTAAGAATGTTTGGTTCAGTCTCAAGGCGAAGTCGCTCCTGTGGGTACAAAGGTGTGAGCTTGCCGAATTCAACGCGAGCCTTTGCTTCCTCTACTGGAACGCCATTAACGGTTTCGAGAGTAATAAGTGGGTTGTACTTCTGGCGCTGCTCACCTTCACGTGCCTGGCGAACCTGACCTGTGACGACATCGCCCTTACGAAGACCGTACTTACGTACCTGTCCTTGTGAGACATATACATCGTTAGGGCCAGGCAAGTAACCTGCAGTACGAATAAATGAGTAGTTCTCGAGAATATCTACGAGGCCGCCGACTGGAACGAGGACATCGTCTTCACCAATAACGGGTTCGCGCTCTTCGCGACCACCACGGTCACGGCCATTGCGGTCACGGTCACGGCCATTGCGGTCACGGTTGCGATCGCGACGGTTGCGATTGCGGTCACCACGGTCATTGCGGTCACCGCGATCGTTGCGGTTATCGGATGAGTTGTCATCATCGTTTGAGGTGTTTGAGTTACTTGAATTATCTTCTGATGAATCATCTGAATCTTCAGCGTCATCAGACTTCTTATTGCTGTTAACACTGTTGCGCTTTGCATTGCGAGCTTCGCGGCGAGCTTCACGCTCAGCCTTCGCTGCTTCGCGGTTTGCCGCTTGGAGATCACCGATTGCAGTAACGAGGGCATCCTTCTTGAGCTTTGCTGCGCCTTCAATACCGAGCTGGGAGGCGACTTCCTTGAGTTTCGGAAGTGTCATTGCAGCGAGTTCTGTTGTTGGCATTGATTTCTTTTCTTAACCGTCCCGCTACAGGAGTAGCGAGAATCTATTGGATGTGTGGAGCTGTATTTTTGAGATTTTTATCAACTCATTCGCCTCGAGTGAAACCGGCGGTGCTGATGGGCGAAACTATAGCAGTACGGCTCCGCGAGAGGCAATTTCTAGTGGAGTAGCCTCAAAACCCTTGCCGCCAGCCAACTTCAGCTCTTCTACCTCGCGCTGATCTGCAGTGTGAAGTGCGAGAACAGTCGGTCCGGCGCCCGAGATAAATGCTGCAACTCCAGCGCCGCGTAACTTCTGAACAAGTGCAAAAGACTCTGGCATCGCATCCGCACGATAGGACTGATGCAAGAAATCCTCAGTTGCAGTGAACAATAAATCAGGGCGTGTGGTGAGCGCATGGCTCATCAGTGAGGCATTTCGTGAATTGGTTACAGCATCTGCGAAAGGAATTGAATCCGGCAGCATCTTGCGCGCCTTAGAAGTCGCTACTGCCTTTGCTGGGATATATGCAATGGCCTGGATACGTGGATCTACATTGAGATGAACGCAGTGAGCAGATGATTTGTGCTTTTCACTTTCAAACCAAGAAATTGTTGCGCCACCAAAGAGAGCTGCCGAAACGTTATCTGGATGGCCTTCCATATCGGTAGCAAGAGAGAGCAATTGAATATCGTTCATATGGTCTTCGCCGTTGAGAACAAGTGCGCGAGCAAGAACGAGTCCGCCAATGATTGCGCTTGCTGAAGATCCCAATCCACGTCCATGAGGATTTACGTTAAGAGCTCGAATCGCCAATCCTTTAGGACGGCCACCGAGATAATCAAAACCTTTATACATCGCCTTAACGAGCAAGTTCTTATCGGTGCGAGGAACTTCATCTGCACCTTCGCCAGTGACATCGATGTCGAGAAGCACATCATCGAGAACTTGAGCTACATAACGATCATGCATAGAAAGCGCCAATCCAAATGAATCAAAGCCTGGGCCGAGGTTGGCAGATGATGCTGGAACCTGCACCTGCATCGGCTTTGCTTTAAAAGTTGGCTTACTCATCGATTAAGCCTTGCTCAAACCAAGTGCAGCAGCGGCAGCTTCCGCACTAACAGGAACGCTGACAGGATCCTTAGCGCCTTCAAGCGCCCAAGGAATATCTTTCAAGCCATTTCCAGTACAGGTAATGACAATCTTCTTGCCCTTAGGAAGCTTTCCAGCTGCCTTGTATTTGATAAGTCCAGCAAGGCCCGCAGCCGATGATGGCTCGCAGAAAATACCTTCTTGTGAGGAAAGGATGCGATAAGCAGCAAGGATTTCTTCATCAGTGACAGAGTCAATCAAACCTGCCGATTCATCGCGTGCTGCAATTGCCTGGTTCCATGATGCTGGTTTTCCGATGCGAATTGCGGTTGCAATAGTTTCTGGGTTATCGACTGGGTGACCAAGAACCAATGGCGCAGAACCTGCTGCCTGGAATCCCCACATCGCTGGCTTCTTCTTTGAAAGGCCATCAACAAAGTATTCGTTATAGCCTTTCCAATAAGCGGTGATGTTTCCAGCATTTCCAACTGGAAGTGTATGAATATCTGGTGCATCACCAAGAAGATCAACAACTTCAAATGCTGCAGTCTTCTGACCTTCAATGCGATATGGGTTTACTGAGTTAACAAGTGAGACTGGATACTTCTCAGAAAGTTCACGTGCAAGTACGAGGCAATCATCAAAGTTGCCTTGCACCTGAAGCAGAGTTGCACCATGTGCCACTGCTTGCGCCAACTTACCCATGGCAATTTTGCCTTCAGGGATAAGGACAGCGGGAACCATGCCAGCTTTGACTGCATATGCTGCAGCTGAAGCAGATGTATTTCCAGTTGATGCGCAGATGACTGCCTTGGCACCATCTTCTGCCGCCTTAGAAATCGCCATAGTCATACCGCGGTCCTTAAATGAACCGGTTGGATTGATTCCTTCAAACTTTACCCAGACTTCGTTATCGAGCATCTCTGAGAGGTTGCATGCGTAGATAAGTGGTGTGCCGCCTTCGCGAAGTGAGACGACAGGAGTCTTTGCGCTGACAGGTAAGCGATGGCGATACTCTTCAATGACGCCAAGCCACTGATGCGCACCTTCTTTCTTCTTAAAGAAACTCATTAGGCGCTTGCTCCCTCTACCCGAATCACGCTTGAAATCTTGCTGACAATATCCATCTTTGTTAGCGCATCTACGGTGGCTTTGAGTTCACCTTCAGTAGCTAGGTGAGTAACGATGATCAGCTCGGCATCAGCATCGCGACCGTTCTGATCTACCGTCTGAATCGAAACACCTTGTGCTGCAAATACCTGAGCAATAGCAGCCAAAACGCCTGGTTTATCCTGAACAACAAGGCGAATTAAGAACTTTGTCTTTGTGGTTTCAATGGGTGCAATATCGCGATCTGCATAATCTGTCTCGCGCTGACCAACTGCGTTATGTGCAATGTGACGAGAGACTGCCAAGACATCGCCAAGAATTGCAGATGCAGTAGGTGCACCGCCGGCGCCACGACCGTAGAACATCAACGGTCCAGCAGATTCGGCTTCAACAAAAACTGCATTAAAGGCGTCGCGAACGGATGCAAGAGGGTGTGACTTCTCGATCATTACTGGATGGACGCGAACAGAAATCTCATCGGTAGGCGTTAATTCAGCAATTGCTAACAACTTGATTACGTAGCCAAGATCTTTCGCCAGCTTCACATCTTCTAGAGTGATTTGCGATATTCCTTCGCGATAAACATCTGAGACGGTCACACGTGTATGGAAGGCGAGGCCTGAGAGAATTGCAGCTTTTGCCGCTGCATCGAAACCTTCGATATCGGCAGTTGGATCTGCCTCTGCATATCCGAGATCTTGTGCCTCTTTGAGCGCAACTGCGAACTCTTTATCTTCTTCATGCATCTTTGTGAGAATGTAATTTGTTGTGCCGTTTACGATACCCATGACACGGATAACGAAGTCACCGACCAATGAATCACGGAGCGGACGAATAATTGGAATCGCGCCGGCAACAGATGCTTCATAGTAAATATCTTCGCCTTGCGCATAAGCGGCTGTGAAGAGTTCTGCACCGTGGCTAGCAAGGAGCGCCTTGTTGGCAGTCACAATTGATTTGCGATTTTTGATGGCGAGGAGTGCGAGCTCGTAAGCAGGTTCGATTCCGCCCATAACCTCAACAATGAGATCAATCTCCGGGTCATTGACGATAGAGAAAGGATCTGTCGTAAAGAGAGCTGGATTGATTCCTGGGTAATCCTTGATGGAGCGAACCGCGATGCGAGCGAGCTCGATTCTTACGCCGGCTCGGGTAGAGAGTTCTTCGGTATCAGCTAGAAGCAATCGAGCAACTTCGCTGCCGACAACGCCACAGCCAAGCATGCCAATACGTACTGGTTTATCTGCTCGGGTCATGAGGGTGATTCTTTCACATCTTGGCTACATCGAGAGCGAGCAAATCAGCCTCGGTCTCGCGGCGCACGATTACACGTGCCTTTCCATCAATTACAGCTACAACTGGCGGACGAGGAACATGGTTGTAGTTGCTCGCCATCGAACGGCCATATGCACCTGTTGCTGGAGTTGCGATGAGATCTCCTGGAGCCACATCAGATGGCAGTTGGATATCTCGAATAATGATGTCGCCGGTCTCGCAATGCTTTCCAACGAGGCGTGATAGCGCGGTCGGTACCGTAGAAGTGCGTTGTGCAATAACAGCTGAATATTCGGCATCGTAGAGTGCGGTGCGTGCGTTATCGCTCATCCCACCATCAACAGAGATGTATTTACGGACTGAGCCATCTTCGAGCACTACATCTTTGACTGTGCCTACCTCGTACAAGGTAAACATCGTAGGACCAACAATGTTGCGGCCGGGTTCGATTGAGATCAATGGAAGTTGCAATGAATACTTTGCACACGCTTCACGCATCGCCTTACCAATAATTGGAAGAACATCGGAAGGTTCGACAGTTACTTCGTTCTCAAGATAGGCAATGCCATATCCCCCACCAAGATCAAGCTCTGGAAGTTCGACTCCAAATGCATCGCGATACTTCGCCATAAAGCCAAGAAGTCGATCTGAAGCGATTTCAAAAGCTTCGGTACCAAAAATCTGTGAACCAATATGGCAATGCACTCCGCGAAGCTCGAGCTCAGGCAATTGTGCAATCTTTTCGACCGCAGCCCATGCTGCACCTGAAGAGATTGAGAATCCAAACTTCACATCTTCATGTGCAGTAGAAATTGATTCGTGGGTATGTGCCTGAATGCCAGGAGTTAAGCGGATAAGAACGGCTTGGCGCTTTTCGTGCTTTCTCGCAGCTTCTGCTACGCGATCAATTTCATGGAGAGAATCCATCACGATTGAATGGATGCCTATCGAAACGGCACGATCGATCTCGGCCATAGATTTATTGTTTCCATGAAGTTCAATCTTCGAAGGATCGACCCCGCCTGCCAGAGCGACAGCAAGTTCTCCCCCGGTTGCAACATCAATTCCGATTCCAATTTCAGAGATCCAATGTGCAAGCGCGGTGCAGGTGAATGCCTTTGATGCATAGAAAACTTCGCCGGCTTTATCGCCGAATTCAGAGTGCAAGCCATCGCGCCAGGAAATTGCGCGCGCGCGGAATGCAGCCTCGTCGAGAAAGAAGGTGGGAGTTCCAAAATCCTTCGCTAACTGCGTAGCAGAGATACCCGAAAGGGTAAGTTCGCCATTATTGAAAGATGCGTTAGCAGACCAGATACTCATTACATTCGCTCCGGTGCGCTAACGCCCAATAGTTGAAGACCATTTGCGATTACCTGCATCGTTGCCGCACAGAGATTTGCACGAGCCGAGTGAATGGCAGCAGCTGGTTCATCACCTAGCGGAAGGACTCGGCAATCCGCATAGAAGCCGTGATAAACCCCGGCTAGCTCTTCTAGGTAACGTGCAACACGATGTGGCTCGCGAAGTTCGGCAGCAGATGCAACGATTCGCGGGAACTCAGCAAGTGTTCCTAACAATTCATTCTCACGGTCATGAGTTAACTGGGAAGGATCAAAGTTTTCTAAACCGGTTGGAATTCCGAGCTCTGTAACATTACGAAGCACTGCGGCGATGCGTGCATGTGCATACTGAACGTAATAGACCGGGTTCTCATTGGTGTTGCTGCGCAAGATGTCGATATCCATCACCATCGGTGTATCTACCGGATAACGAATAAGTGTGTAACGAGCGGCATCCACGCCTACTTTTTCAACGAGTTCTGCGAGAGTAATGATGGTGCCGGCGCGCTTAGAGAGTTTTACCTCTTCTCCGCCTTCCATAATCTTTACCAGTTGGCCGATAAGAACGTGAATGTTGTAATCCGGCTTATCTCCTGCGCAAGCTGCAACGGCGCGAAGACGATGGATATAACCATGGTGATCTGCACCCAACATATAAATACAAATGTCAGCACCGCGTTCGCGCTTATTGATGTAGTAAGCAGTGTCTGATGCAAAGTAAGTGAGTTCGCCATTTTCTTTAATGAGAACGCGATCTTTATCGTCACCAAAGTCAGTCGTGCGCAGCCAGACAGCGCCATCTTGCTCGAAGACGTGGCCTTGTTCGCGTAACTTCTCCATACCGTGTTCGACTGCACCTGACTGATGAAGCGAGCGCTCTGAGAACCAGACATCGAACTTAGTATGGAAGGTTTCAAGAACACTCTGCTGTTCAGCTAGCTGAACTTTGTATGCGGCTTCACGGAAATCTTCACTGGAAGATATTCCTGGGTTTTCAGCTACAACAATCTTCGCTAAGTCTTTGATGTAATCGCCCTGATAACCATCTTCTGGAATGGGATTTCCTTGGGCAGCGGCCTGTACAGATTGTCCAAAGAGGTCCATCTGACGACCGCGATCGTTGATATAGAACTCTTGAACAACTTTTGCTCCCGCTGCCTTGAGTACGCGGCCAAGTGCGTCGCCGACAGCGGCCCAACGAGTGTGGCCTAGGTGAAGTGGGCCGGTTGGATTTGCGCTAATAAATTCAAGATTGACCGTTACGCCCTTGAGGGTTTCGCCACTTCCATATTTATCTGCTGCAGTGAGGATGGTGCTTACAAGCTCTGCCTGATTGGCGCGATCTAAAGTGATATTGATAAATCCGGGTCCAGCAATATCAACCTTGCTTACACCTGGAAGGAGCGCAATCGCTGATTGCAGAAGAGTTGCAACCTCGCGCGGATTCTTTCCAGCAGCCTTTGCTAACTGAAGCGCAACAGATGTTGCATAGTCTCCGTGGTCACGATTCTTGGGGCGTTCGAGAACGATGGTCTCAGGGGCCGTTCCTGCTAACTCGCCTGAGTTGATGGCAGAGACAACTATGGCCTGGATGGCGGCCGAGAGCTGATCTGCAAGAGTGGACATCTGGGTAGTTTACCCGTGGAAGTCAGATACCAGCGTGCGATTTTGGGATGAGAGCGAGTAAGCCTTACTCTTTCCCCTGCACCGATATGAAAAATCCACTGGTGTACGCGGGAGTGGTGAAATGGCAGACACGCCAGTCTTAGGAACTGGTGCTTCGGCGTGCGGGTTCAAGTCCCGCCTCCCGCACCATGCCAATCATGGATGAAATTAGTTACTCTAATTAAATGGCTAAGGCATCTCCAGCAAAGATAAAGAAGTTACAAGGCGAGGCTAAGCGCGCAGCAGCTGCTCGCAAAGCAGAGAAAGCCGCCTCGCGAATTGCCGCTATTCATGGTGATGTAGATGTTGACCCATATGAAGATGTTGATGGGGTTTGGCGCGAAATCGGATTAGCAGCGCCCGCTCGTCGAGCACTTATTGACGATGGTCTTTACAAAGTCAGTGACCTACGAAAAGTTTCGTTAGCCGCCCTCAAAGAACTTCATGGCATGGGACCAAATGCAATTCGAATTCTTGTTGCAGAGATGAAGAAGCAGGACATCAGCTTCCGAAGTTAAATCTAGTAATTGAGTTAAACAATAAAGCTATAGGCCAAGAGCGCAGCGCCAATGATTGAGATTGCTACTGCTGCCGCTTTAGTTTCTAACAACTTCTTACCGGGCGCGATGAGCGAGATCGCAAGTAGTAATCCCCCAGGAATCACAAGAGCAAGGCTCTTCATCAAGTTTGCCTCGGCACCGGTCTGATAACGCAGATTGATTAATCCAACTGCGAGGGCTGCATATGCACCCATTCGGTAGTTATTGATTCTCTGGTTATTCATGGATAAAGAGTAATAGCCAAGGGCGCCGATTTCTCGACGCCCTTGGCTATTTATTCAATTATTTAATCAGTTATTACCTAAGTAATAGATGATTAGTGGTCAGCTGCCATTCCTTCGGCATGTGACTTCATACGTGCAATCTTGAGGATTGTTAGACCGAATACACACTTAGCAAGAATGTCTGCTGTTGTGTAACCAACCTGGATTGCAACGAATGAGTTCGCTGTTGCATCGCCAACAATGTTGAAGATGTACGCGATTGGGTATACACCCCATGTTGCGATAAGGAGAAGACGTAGACGCTTCACTGTATCTGCAACGCCCGCTGGCTGACGATCCAATGACTTTGTGAGCTCATTGAATAGTACGTAGAGGATGTAGAGGAATGGAATTGTTGAAAGCACACCGTAGAGAACCTGTGTGTTCTGATCTGATGAAATCTCACCTGGGTAACCAAGAGCGATCATCGCAGCTGATGCTGGGACAAGACGCATGATGAGTGACTTAGCAACTTCCTTAGCAAGTGCCAATACAGCAATTACTTCAACGAGAAGTAGTGGAACTGTGAGTAGCCAATCTACATAACGGTAAGCCTCGTTGAATGAACCGTGGTCGCCTGAAACGTTAACCATGAATCCATCTGATGCTTCGCCGAATGAGTTAAAGATTCTCCAGTAGTGGTAGCCAGCAATGAATGTAACCATTGATGACATTACGAGAGCATTACGGTACTTAGGTAGAACTCGTGACTGTGAAACTAATGTGTAAACAGTACATGCGAGCATTGAAACCAAACCGAGTGAGAACATGTTGTAAACAAGGTTCCACTGGTTGCTATTGAGCGTAACTGACATATCTCCTGAGCCTTTCCTGACTCTTCATCAGTGCGAATCGTTTGATCCGTAAGACCGAGAGGTCGCGGGTAAGCCCAGGGCA
>JACCDT011938469.1_pt1 | contig 15167 bp, 12 predicted proteins | sample 7446291 | NCBI WGS metagenome assembly JACCDT01 (sample SAMN15323446, study PRJNA562643) | freshwater metagenome | isolation source: river surface water | place: USA:Blue River Watershed | collected 2017-08-17
AACCGGAATTGGCCTGCACGTTGGCGAAATTCGCGCCGTACAGCGCTTTCAGGCGGTCGATCGCCAGCTGCTCGGCCAGATCGACGAACTCGCAGCCGCCGTAATAGCGCTTGCCCGGATAGCCTTCAGCGTACTTGTTGGTCAGCTGCGAGCCCTGCGCCTCCATCACGGCCGGCGATGCATAGTTTTCGGAAGCGATCAGCTCAATGTGGTCCTGCTGGCGCTGGTTCTCTTTCCGGATGGCCGACCACAGCTCAGGGTCGGCCTGATGAAGAGTCTGACTGTTCGGGAATGCGCCGGACGCCGGTGCGGCTTTCTGCAGCATCAATAGTCTCCTGATGAAGGGGCTCGGTTCGTCGTGGTCGGGATGCTTCGGCCGCGGGACTGGCGAGTCATACGTGTCAGGTCAGGAATGTACTGATGAGTTCATTTCAATAAAACTTAGAATTTCTTAAGTCATCAATAAGAAATCCTTACTTGAAATGGAAAGTTATGAAAATTGACACAGCGTGACTGCCGGCGCAGTGCAGGGCGTGGCCGGACCGCGCTGCCGCAGGTGAGAAGGGGGAAGGGCCGCGCGAGCGCAGCGGCTATCGAGGCGTGGCCTGCGGCTCGCCAGCCGTAGGACGGGTCAACGCATCCGGATAAAAATTCCGGTAGAGGATCGCCTCCCGCTGCAGCACGCGCATCCGCAAATTCTCGTCAACGGCGACTTCGTGCACGGAGCTGCGTGACGCATTGATGTTGTTCATGCCTTCAAGCCAGCTGATCAGGCCCGCCTGGTCGGGGAAATACGCCGCCAGCCTGCCTGTCAGTAATGACTTCAGTTCTTCGCGAAGCCGCTCCTGATGCAGAACCGCGCCCAGCACATAGTGTGATTTCACATAGGACGCGAGTGCGTGAGCATCCTGAAACGTGTGCGCTGCCTTTTCAAAGCCAGGGCAGGCGAGCCGCAGAAAACGCCAGCTCATAAATCCCAGCAGCCGGGAGATCTCAGGGGTGTAGTCGTCGGCCAGCAGTGGGGCATTTTCCGGGCGGGTGACCACATCCAGCCAGGGCAGAAAGCCAGCGGCATTGTGCCGGTAAAGCTCTCCACGTCCTGAGCGCGTCAGGCGCAGGTAAACCGTGCCCTTGCCATCCAGCCCGTATGCAAACAGCGATCGATACAGCGCCAGCGGCTCGCGCACATTCGTGAAACAAAACTTCCCGGGCGCGGCCGCAAGCGTGGCATGTGCCTTGGTGTACACGATCGCTTCGCTGCAAAATCGCTTCAGGCATTCGCGTACGAACGTACAGCCGGTCTTTTGGTTTTGCAGATAAATGAAAGAAGGGTAGACCACCATATGAAGCCGTACGCTGAGGATTTTTCGAGGCGCCACTGTACCTCAGTCGCCTATGAACTAGGGGCCCGGCTGCGCGGTCGTACCAAGGGTCACGCCTTGATTTTTCAGCTGGCTCAATAGGGACTGGCGCTGCAAGATCTCCTGCTTCAGCCGGTCTTGCCGTATCAGCGGCTTCAGCGACGCCACATAGCGCGCCGCATCCCGAAGACGCGCGATCGTCAATGCTTCAGACGGCGGTAGCTCCGCCCATCCCGCAATCGCTTCCCGGTAGATCGCTTCATAGCGGTCGGCCGCATCGCGCAGATCCACTTTCTCGCGGATGCGTTGCGCGACCGCCAGCGCATTCGATGCCGAGTGCTTCACGATCTCGGCCTGCAAAAAGTTTGTGTCCAGTCGCGCATTGTCCAGCGACGTCAGACCAAATTTTCCAAACATGGAATCGACATTGTCCGGGGCGATCATTCCATAGGCGCCGAGCGGACTCGCAAGAATTACCGAACAACCGACGCTCATGGCTTCCAGCGCAGAGCGCCCGACCGCAAACACAATGTCGTACTCGGCCAATATCTTTTGCGGCTCATCGACCTGACGGTTTGCCGCAGCGCCGACAATGCCAATCCGCTCGATCCCGGCACGCTGGCAAGCCAGGCGAACCGTCTCGGCATAGCCGCTGTTCACGGCGACGTTGTTATCGAAGATCAGTGCCGATTTCGGCTTGTCCGAGAATCGTGGCTTCAACTGAAATTTTTGCAGATCGACGAAATTCGAAACGATGGCCACCTCGTCCGGTGCGATCCCGCAGGTCGTCACGATCGATTCCCGCGTCAGCGCACCCACCGCAATATATTTGCGGATGTTCAGGAACTGCGGAGGCCGAGCTTCCCAGGGCAACCAGCCCAGGCACGCATACACGGCCGGTGCTTCCGGAAAATGCAGCATCGCCGTCATCGCTTCAATGTGATGCTGGCCATGGATGATGTCCGGCTTCTCGCCCAGGGCATCCAGGTCGGACAGCACCGGAATGCACGCCTGTCGCAAGGCCTCGGCGACGGCGCCATGCGTACTGCTGTACACCACCGGTCGATGGCCACGGCGGCGGAATTCAGTCGCCAGATCAAGGATGAGCAACTCGCTGCCGGCGCGTACGCCCAGACTATTCGTCGCGAACAGGATGCGTAGAGATGATTTCATGGTCTGCTTCCTCTGCCCAAGGTATGCGCGCGTACGCGCCGCCGCCGGGTATATGCCGGTCAGGCATCGAAATTTGATATAAATAAGATAATGGTAAGGCCGGGGCGGCGGCCGCTCAATCCAGCGACAGTGTCAAACGGTTGCGTCCGTTGCGCTTGCTGGCATACAAAGCCTTGTCGCTGCGCGCGAGCAGGTCGTCGATCGACTCACTGGCCTTCAACGATGCTGCGCCCAGTGACACGGTGAACGGCTCCACTGCATCGTCGCGAAAGCTTTCTACCTGGCTCCTGATCTGCTCGCCGCGCAGCCTGGCGCTGGCGATGTCGCAATTTTTCAGCAGGATCACAAATTCCTCGCCGCCCCAGCGCATCAGAAGGTCCGTCGAGCGCACCGTTTGTTTCAGCACCTGCGCGATGCTGCGAAGCACGCGGTCGCCCGCCAGGTGGCCGTGCTGGTCATTGACCTGCTTGAAGTGGTCGATGTCGCAAATGATCAGGCTCAGCGGGCTATTCTCCAGCAGCGCATCGCGATGGGCCTCGTTCAACAGCTGGGCGCCGTAATGGCGGTTGAACAAGCCTGTCAGCTGGTCGGTGCTCGCCGCCTGCTTCAGCGCGTGTTCTCGTTCGACGCGATCGGTGATGTCGCGGCTCACGCTGATGTAATGCGTGATCTTGCCGTGACTGTCCATCACCGGCGATATATGCTGTTCGTTATGATAAACAGAGCCATCTTTGCGACGATTGATGAAGTTGGCCTTGAACTCATTGCCTGCGGCCAGCGCCTCATACAGGTCTTCATAAAACGTTGCATCGTGCGCGCCGGACTTCAGCATTGATGGCGTCTTGCCGATCAGCTCCTCCGGAAGATAGCCGCTCGCCTTCGAGAAGGCCTTGTTGACGAAAACAATCTGCGAGTTCACGTCGGCGACCATGATCGGATCGCTGGCGGCATCGAGTCCCTGGGTGAGCAGCTGCGTTCTTTCCCGCGAGCGCGCCAGCTCCGTCATGTCGTGTTGTATCGACAAAAAATGCGTCAGCTCGCCACGCTCGTTGCGCACCGGCGAAATCCGCCAGCGCACGACATAGGCGGTTCCGTCCTTCCGATAGTTGGTCGTCGTGCCCTCAAAATAGCGTCCTTGCCTGAGGCATTCGCGCATCTCTGCGATCACGCCGGTATCCGTGTCCGGGCCCTGGAGCATCTTCAGCGATTGCCCTTGCAGCTCGTCCAGCGCATAGCCTGTCATCGTGCAGAACGCCGGGTTCGCGAACTCCACCGGAAAACCTGCGGAAGCGTCGGCCGACGTGATCACGACCGGATTCCACGCCTGATTGAACGCGGCAAGCAGTACGGATGCCTGTGGATTCATTGTTTCCTTGCCTGCATAAAAGCTCGCTGCCCGAGAAGAATGGGCTGCAGTTTTGCACAAACCCCCAGGCCTGTCTTGTCAGGCTGCCGTCAGCGTCGGCGGTCGCCCTTTGCAGGCGACACTGTGCTTGTCTGTACGCCGATACTTTTGGCGGCAGTATCTAATATTTATAAAAATAATAATTGCAATTATGAGTATAAATCTAAAATTAAATAAATTGTTTATAATCTGTCTAGCTTTTTGGGCAAGTTTAAACAAAGACAAAAATCTGTCCGGCGCCTTCCTGCAATAGCCCTGCCGGCACTTGATTCGAGCGCGCAACTTCGGCCTGGTTCACCGCTGTCCGCACGCCCAATGCCGCGTCTTTTCCCGACAAGCACGTCAAGATCTGGCGACCGTAGCGGCTGCTGTGCACGTCGCTGCGCCAGTCGTCCGGGTGCTGGTTCAATCTTTTTGAAAAGGCAAGGTAATGGCATTGCGCAATATGAGCATCAAACTTCGGCTGGGCCTGGCGTTTGGCAGCATCATTCTTATTTTCATGCTCGTGTCATGGTTTGCCATTGCCACTTTGGGTGACGCGCAGCGAAATTTCGACAGCTACGTATCAGGCGTCAGCGCCCGCTCGAGCCTGTCGCACCGAGTGCGCGAAGCGGTCGACCTGCGCGCTATTGCCGCGCGCAATCTGGTTTTGGTCGCCCGTGCCGATGACATCGCGAAAGAGAAGGCGATCGTCATTGATGCGCATCGCGAGGTCTCGGACAGCCTGAATCAGCTCAAGCGCCTCGGGCAGGCACCTGAGGTGTCGGAACAAGCACGCAGCATGATTGCCGAGATCGGCCGCATCGAGCAGGCCTACGCGCCTGTGGCATTGAACATCGTCGACCTGGCGCTGAAAGGCCAGAGCCAGCAGGCGATCGCGCAAATGAACGAGGAATGCCGCCCGCTGCTGGCCGCGCTGATCAAGGTCACGCGTGCCTACAGTGACTATACCGATGCGCAAAGCGCCCGGCTGGTGAACCAGGCCCGCGACGCCTTTATCAGTGCGCGCAATCTGCTGATCGGCGTCTCGCTGTTTACCTTGATGCTGTCGGCGCTGATCGCCTTTTTGCTGCTGCGCGCCATCCTCAAGCCTGTGCTGGAAGCGGTACGCGTCGCGCGGACGGTCGCTTCAGGCGACCTGACCTCGAAGATCGTCATCCAGAGCACGAATGAGACCGGGCAGCTGATCGCGGCGCTGAAAGACATGCAGGACAAGCTGGCCGACGTCGTCGGGCAAGTGCGGCAAGGGTCGCAAAGCGTGGCGGCGGCGTCCGTTCAGATCTCGCAGGGCAATGAAAGTCTCAGCACACGCACCGACAGCCAGGCAGCTTCGCTCGAGAAGACGGCGTCGGCCATGGAGCAGCTCGGTACCACCGTCCGGCAAAATGCGGAAAACGCCCAGCAAGCCAATCAGCTGGCGCATAGCGCAAGCGAGGTTGCCATCAAGGGCGGCGACGTCGTGACCGAGGTCGTCAACACCATGAAGGGCATCAATGAGGCCAGCAAGAAAATCAGCGACATCATCAGCGTGATCGACAGCATCGCCTTTCAGACCAATATTCTCGCGCTGAATGCCGCAGTCGAGGCCGCGCGTGCCGGTGAACAAGGTAAGGGCTTTGCCGTCGTCGCCGGCGAGGTGCGCTCTCTGGCCACACGCAGCGCCGAAGCTGCCAGGGAGATCAAGTCGCTGATCACCGAAAGTGTCAGCCGTGTCGAGCAGGGCACGCAGGTCGTCGACATTGCGGGCGACACGATGCGCGAGATCGTTGGCAGCATCCAGCGCGTGAGCGACATCATGAGCGAGATCAGCTCGGCCAGCGCCGAGCAGAGCGCGGGCGTCGCGCAGATTGGCGACGCCGTCACGAAAATGGACCAGGCCACCCAGCAGAACATGACGCTGGTCGAGCAAATGCTGGAGGCAGCGACCAGCCTGCGGGCGCAGTCGCAAGGGTTGGTCGATACCGTGGCCGTATTCCATCTGGCCGATACCCCGCCGGTGCCGGCCAGCGCAAGCCATCCGCACATTGCCGGTACGCGCAGCACGGCACCCGGCATGCAACTGTCCATGCCGCGCGGGTAAACGCGGCGTCGTGCTGCTCGCTGAACCTGGCAAGCCCCGGGGTCGGATGGCGGGGCGGTGCCGCTAGCCAGCCGGCGGCAGACAAAGCGACGCGCTGCGGGCGGCCAGTCAGCGCCTGATCAATTCAGCTGCGGTCAGACATGCCCGAGCCGGCGTGAAACTTCGCGCGCACATTCGCGCAGCGGACCGGCGACCCGGCCGTCCCAGCCGCTGTCGAACGTCGCCTCTGGTCCCATGGCGGTGATACCGAGCACCAGATGCCCGGCAGCGTCGAACACCGGCGCGCAAAACGCATTAATGCCCGGAATAGGCTGACCGATCGTGCGCGACAATCCGTGACGGCGTGTCTCGGCAATGGCGTTTTCCACCTGCGCCGGCGTCGCATTCACTACGCCGCCCGAACGCTCGCTGCGGCGCTCGATGTCCTCGCGAATATATTTTTCCACCACCTTCGGCGGCATGTAGGTCGCGAACAGCCGGCCGGTCGCCGTGTTCGCCAGTGACATCACCGTGCCGGTACGCAGGTTCACATGCAGCGGCTGTATCGGTTCTTCCAGCCGCACAATCGTCGGCCCCAGATTGCCCCACACCGCCACCGCCACGCTTTGCTCAGTCTCGGCGGCCAGCCGTTCAATGAAAGGCGACGCCTCTTTCACCGCATCCAGCCTCTGCAGCCTCACCAGCCCCAGCTGCAGCGCCAGCGGCCCCAGCTCATAGGAGCCCGACGCGTCCTGCGTCACAAAGCCCACCTTCAGAAAGCTCACCAGATAGGGGTGCGCCTTGCTCGTCGTCATTCCGGCCGCCTTCGCCAGATCTTTCAGCGCCATCGGCGCGACATGCCGCGCCATTTCGACCAGTAACTGCGTGCCGATCTCAAAAGACTGAATGCCGCGGCGTGATTTTTCTTGCATGGGGGAGAGGTTGGACACAATCGATCCCGAAGTATAGCCATCAAATTGGGCGTCGATCTGATTGTATGCATTCAACAAGTTCAACGCAATCGACAATATCAGAAGTGTTTGACCAAATCAGAGGTGGCGTGTAAAGTCCGGCCATCTGCAAAAGGAGGTCGGCATGGAAGACAAAAATTTCGATTGCGATGTGCTGGTGGTCGGTACCGGAGCCTCGGGCATGTCGGCCGCTATCACGGCGGCGTCGCAGGGTTTGAAGGTTTTGGTGGTGGAAAAAGAGCCGCGCTTTGGCGGCACGACCGCGCGTTCCGGCGGCTGGCTGTGGATTCCGGGCACGCGACTCGCGACCGAGCAGGGTATTCATGAGCAGCCGGGAGCAGCGCGCACCTATCTGCAGCACGAGGCCACCACGCACTTTGACGCCGCACGGGTCGACGCTTTCATTGAAAACGGCCCCAAGGCCATCGACTTCTTCACCCGCAAGACCTGCGTGCAGTTCGATATGCCGCCGGTATTCCCTGACTATCACGCCGAAGCGCCGGGCGGCGCGCCGGGCGGTCGCTCAATGGTTGCGCGGCCTTTCGATGGCCGCGAGCTTGGGGAGCGCCTGAAGCACCTCGCGCCGCCGCTGCCCGAGCTGACCGTGTTCGGTATGATGCTCGGCTCGGGCAAAGAGATCTGGCATTTCATGCGCGCGTTCCGTTCGCTGGAGTCGTTTGTCTATGTCACCAAGCGGCTGTCGCGCCATTTCCTCGATGTGCTTCGTCATGGCCGTGGCATGAACCTCACCAACGGCAATGCATTGGCCGGCCGCCTTGCCAAGGCGGCGATAGATCTCGGCATTCCGGTCTGGCTGAATGCGCCGGTCAAGCGGCTGATCGTCAACGGTGAGCGCGTCACCGGCGCGATGGTCGAGCATGAAGGCCAGCGCACGAACGTCCGTGCCCGTGTCGGCGTCGTACTCGCCTGCGGCGGTTTCCCGCACGACATCGAGCGGCGCAAGGCGCTATTCCCGCACGCGCCGACGGGCACCGAACATTTCACGCCTTCGCCGACCGGCAATACCGGCGACGGGCTGCGCATGGCCGAGGCCGTCGGCGCAAAGGTCGATCCCACCATTCCAAACGCTGCCGCTTGGGTACCGACCTCGGTCACCACGCGTCCCGACGGATCGCGCGGCGTGATGCCACACTTCATCGATCGAGCCAAGCCCGGCGTCATCGCCGTCACGCGGCACGGCAAGCGCTTCGCCAATGAGGCTAATTCGTATCATGATTTCGTTCAGGCGCTGGTGGCCGCAACGAAAGGCGACAAAGAAAACTACTCGTGGGAGATCTGCGACCATGCCACCCTGCGCCAGTACGGCATGGGCTGCGTTGCACCGTTCCCGCTACCGATCGGCCGCCATCTGAAGGCCGGCTATCTGAAGCGCGGCAACAGCGTCGAGGCACTGGCGCGCGAGATTGGCGTCGATCCCGCAACCTTAAAAGCCACGATCGACGGCTTTAACCAGCATGCACGCAACGGCGACGATCCCGCGTTCGGTCGCGGCAGCAAGGCCTACAACCGCTATCAGGGCGATGCGCAGAACCTGCCCAACCCCTGCGTGCGCGCGATCGAGACCGGGCCCTTCTATGCGATCAAGATGGTGATCGGCGATATCGGCACCTTTGCCGGCCTGGCCGTCGATGAGAATACTCGTGTACTGGATGCGCAGCGGCAGCCTATTCCGGGACTGCATGCGGTCGGTAACGACGCGGCCAGCATCATGGGCGGCAACTATCCCGGCGCCGGCATCACGCTTGGCCCGGCGCTCACCTTCGGTTATGTCGCCGGCATGGCGCTGGCCAATGCAGCACAGGGCGCGGCTTCTGCTTCCTCCGTCGGCGGCGACCGCATTGCCGCCTGAGGATGACGATGGCTCTGCATAACTTGACGCCCGGCCTGCTCAACGGCCGCCTCGCGCTGGTGACAGGCGCGGGCCAGGGCAATGGCCGCGAGATTGCGATCGGACTGCACCGCGCCGGCGCGCGCGTGATTGCAACCGACGTCAATGACGCCACTGTCGCCGAGACCGCCCGCCTCATTACTGATGAAGGCGGCACCGCCAGGTCGTTCACGCTCGATGTGACCGATGCCGCGGCCTGCACAGCGCTGGCCGCGCGCATCGACGCCGAACTCGGCAATGTCGATCTGCTGGTCAACAACGCCGGCATCCTCATCCGTGAAGGCAGCGACAGCCCGCGTGCCGCCGCCAACTGGCAGCGCGTGATTGACGTGAACGTCACTGGCACCTTCAACGTGACGCAGGCCTTCCTCCCGGCGCTGCGCGCGGCACGCGGCACCATCGTCAACATCGCGTCGATCGCCGCCTTCGCCGGTCAAGCCAGCACGCTCGGCTATGCGCCGTCGAAAGGCGCAATCAAGATGTATACGCAGTCATTGGCGGCCGAGCTTGCCGCCGACGGCGTGCGCGTGAATGCACTTGCGCCCGGCGTAATCGAAACACCGATGACTGCAGCCACGCGCGACAATCCTCAGCGGCTGGAAAAATTCATGGCGCGCATACCGCTGGCCAGGGTCGGGCAGCCGGCCGATCTTGTCGGGCCGGTTGTCTTCCTGTCGTCGCCGATGTCGGCGTACGTGACCGGCGTAACGCTGCCGGTCGACGGGGGCTTCCTCGCCGCCTGAAAGTACATTAACCACACAAGAGCTGCCGTCAGCAGCCACAAACCAGACTCGTCAATATCGGGAGGGGACACACATGAAGTTCATCAGCACGAAGTTCACAAAAATTTTCCTCGCCGCGCTGGCTGCGTGCGCCGTTTGCGGCGCGTCGGCCCAGAGCAAAGACATCAAGCTCGGCTACAACGGCGATTTATCGGCCTCGCCGTCCGCGCAGAGCGGGCAGGCCGCCGTGATCGGCATGCAGGCGGCCATCGATGACATCAATGCTGGCGGCGGCGTGCTCGGCCGCAAGCTTACGCTGATCGTGCGCGACGACACGTCGCAGCCGCCGAAGTCCATCCAGAACATGAGCGATCTGATCGACAACGAAAAGGTCGCGGCCGTGTTCGGTCCCACCAACTCCGGCAATGCGATGGCCTGGAAGCACATCCCGAACCAGAAGAAAATTCCCGTCATCGGCAACGTCGGTTCCGGTACCGACATCACCAAGCCGGTGTCGGCGGGCGCGGACAATTACATGTTCCGAGTCTCTATGGTCGACCGCGAGCAGGTCGTTGCGCTGATGGCCTACGTGAAAAAAAATGCGGCGAAGTCGAAAGTCATCGGCCTGATGGCCGAAAGCACCGGCTACGGGCAGGGTGGCCTGAAAGACATGGAAGAGATCGCTGCGCTGCAGGGGATTAAGCCCGCCGCAATCGAGCGCTTTGGTGTCGCCGACACCGACATGACCTCGCAGCTGAACAAGATGAAATCTGCCGGCGTCGACACCGTGGTCGTCTGGGCGCAGGGCACGCCGATCGCCCAGCTGGTGAGAAGCATGGAAAAGATCAATTATTTCCCGGCGATCCTGACTTCGTGGGCGGCGGACAACGTCACCTTCTTCGATGCCGCTGGCAAGACCCTGGCCGAGAAGCCGCTGTTCATGCGCACCGTCGATGAGAAGCGCCCGCCGGCGCAGCAAAAATTGTTCGATCGTATCGGCAGCAAGCTCAAAGGGCCCAGCGCCTTCTCGTTCGCCGCGCACGGCTACGATTCGGTGCAGCTGCTTGCGCAGGCCATCAAGCAGGCCGGCAGCACCGACGGTGCGGCGGTGCGCGCCGCGCTGGAAGACCTGAAAGCGCCGGTCACTGGCGTATTGAAGGTCTACAACAAGCCGTTCTCCAAGACCCAGCACGAGGCGCTCACTGCGAAAGACTTCGTCTGGACCAAATGGAAAGACGGCAAGCTCTCCGCCTATAGCGACCCGATCATCGCCGGATTCACCGCCGCAGACTTCAGAAAATAAGCCGCATCTTTGGCGCGTCGCGTACGGCGCGCCAACCGCAGGAGATTCCTATGACCCAGGCATTACTGCAGGCGCTGATTAGCGGCCTCGCCGTTGGCGCCGCCTATGCGCTGGTGGCGCTCGGCTTCAGCGTCACTTTTACCACCACGCGCACGCTGAATTTTTCGCACGGCGAGTTCGTCTCTGCCGGCGCATTCGTCGGCATGAGTGTGCTGTTCCTCTCGCTCGGCAAGCCTGTCAGCGATACCTCATTCGGTGCCGCGCTGCCTGGCAGCGGCGCGCAGTTACTGGCCTTGCTGGCGGCGCTGGCCATCATGGGCGCGCTCGGCTGGCTGCTGTATGTGATCGGCGTGCGCCCGTTCCGTGGCCATTCCGGCATGGCCTGGGTGATGAGCACCCTCGGCTTCGGCGTGATCCTGCAAAGCATCGGGCTGGCGATTTGGGGCCCGAAGCCGGTATTCGTGCCCGCGCCCGTGGGCGATGAGATCCTGCGCATTGCCGGCGTCGGCGTGCGCCCCCAAGAGTTGCTGACGCTCGCGGTCGCCGTAGCGATCATGCTGGGCTTTGACCGCCTCATGCGAACCACGATGCTGGGAAAGGCCATGCGGGCGGTCGCGCACAGTCCGGCCAATGCCAGCCTGATGGGCATTAACGTCAACGCCATCATGATCGGCGCCTTCGTGTTCAGCTCGGCGCTGGCGGGCCTGTCCGGCTTCCTGCTGGCGCCGATCGCGCAGGCCTCGTTGTTCATGGGGCTGTCGGTCGGACTGAAAGGGTTCTCCGGCGCCATGATCGGCGGGCTCGACAATCCCCGCGGGTGCGTGCTGGGCGGGTTCCTGCTCGGCATACTCGAATCGATGGTCAACCTGTGGCAGGCGCAGTGGCGCGAGGTCGCCATCTTCGCACTGGTGATCCTGGTGCTGGCCTTCCGTCCGACCGGCCTGTTCGGCTCCGCGCGCGTGGAGAAGGTATGAAGACGGTCGCCCGTTTCCGCCATGTCGGCGCCGTGCTCGCGGCGGCGGCGCTACTGATCCTCGCCGTCGGCCAGGTCGACAATGATTACTATCTGCGCATCGCATTCACGATGTGCACCTTCTATCTGTGCGCGGCCGGCATGAACGTGCTGGTCGGCTATGCCGGCCAGAAGTCGCTCGGCCAGGCCGGGCTGTTTGCCGCCGGCGCGTATGCCGTGTCGCTGCTGACCACACTGGCCGACCTCGATCCCTGGCTGGCGCTGCCGCTGGCGGCAATGGTGGCGGGCATCTTTGGCGTGCTGATCGCGTTGCCGTCGTTGCGCGTGAAAGGACCGTATCTCGCGATGGTCACGCTGGCCTTCGGCGTCGTGACAGAAAAGCTGGTCTCTGAATGGACCGATGTCTTCGGCGGCGCGCAGGGCCTGTACGGCATCAAGCCGCTGACCTGGAACGGCCAGCCGTTCACCAGCGTGCAGTGGGTGTGGTTCGGCATTGCGCTGTCAGTGGTCACCCATCTGCTGCTGCGCAATTTGCTGAACGGCCGTTTCGGCCGTGCGCTGATGTCGTTGCAGGCCGATGAGATTGCCGCGTCATCGGTCGGCGTGCGGGTTTATCGCGCGAAAGTGATGGCCTTTGTCGTTGCGGCCGTCACCTGTGGCATCGCCGGCGCACTGGTAGCGCAGCAGAACCAGTACATCAATTCCGATTTCATCCACTTCAATCTGTCGATCTTCATCCTGCTGCTGGTGCTGTTCGGCGGCGCCGGCACATTGGCCGGACCGGTGGTCGGCGCGGTGCTGCTGACGGCCATCGACGCCTTGTTGTCGCGCTGGCCAGCGGTACAGCACTTTATCTACGGAGCGTTCCTGTTATTTGCGCTGTACGTGATGCCCGGCGGGGTGGTCGGCCTGCTGTCTACGTTGCGCCAGCGCGGCCGTCAGTTTGCCGGCGGCGCGGCACAGGGCGGCACGGCAGCCGTGAAGCTCTGCGAAGGCGGCCATGGCGATCTGCTCGAGGTATCCCATGTATGCAAGGCCTACGGCGGCGTCAAGCCGGCGCAGGATGTCTCGTTCCGATTGCAGCGCGGCCACATCCACGCGCTGATCGGCCCGAACGGCGCCGGCAAGAGCACCATGATCAACATGCTCAGTGGCGTGATCCGGCCCGACGCCGGCACCGTACGCTTCGGCGGCCGCGAGATTGCCGGCCTGCCTGCGCATGCAATCTGCAAGCTCGGCATGGGCCGCACCTTCCAGAACCTGCGGCTGTTCGGCCAGCTGTCCGTGCTCGACAACGTGCTGCTCGGCCATCATGCGCGCATGCGAAATGGCTTCTGGTCGTCGCTGGTAGCCTTTCCCGTCGCGCGCCGCGCCGAGCAGGCTGCGCGTGAACATGCGACGTCGTTGTTGCAAATGCTGGGCCTCGCGCATCTGGCCGACACGCCGGCTGGCAGCCTCGCCTACGGGCTGCAGCGCCGCGTCGAACTGGCGCGCGCACTGGCCACGCGGCCGCAGTTGCTGCTGCTCGACGAGCCCGCCGCCGGCCTGAATCCGCAAGAGACTGCCGAGCTCGGCCAGTTGCTGCTGAAGATAGGCGAGGGCGGCGTCAGCATCCTGATGGTCGAGCACCATATGGACCTGGTGATGTCGGTGTCCGATCACGTCATTGTGCTCGACTACGGCGTCAAGATCGCCGAAGGCACGCCGGCTGCGGTGCAGTCCGATCCGCGCGTGATCGAAGCCTATCTCGGGGTCAGCGACGACGCGCAACCCGAAGCTGCCTGAGGAGAGGCCACCATGTTGAAACTTGAGTCCGTTCGCATCGCCTATGGCGCCATCGAGGCCGTGAAGGGCGTGGACCTCGAGGTCCGCGCCGGCGAGATCGTCACCATCATCGGTGCCAACGGCGCGGGCAAAAGCACGCTGATGAAAGGCATCGCCGGCCTGGAGCTGATCGCATCAGGCAAGGTCGTCATTGGCGGCACCGATTGCACCGGTATTCCCGCGCACCGTCGCGTCGGCCTGGGCGTCGCATTGTCGCCCGAGGGGCGCGGCGTATTCCCCGACCAGACCGTGCTCGACAACTTGCTGCTGGGTGCCTACCTGCGTGGTGCCGGCGATGCACGCACCGAAGCGGCGCTGCAGCGCGAGTTTGCGCGCTTTCCGCGCCTGAAAGAAAGGCAGCACCAGCTGGCCGGCACTTTGTCGGGCGGCGAACAGCAAATGCTGGCAATGTCGCGCGCGTTGATGAGCGAGCCCCGCTTGCTGCTGCTCGACGAACCATCGCTGGGCCTGGCGCCGCTGATCATTGCCGATATCTTCCGCGCGATCCGTGAGCTGCGCGCGTCCGGCCTGACGATCCTGTTGGTCGAGCAGATGGCCAACCAGGCGCTGGCCGTGGCCGATCGTGCGTATGTGCTCGAAGGCGGCCGCATCACCGCCGAGGGCTCGGGCACCGACTTGCTGAACGATCCGAAGGTGCGCGCCGCCTATCTCGGCACGCATTGATGCGGGCTGACGATGCACAGTTTTCCTACAACTCACGCAATGGAGAGAGAGCGCATGATCTTGCGTCTGGAACTGATACAACGGGCCCCCGGCCTGAGTAACGAAGCCTTTCGTCGCCGATGGCGCGGCGCAGTGGCTGATTGCGCGGCACAGCTGCCGGGACTGCGCCGGCATGAGCAGAACCATGTAATCGATCATGTCCAGCGCGGCATTGACTACCGGCGTGGTCCGGAGCAGCTCGACGGCCTCTCTGCGTTCTGGTTCGACGATGAGGCTGCGATGCAGGCGGCGATGGCATCCGATGCCGGCCGCGCGCTGGCTGACTCGGGCCGCGATGTGATCGGGCAGCGACGCTCGCTCCTGATCGAGCCGATCGAAGTCATTGCCCCGGACGACAGCCGCCCGTTGATCAAGCGCATGTCCACGCTGCGTCGGCGTGCCGGCGTATCGACCGGGACCTTCCGCCATGAGTGGCACGATTTGCATGCTCGCTTGGTGAAGCGCATTCCGCAGGTGCGTGGCTACCGGCAGAACCCGGTGCTGGCGCGTGAGGCGCCTGCCGGCGCGGCGGCGGATTACGCCGCGCTGCCGATCGACGGCATCGTCGAATTATGGTTTGACGATGCCGCTACCCTCGATGCCGCGTTCGCGTCCCCGCCGGGCGCCACGCTGATGACGCACGCGCTGGAGTTCATCGACGAGATCACCACCTTTCTGGTCGAGCGGCACGTCATCGTCTGAGGCCCCCGCCCCCGCGCAGCCGGCATTATTCCCCGATGACCA
>JACCDT010146527.1_pt1 | contig 15160 bp, 13 predicted proteins | sample 7446291 | NCBI WGS metagenome assembly JACCDT01 (sample SAMN15323446, study PRJNA562643) | freshwater metagenome | isolation source: river surface water | place: USA:Blue River Watershed | collected 2017-08-17
GCACCCGTTAAAACTGCCTTGTATGGTTTATTTGTCATATTCATCAATCAAAAATGAGTTCTTCTGTATCAGCAGTCTTAATGCTTCTAAAAATATCGCCATACAGCTTGTAAAAGTTTTTGGCGCAATGAATGATGGTGTCTTGGTCCTTTGAGTCGGTCACTTGATTCATCAGGCTTTCAAAGAATTTGACGTGCTCTAAGTCCAAGCTGCCATGAGAGTTCAGGTAGCTAAATGCATTAGGAGGTAAGCCAAGGCTGTTTTTGATCGAGCTGGCCGCGTTCGTGGCCAGAGCAATGCTCGTCCCCTCAAGAACATGCACCATGCCAAAAAATCCGATTGGATTGCCGCGATCAATCTGATGGTAGGCGTAAGCCACCATCATCTCAGTGCTGATATGTGGGCGTGAGTGTCTTACTTGATTAGCATCGCCACCGCATGCAGCGATATCAGACAAAATCCACTCTTCATGACCCAGCTCTTCTTCGATGTACTCAGCAATCGCAGTTCTTAGCCACTCATGTTGAGTGCTTAATCTAGAGCCACAGGCCATCAACAATGGCACTGTGTGTTTGACGTGGTGATAAGCCTGGGTCAAAAATGCAACATACTGTTCCTTTTGAATGTCACCCTTCAAGGCATGTTCAATGATAGGGGCAGAAAAAAGAACTTGTCTTTCTTGCTCAGTAGAACTTTGTAATTGATGAAAGAATGTCATTGATTCTCCGTATTTAAGTATTTGCGTACAACAATTCAATTTGATTGTTGAATTTGTTTTTAATGAGATCTCGTTTAAGCCTGCCATTGGCAGTTGCTAGACCATTGGTCTGGGTAAAGGGTTCATCAGCCAATAACCAATGTTTGATTTGTGCATAGTCTGGAAGCGCTTGATTGGCTGATGTGACTTCTGCCTGAATGACTTCATCGGATAGACCATCTTTAGCGGTCACCAATAAAGCACCCAGCTGTGCTTGCCCATCACCAATCACCATGGCTTGTTGAAACAAGCCACTGCCAAGCAATAAAGACTCAGGCCATTCTGGAGATATGTTTCTACCAAAGCTGGTGATTAATACATTCTTTTTACGACCGTCTAGATACAAGAAGCCATCGTCATCAAGATGACCTAGGTCACCAGTGGCTAACCATTGGCTATCGGAAGCTTCAAGCTCGGCGTTCTTTTCTAAATAATGGGGAAGATGTTCTTTCTTGACCTCAATCTCACCATCTTCTTTAATTCGAATGCTTCGATTTGATAGAACCTTGCCAACGCTGCCGATACGTTCATCCTTGGGTGTATTCAAAGCTAGGACTGAGGCACATTCTGATAAGCCATAACCTTCGTAGACTGGTATGCCCATCGACTTAGCAGTTTTGATCAATGCCACAGGCGTTTTCCCACCACCCACGGCTACAAACTTTAAGCTTTTCAAGCGAGGATCTTGCTTGGTGCTGCGAGCAACGATGGCTTGAAGCATTTGAGGCAAAAGAATGATGCTTTCGGCTTGGTATTTTTCAATCGCTGCCATGCAAGCATCCGCATCAAAATGACTTGAGCCATGCAAGCCGACCTCACTCAATGGCACACATATATTTTGGGCGCCACAAGTTAAGGCGGTGTATACGCCCGCGATGTTTTCTAGAAGAACTGACAAGGGCAGGACATTCAAATGTCTTTTTATTTGAAGTGAGCGAAGTGCCTCTTCAATTGTTTGGGCCACTGACCACTGTTGATCAGTGCTCAAACAAACACCTTTTGGCTCTGAGGTGGTGCCAGAGGTATAAGTTATCTTTTGCACTTCTACTAAATTTGGCTGATCTACCATGCTTGATAGAACGCTCATGCTTTCAAACAACTTTAATTCGCCAACATAGTCATTCTGAAAGATGAAGCCAAGGTTTCTAACGATATCTTCTTGAGGGCAAAAAATGGCCTGCATGCCACTTGATTTAATCGCGTGTAGCCATTGGCTTGGTGTGAAGAAGCTTGGAAGTGGAATCAAGGTCACGTCAATTTCTTGGGTGGCTAAATCAATTGCAATCCACTCCAAAGAGTTATCAGCAAGGATGCCAACAGGCGCTTTGGGATCTTTTCTCTTTAAAAGAGCTTCTGATACTTGAGATATCTTCTTTAGAAGGGCAGCCTTATCCCAAGACTCTGTCCCTGAAGACAGAATGGTTTGTTGTTCTGGGATTGAGTTAAGCCAGCTTCTCATAGCCTGAAGCGATGTCACCAAACATCACTTGTGGTTGAGTGTTGTAATAAGTACCCCAGTTTTTACCGCCATCTTCTAAGCGGCTTGGATCAGCTTCTGCCAATTGGAATAACTTGATACCTAAACGCTTGAATGAATTTAACAATGTGCGAGTGGCAGTAAAAGTCACCCACTTGTATCCCTGCTCATGTAAAAAGCGGGTCATGTTGATGATCAGGGTGCGACCGGCGCCTGCATGGATAGCTGCTAAGTTACCGACTTCCACGATTTCTTGGCGTGTCGTATGTTCTTTAACCTGAGCTTCAATATTCATTTCTAGTGGCGCATCTAGGTATTGCTCAAGAAAACATTGTTTGTCTGTGATGGCTGAAAAACCTAAAGCGGCTAACCATTGACCTTGAGCATCTTTGCAACCCACCAAGATATCGCTGAAGTGATGAACATCAGCGCCATAGGTTTTATAGAAAGTGGTTGCAATGAAAGACTGAAGACTTTCTCTGTCTGGGTGTTGTTTGGTTACCCATTCGAACTTGTAAAGATTTTCCTCAGAATCAAATTCTGGGCAGATTAAGGTATGCTTTGCGTCATGATATGTTCTTAATGTAAGAGCCATGTCTGATCCTTTTGATTGGTATAGGTCAAACAATAGAGGTCGAAAATTAAGGCTAAATTAAGGATTCTCAAATCACGGCATTAAATACTCAAGCCATTGATTTATTTGTATTTATTTAATAGAAAATAGGTGATGTTTTGAAAAAACTCTTAGGACTAGCGCTGTTTTTATGCGGATTTGCTTTGATTGCTTCAGCCAATCAATCAGCAGGAGCAGCCCGTCTTGGTGATAGCTTGGTCCTTGAGCTCAAAGATCAGCACGACAAATCTGTTGCCATCAACGAGCAAACGAACTTGATCCTATTTGCTGCTGGTAAATCAACCAGTGCATTGATGAGTAAAACTTTAGAGGATTTACCGCCAACCACTCTTGCAGATAAAAAAGCCATCTATGTGGCTGATATCAGCGGCATGCCTGGCTTCATCACCAAAATGGTGGCTATTCCAAAAATGCAAAAAAGACCTTACACCATTGCTATCTTGAGAGATGAAGCACAGTCAAAACGATTTCCGCAAAAAGATGATGCAATCACCATCATCAAACTCAAAGCTGGCAAAGTGACTGAAATCAATTTCGTGACCAAGCAAGAAGAGATCGTAAAAGCTTTGCAGTAAAACATCGCAAAAGCATTACAAGAGTCATGTGCTCACTTAAAAATTTTCTCTAAGTGACGAGAAGGTTATTTAAGATTAAACTTAATTATTAATTCATAAACTATGAATGACATCAAATTTGGTTTAAGGAGTGAGCATGTTACGTTTTGATATCCCGCCAGTGAACGCCAATGTTGTGAGGCTTGAAGCCTTTATTACATTTATGGTTTGCGTTGTGGCTTTGTTGGGCTTCCCACACCTATTGCCTGTATTAGCCTTGATGGGTTTTATGCGAGGATTCTTTGGGCACTATAAATGTCCATCACATCGCTTATTCACCAAGATCCTGACTGGCATGAACCTCGCAGGTAAAAAAGAGAATGCGGGAGCCAAGATGTTTGCCAATAAGATCTTGTTCATCGCTGCCAGCGTTGCATCGATCTTGCTTTATTCAGGCAATGATTTATGGAAGGTGCCAGCAACTGCTCTGGTGATTTTCTCTACCCTTGAGTGGGCATTTTCATTCTGTGCTGCCTGCTGGGCTTATGGCTTTTGGTACAAGTTCTTCCCACCTAAGATGGGGTGATGGGTCAGTAGATAAATAAGTCAATTACTTGGTAAAAAAGTAAAAAGAACATAAGAAGAAACTACATAAGAAAAAAGATCGCTGCGGCGATCTTTTTTATTCCTCTAAATTTAGTTCTTTAACTAATTCTTTTGAATTTATTTAACTCCAAACAGGCGGCTTCTTAGCAGCTTTGGCTACACCTTCTAAATAAGCCTGATGTGCTTCTTGCTCCTCAATTGAAGCCAACTGAACCACTAACTTGGTGGGTAGAGGCTTGCGTTTTGCATTGGCTGCATCACCGTCCATGCCATGCAGATCAATCATCAAATCTTCTTGACCACGGGTCATGGCCAAATAAACTTCAGCTAAGAGCTCAGCGTCTAGTAGGGCGCCGTGCAGTGTGCGGTGCTCATTGCTGATCGCAAAGCGCTCGCACAGAGCATCTAAAGAATTTCTTTTGCCAGGGAACATCTCTCGGGCGTTCTTGAGGGTATCAATCACGCCTGCCACATGCTCATCGACCTTGCCGCGTTTTAAAAGACCAAACTCGGCATCTAAAAAGCCTACGTCAAAGGGGGCGTTATGAATGATCACTTCAGAATCTTTTAAGAAGGTAATGATCTCATCAGCCACATCAGCAAACACAGGTTTATCTGATAAGAACTCAACTGTTAAACCGTGCACAGCCACAGCACCTGGATCAATGTCTCTTTGAGGATTGATGTAGTGGTGTAGCTTATTACCAGTCAAGCGTCGATCGATCATTTCCAGGCAGCCAATCTCAATCACCCGATCACCAGTGAGCGGGTTAAGACCAGTTGTTTCCGTATCAAGAATGATCTGACGCATAAATTCTTCCTAACTTAAAACCAATAACAAAATTAAATCTTAATTCTTCAGCATTTCAGCAGGGATCTCCATAGGGCCAGTGCCACTGTATTTATCTAAATAGAGATAAATGACAGGTGTGATGATCAATGTCACCACTTGCGACACAAGCAAGCCACCAACCACAGCAATACCCAAAGGCTGTCTTAACTCAGCTCCTGCACCCAAGCCTAAAGCAATTGGGAGTGCGCCCACAACCGCCGTGAGGGTTGTCATGGTGATCGGTCTGAATCTTAATAAGCAAGCTGTGCGAATCGCTTCACGAGGCGACATGTTTTGATTGCGCTGCGCATCCAAGGCAAAGTCAATCATCAAAATCGCATTCTTTTTCACCAGACCAATCAGCAGCAAAATACCAATGGTCGCAATGATCGTTAATTCCAAATCAAAAATTCGTAGGAAGATCAATGCGCCAATCGCTGCTGATGGCAAACCTGCCAAAATCGTCAAGGGGTGGATATAGCTCTCATACAAAACACCCAATAAAACGTAAATCACCAAGACTGCGGCTAATAACAAAATGATCTGACTGGATTGGCCGCTTTGGAATACCGCTGCATCTCCACCGTAGCTGGTGATGATGGATGGAGGTAGTTGAAGTTCTTTGACGTATTGCTCTAACTTCTTGGTGGCATCACCCAAGGCCACATCAGGAGCTAAGTTAAATGAAATCGTCACCGCAGGAACTTGTCCTTGGTGGTTCACAGCCGTTGGTCCAATGGTTCTTCTGAATGAGGCAATGCTGGACAGTGGAACTAGCTTATCGCTGGTTCTACCGCGCACATAGATACCATTTAAGTCAGTTTCATATTGCTTGTACTCATTCGCCGCTTGCAGAATCACTTGATAGGTGTTCACGCTGGTGTAGATGGTTGATACCTGTCTTTCACCATACGCAGAGTACAAAGCATTTCGAATATCAGCAACCGTTACGCCTGCGCTTGCAGCCTTGTCTCGGTCAATATCAATTTGAGCTTGCAAACCTTTTAACTGAGAATCAGTGGTGATATCGCGGAAGATGCCTGGGTCTGCGCGCATCTTTTCAGTGACTTTGGTGGACCATTCATTGATGCCTTCAAAGCCCACGCTTTGCAAAATATATTGATAGCGACTCTTGGTGACCTTACCACCCAATTGCAAGTTCTGAATAGGGCGCAAATAAACTGCTAGACCTGGAATATCTCTCAAATCTTTGCGCAGACTCTCCAACACTTTCTTCATCGGAGCACGTTCATCGCGAGACTTTAAGTTCACAAACATCCTGCCTGTGTTCGTACCTGAGCTTGCGCCACCACCGATGATCGAGACTAGTGCTTCAATATTTTCATTGTTGCGCACAATCTCAGCCGCTTTATTTTGCAATTCCACCATGGCGTTGAATGAAATATCATCCGCTGCCTCGGTGGTCACAAAGATTTGACCAGTGTCTTCTTCTGGGAAGAAGCCTTTAGGGCTTACAACAAACAAACCAACCGTGATGATGAAAGTAGCTAAGGCGCCTTGCAAAACTCTCTTTTGATTAGTGAGTGCCCAATCCAGTGCTTTTTCATAAGCGTTCAAGACTTGAGTGAAATAACGCTCAAACTTGATGGTGATTGGCGGCTCTTTTGTAACTGCTTGACCATGCTTGGGTAAAAAGCGACTGCACAGCATCGGCACCAATGTGAGTGACACCACCGCTGATACCAAAATAGATAAAGATACGACGACTGCGAATTCTCTGAACAACAAACCCAGTGGGCCTGGTAAAAAGAAAATCGGAATGAACACGGCCACCAAAGAAATCGAGATGGAAATAATCGTGAAGCTCACTTCGCGGCTGCCAAGTAAAGAAGCTTTCAAAGGATGCATGCCGTTCTCAATGTGGCGCATGATGTTTTCAAGAACCACGATCGCATCATCAACCACCAGACCAACAGCGATGGTGATGCCTAGCAAAGAAATGTTATCCAAGCTGTAACCCATCCAGTACATGATGGAGAAAGCGCCAATCAATGAGATCGGTAAGCTCAATGCTGGAATGATCGTGGCAGCAGCACGCTTTAAGAACAAGAAGATCACCATCACCACCAAGCCAATGGTGAGCATTAGGGTGAGGTTCACATCATGAATCGCTTCTCTGATTGATTTTGAGCGATCAATCAATAAATTGATTTTGATTGAAGCTGGCATCTGCGCTTCAAACTTGGGCACCATCTTGCGTACTGCATCGACCACTTCAACAGAGTTAGCAGTTGGTTGGCGCAAGATTGCTAATGCAATTGAGCGCTCACCGTTATAGGCAGCCACTGTTTTGACAGATTCATAACTTTCTTCAACCAGTGCGACATCTTTTAAGCGCACAGGCAGGCCATTGCGTTGAGCAATCACCAAGTTGGCGTATTCACTGGCTTTGACCAATTGTTCATTGGCATAAATGGTCAGTAACTGGCGAGGACCATCTAAAACACCCACAGGGGTATTGGAGTTGGCATTGTTGATGGCTTTAGCAACATCATCAATGGTGAGGTTCTTAGCAGCCAATACGGATGGATTGACTTGAATTCTGACCGCATATCTTTTTTGACCGTAGACCAAGACTTGCGCAACACCATCAATGGTTGAGAGTGTCGGAGAAATCAAGTTCTCGGCGTAATCATTGATTTGTGACAAATCCATTGAAGGTGATGTCATCGTCATGATCAATACAGGCGCATCAGCAGGGTTGACCTTGCGATACGACGGTGGGTTGGTCATTTCAATCGGCAAACGTTTTTGAGCGCGCAATAAAGCTGCTTGAACATCCACGGCAGCTTTATCAATATCACGATTGTTGTTGAACTCAAGTGTGACGTTGGTGCTGCCCAATGTATTGGTTGAACTGATGACGGTGATACCGTCAATGGTTGAAAACTCTTTTTCTAAAGGCAGGGCAACAGCCGATGCCATGTTCTCAGGACTGGCTCCTGGCAAGGTGGCGCTGACCTGAATGACGGGCGTATTAAAACTTGGAAGGGCAGCGACGGGTATCTTTAAATAAGCAACAGTGCCAGCGGCCACAGTGGCCAATGACAACAATATCGTCATGACCGGGCGACGTATACATAACTCTGAGATGTTCATGACTGATTACTTCCCAGCGCCAGATGTTTCTCTGATCACGCCATTAGGTCTTAAGTTTTGTTTGCCTTCCACCACAATCTTGTCGCCAGCATTAACACCAGTCACCACAGTTTGACCTTGATACTGGTAGATGACTTTGATTGGCTTAAGAGAGACGGTGTTGGCTTTTTCAACCACATACAAATGATCACCCTTGGTGTTAGTCACAACAGCTTGTGTTGGGATGACCAAAGAGTCTTTCAAAGTTTTGGCTTTCAATTTGATTCTGACAAATTGCCCCTGAATCATCGCGCCATTTTTGTTACTTAATTGAGCTTTGACTCTCACCGCGCCAATGGCTGGGTCTACTTGATTGTCGACCACGTAAACAGAACCTTCGACTGGTTTATCTGAGCCATTCACATCCACGCTCACGGTCAACTCTTCCCCAGCTTCGCGACCAGCAAGAATCAAAGGAATTTCTTTTTCTGGGATGGTGAACTGCACATTGATTGGATCTAATTGAGTGATGGTCACCATCGCACCGGTTGTGGTGGTTGATGTCGCGCTGCTGGTAGTTGAAATATTCGTGCCAGCTTGTACAAGACTGCCTGGGAAAACGTTGATCACACCAGCGCGGCCAGCGATTGGTGCGCGAATATGATCAAAACTCAATGCCACTTCAGCCGCTTTGGCGCTTGCTACCGCTGATTGCATATTGGCTTTTGAAGAATCAGCCGCTGCTTGAGAGATGAACTTTTTCTCAATCAACTCTAAGGATCGTTTGTATTGGCGAGTCGCGTCATCCGCCAAGGCTTTTGCTTTTTCGTAATTGGCGCGACTGGCTCTGTCATCCAAGGTGAACAGTAAATCACCAGCTTTCACTGCTTGACCTTCTTTGATATGTATCTTGCTGACAACATTGGTCGTTTGCGGACGAATATCAACAATGTTGGCGGCAATGATGGTGCCGGTTGCTTCAATGATCACAGGAGTGTCTGCAGTGGCAACCAAGGTGGTCGTGACCAACTGAGGCGGTGCTTTTTTAGCTGACTTAGGCATCCACTTGTCGTAGGCGTAGTTGGCGGCAAAAAGCACAATCAAAATGATGATGATTCTTTTTTTGTGTTTGATCACAAAAGCGTATGTTTTAGCCCAATCGAACTTCTTGATCAGGTTCATGACAAAAGTCACAATACGGCAGCCTAGCTGCATGACTTTGTCTTTTAGTTTGTTGATTAACTGCATGGCTGAGGGGCTTTGACTTAAAGCCACTATCTCCTTATTTGTTCTAGCTTAATTCTCGCACACTCGGCCTGATTTGGCATTAATTACGGGCTCGAAGTGCCCTGATGGCGGAATTCGATTTAGAACGCAGTTTTTTTGAGGATTTCTTCAACGCCCTTATTGGCCAGGGCATCAGCCAGTTCATTGCCTGGATGGCCTGCATGACCTTTGACCCAATGCCAGTCAATTTGATGCTTGCCCAGCAATTCATCAATTTCTTGCCATAGGTCGACATTTTTAACAGGATCTTTACCAGCAGTTTTCCAGCCCCTGGCTTTCCAACCACCCATCCATTCAGTGACCCCTTGCATCACGTACTTCGAATCTGTGTACAAACTCACATGACAATCCATTTTTAGAGCTTTTAAAGCTTCTATCACCGCGGTCATTTCCATGCGGTTATTGGTTGTCATCAATTCACCACCATGAAGGTGCTTTTCTTTATCGCCTGAGCGCAAAACCACTCCCCAGCCGCCAGGACCTGGATTGCCTTTGCAAGCACCATCGGTGTAAATCACAACCTTGCTTTGTGCGGGAGTGCTCATGCTTGATCTTTCAAGTGATTCTTTTGCGATGTTGTGTTTAATTGTGTGACAGGATTCAATTGTGCTTGATTAGCTGCAACACCTTTCTCAATTCTGCCAACCAGCGTCAAAGTGGATACCCGTTTGATCGCTGACACCATGAACACAGAGCCCAATACAGGCCACCAACGATCACCCGCTTTTTCAAGAAAGCCCAGCTTCTGCATACCTGATTCACTGCGAAGAGGTAGTCGATAGCAACCAAAGCGACCGCGATCGACTGAGAAGTTGAGTAGCTTCAACCAATCTTTTAATCTTAATAGTGCGATGAACTGCCCATCTCTAGGAAGGTAAGGTTGGCCAACCAAGTGGCTGCAGTATTGGCGCAATCCCCAAAGACTTGCTGGATTAAATCCAGAAATCACGACCCGACCTTCTGGCATCAAGACACGTTCAACTTCTCTTAAAACGGCATGCGGATCACTGGCGAACTCAAGGACGTGGGGCAACACCACCAAATCCAGACTTTGGCTGGCAAATGGCAGTTCTTCAGGGATGCCTTCAATCGTGTGCCATTGCCCACCAGATTCATCGTTGGGCTTGTCGTGCGGTGCACGCAAGATCATTTGCAAAGGCATCCGATTTTCAGTCAAAGCAGGTAATTGCGGTAAGCCAATTTGTAGGGCGTGATAACCAAAAATATCGCTCACAATGTGGTCAAATTGAGTTTGTTCCCACTTCAGGACGTATTTCCCTGGAGGCGAGCCAAGCCAAGCATCCCATGATGTCCATGGAGCTTGTTGATGATCGGTATCAGTTGGTTGACTCATAAGTGGTTATTTCTATGCCTGATGACAATTTATTGCAAGTGCGTTCAATTGCAGCTTATGACGATAACTATATTTGGTTGATTTCAGATAAGCATTGTGCCGTAATTGTTGATCCAGGTGATGCTGCGCCGGTGATTAAATACCTCACGGAACATCACTTAAAACTGACCACCATTTTAATCACCCACCATCACGCTGACCACATCGGTGGCGTGGCTGATTTATTGGCTTGGTGCGTATCGATTGGCCAAGAAAAACCAATGGTTTATGGTCCAGCCCACGAAAACATCGCGGTGGTGGATGAGCGCTTGATTGAATCTGATCTTGTTTCTATTTCAAGTCCAGCATGCGAATTCACAGTATTGGATGTGCCAGGCCATACCTCAGGACACATTGCTTTCTACTTAAATACAGGTGATCGCCAACACGTGTTTTGTGGTGACACATTGTTCGCCACAGGTTGTGGGCGCCTGTTTGAGGGCACTCCAGCACAAATGGTGGATTCCTTGAATAAATTAAAAAAATTGCCTGATCAAACATTGGTGCATTGCGCTCACGAATACACCTTATCTAATATAAAATTCGCATTGGCTGTAGAACCGCAAAATAATGATTTATTAGCTTGGCAGCAAACAGCACAAACTATGCGCAAGCAAGGTGTGCCCACGGTGCCAACCACCATCGCTCATGAAAAAAGAGTGAACCCATTTTTAAGGTGTGAAGAATCTAGCGTGATTGAATCAGTGAAAAAACAAAAAGCAATCAATGACAGTCATCCTGTGACAGTGTTTGCTCATTTGCGTTCATGGAAAGACACCTTCAAAGCATGATGCAAACATTCTCAGTTTCTTTCTCACGTCTATTGCGCCTCATCACTATCGTGATGGTTGCATCCGCTTTGAGCGCATGCGCGACCATGGGTGAAGACTGGAGTGATTCAACTTCAAATAAACAAATTGCCAAGACTGGTAAGTACAGCAAATCTGGCAAAGCCCCAAGAGTCAATATTGATAAAGATTCTGTGGGCGCATTGGATGCGCCTTACAACGATCTTTGGGATCGCATTCGAGATGGTTTTGCTCTTGAAGACTCCACCAGTCCTTTGGTGATCAAACATGTGCGTTGGTATGCCGATCGTCCCGACTATGTTGATCGCATGATGTCTCGATCATCACGTTATCTTTTTTATATTGTTGAAGAAGTCGAGCGTCGCAAGATGCCAATGGAATTAGCATTGCTACCTTTCATTGAAAGTGCTTTTAATCCAGAGGCTTTCTCAAGAGCTAAGGCATCTGGCATGTGGCAGTTCATGCCAGCCACTGGTAAAGACTTTAAGTTAACTCAAAACGTTTTTCGTGATGAGCGCCGTGATGTGATTCAGTCTACTGATGCGGCTTTGGATTACTTGCAACGTTTGTACAAAATGTTTGGTGATTGGGAATTGGCCTTAGCAGCTTATAACTGGGGTGAGGGCAATGTTTCAAAAGCCATTAAACGCAATCAAGCAAAAAAATTGCCGACTGATTACGCCAGCTTAAAAATGCCGGACGAGACCCGCAATTACGTCCCTAAATTATTGGCGATCAAAAACATTGTTGCTAATCCTAAGTCCTATGGTTTGACGCTGCCGACTTTGGAGAATCACCCATACTTTGTGATCGTCACAACTGAAAAAGATATTGATGTGGATTTGGCCGCGCAGTTTGCGCGCATGACGGTTGAAGAGTTCAGAGCCATGAACCCATCATTCAATAAGCCAGTGATTTTGGGTGCAAGTGAGCCACAAATCTTGTTGCCTTTTGGTCGTGCCGAATCTTTCCAAGAAAATCTATTGCAATACGCAGGGCGCCTGTCTTCTTGGACTGCGATCAGGGTGGCTAATCGAGAGACGGTTGATCAACTGGCCACTCGCTTGGATGTGGATGCGAACCAAGTAAGACAAATCAATAACATTCCAAAAGGCATGAGGATCAAAGCTGGTTCTACAGTATTGATTCCGCGCGGCGGCAAGGTGGGTGATGTTGCTGAGCATTTAGCCAATAACGCCGGCAAATTAATGTTGGAGCGCGAGGCAGCTGCTAAGCCCAAGCCAAAAACCACAGCCAATAACGCCAATGGCTCAAAAGCTAAAAAACCAGCCAATAAGCAAGCAACTAACAAGCAAACAGCCAGCAACACCAATAAACCTAAACCAAAGCCACAAGCAGATTCCAAAGTGGCAGCCAATGAGAAGAAGGCCAACTAGGCATTCTTAGCCTCATTTTGGCGGATTCAGACCCCAATAACTAGGGTCAACCCTGATGTGTCAGATGCTAGTCAGTATGTAATTGCACATTCATGCAGTTAAAGTATTAATGACTATTTATCAGGGAGAGATACATGTCGGCTTATAAGGCATTTCACGAGCGCTCAATTAAAGACCCAGAGGGATTTTGGGCGGAGCAAGCCAAATTAGTTGAATGGCACAAGCCTTTTGACAAAGTGTTGGATTACAACAATCCTCCATTTGCAAAGTGGTATGTGGGCGGCAAAATCAATCTTTGCCACAACGCCGTAGATCGTCACTTAAAAGATCGTGGTGATCAACAAGCTTTGATTTCTGTATCAACAGAAACAGACCAAGAAAAAACTTATACATTCAAAGAGCTTCACACTGAAGTGAATCGCATGGCTGCGATTCTTAAAGCAAATGGTGTGGTTAAAGGCGATCGCGTTTTGATTTACATGCCAATGGTGGCTGAAGCTGCTTTTGCGATGTTGGCATGTGCTCGTCTTGGCGCAATCCACTCTGTGGTGTTCGGTGGCTTTGCTTCACACAGCTTGGCTTCAAGAATCGATGATGCCAAACCAAAGATGGTGATCTTGGCTGATGCAGGTGCCCGTGGTGGTAAGCCTGTGCCATATAAGCCATTGTTGGACGAAGCCATTACTTTGTCGACACACAAACCAGAAAAAGTTTTGTTGATTGATCGCAAATTGGTCGAGTACAACAAAGTGGCTGGTCGTGATTTAGATTACGCGACTGAGCGCGCCAAAGTGATGGATGCTCAAGTACCTTGCGAGTGGGTAGATGCAACAGATCCTTCTTACATTTTGTACACATCAGGTACGACTGGTAAACCAAAAGGTGTACAGCGTGACACCGGTGGTTACGCAGTCGCTTTGGCTTCATCGATGCGCCATATCTATGGCGGTCAGCCAGGTGAAGCGATGTTCACAACTTCTGACATTGGTTGGGTAGTTGGACACAGCTACATCATTTATGGTCCATTGCTCAACGGCATGGCAACCATCATGTACGAAGGCACGCCTTTGCGCCCAGACGCTGGTATTTGGTGGAAATTGGTTGAGAAGTACAAAGTATCAGTGATGTTCTCTGCACCAACTGCAGCACGTGTATTGAAAAAACAAGATCCAGCATTCTTGTCAAAATATGACCTATCAACTTTGCGCTCAGTGTTCTTAGCTGGTGAGCCATTGGATGAGCCAACGGCTTCATGGTTGCATGGCGCAATCAATAAGCCAATCGTTGATAACTATTGGCAAACTGAAACTGGTTGGCCAATGCTTGCTTTGCAGCGTGGCATTGAAGTCATGCCGCACAAGTTTGGTTCACCAGGCGTTCCTGTTTACGGTTACAACATGAAACTTTTGGATGACGCAACAGGTGCTGAACTTGGTGCTGATCAAAAGGGTGTGATAGCGATTGAAGGACCATTGCCTCCAGGATGTATGCAAACTGTTTGGGGTGATGATCAGCGCTTTATCAAGACTTATTGGGAAACAGTGCCAGGCAAGATGGTTTACTCAACATTTGACTGGGGCATCAAAGACAAAGATGGTTACTTCTTCATCTTGGGTCGTACCGACGACGTGATCAACGTGGCCGGTCATCGTCTTGGCACCCGTGAGATCGAAGAAAGTATTTCAAGTCATCCGAACGTGGCTGAAGTGGCTGTGGTGGGTATCGCTGACAAACTCAAAGGTCAGGTAGCGATTGGTTTTGCCATCGCTAAAGATTCAAACAACACCGCTACTTTGGAAGCTGAGATTCTAAAAACAGTGGATTCTCAATTGGGTGCCGTTGCAAGACCTGCGCGCGTATATGTGGTGGCTGCTTTGCCAAAAACACGCTCTGGCAAGATTGTGCGTCGCGCTCTACAAGCGGTGGCTGAAGGCCGTGATCCTGGTGACTTGAGCACCTTGGATGATCAGAGTGTTTTGGCTAATATCAAAACATTGTTCACAGCTGCTTCATGAGCTTGAGATAGCGCACGAAAGTCGCTAGATAAAACAATCTAAGTTGTTGAAAAATAGGGGATTTATCCCCTATTTTCATTTTCAGGAGAAGTGTCTGAAGGGGTCAAAGACCCCCAGTAAGGTATAATTTATTAGTTAAATTATTAGATACTTGCCCTAGCGCTTAAAGACACATATACCTCCCGAAAATTCTCAGACCGGAGGTGTCTTTTCCGGATGAGGGATGTGTCGGATGGCAGCAGGGCTTTGGAGAATACCTTTGCTGCCACTAATTCCTTCTTTACCCCCAGCAGTTTTGGC
>JACCDT010045568.1_pt1 | contig 15126 bp, 18 predicted proteins | sample 7446291 | NCBI WGS metagenome assembly JACCDT01 (sample SAMN15323446, study PRJNA562643) | freshwater metagenome | isolation source: river surface water | place: USA:Blue River Watershed | collected 2017-08-17
AGAGTGGTCGAATGTACCTGACTCGAAATCAGGCGTACCGCAAGGTACCGTGGGTTCGAATCCCACCCTCTCCGCCAGGTATTCAAGGCCCCTGAGACTCAGGGGCCTTTTTCATTTGAAGTGCCGCGCGGCGCGGGCTTTCGCGGGGTGATGGCAGTCTCAGCGTTCGCGGAATGGGCCTGTTTATCGCGATATTCTCGGCCCGTCTCAAACGGACTCACTCACGGTTGACCATTGGGCTGAATTGGGGACAGATCTCCAAGTACCGATGGTTCGAATCCTAATCTCTCCGCCAAGATTAATTCGAACTGATTCAAATTCGTTCGAACAGTTTCGAACCCATTTGGGGTTTTTCGGGTGCTCGTCTGTAGCATCCTCCGGACCAAGCTGGCTTCCCAGTAAGCCTCAATGTCTTTGACCCGGTACAAGACCTTCCCCGCGATCTTCAAATATGGCTGTCCCTCGCCGACGGTGCGCCAGCGCCGTAGTCGCTCGGCTGAGCACGTCCAGGGATTGGCGAGCATTTTCTTGGTCAGGAATTCTCGGCGTGGTTGTGTCGTTACCTCTGCCAGCAGCTGGGGCTCAGGCTTATTCTCTCCAAAGGCTGCTTTTGAAATGCCGCTGGCCAAGACATCCAGCACGTCGCGGGTGCTTTCAGATCGTGGTTTCCAGAAGGAGGAGGGGTGGCCATGGGCATGTGCCGCGATGCCTGTATGAAGTGATTTCATACAGGTTCATACCGATTCCCTGCATGTTTTTCTCAGCCCGTTTGGCTACGGGGAAGCCGTTTGTGGCGGCCCGGTGGAGTGGCTGCTTCCGGCGATTGGCAGACGTTACAGCAGAGGTCTAATGCCGGAACTTGCTACGTTCCGCTCACTGCAAAGGATCAAGGTATTCCTGTCTTTTTTTAATGAGAGTTGCCAGGAAATTGGCCACAGCCTTGATGCGCGGACTGCGTCTCAAATCCTCGTGGTAAGTGATCCAAAGCGGCATTGACAAGGGCTTATGAGGAGGTTCCGCCTTGCGCAAAGTACGGTCATGGTCGCCGACGAGACAAGGTAACAAAGAACAACCCGCCCCAGCACGAACTGCTTCAATCAACGCATGCATCGTGTTGCACCGAAGCGTGATCCGCCCGCTCTTTGTGGTCGCCAACATGTGACGTATCAAGGGCGAAGTGCCCGACGCATCTTGGTAAACCAGCCAGGCAGGTTCATCACCCATCTGGGGATGCTGGGCTGAGACATACCAGTCGAAGGAGATAGTTCCCACTTTGTGGCCGACAAGTCCCGGGGCTTTAGGTCGCGATAAGCGCAAGGCGATATCGGCTTCTCGACGCGATATGTCCAGGGCACGATCGTCTGCGATCAGATCGATGTCCAGCCCTGGGTGCTGACGCAATAACTCACCCATCGCCGGAGCAATGACGCGTGCGGCAAGAAAGAAAGTAGCCGTCAAACTTACACTTCCCGTCAGGCTGGTCGTTACCCCATCCATGCGGCGCAATAAGCCATTGACCTGGCTCTCCATGTCATCGCACACCGCGATCACTTCCTTGCCGAAGGGCGTGGCCACCAGGCCAAGACGGCTACGCTCAAAGAGCGGGGTGCCCAGTTTCTGCTCCAGACTGGAGAGCTGGCGTGCGACTGTGGTGTGGTCGAGCCCAAGTTCAGCCGCAGCAGCCGTCAATGTGCCGCTGCGGGCAATGGCGGCCACAACCCGAAGGTGATCCCAGCGTGGTAGGTTTGAATTCATTGTGCGTTTTTGCATATTAAATTTGCATAGATAGTAATTTAATTTGTATTTTTACTCATGCATGATTTCATGCGTTCCCTCTCTGAGTGCCATGCAACTATGCCATCTCTCCCACCTGCGCCATTCACTTGCAAAGACCTGATTGCCGCGTTTGCGGTCATCCTCATATGGGCGATGAATTTTGTGGCGCTAAAGATGGGCTTGAAGTCGTTCACACCCCTGCAATTGGCCGCAGCGCGCTTCATCCTCTCGGTTTTCCCCATGGTTCTGCTGATCCGCCCGCCCACGGTGGGGTTTCAATGGGTGATCGGCTATGGTCTCTTGCAGGGAGTAGGGCAGTTCGGCCTTCTGATCCTGGCCCTCAAGGTCGGCATGACGGCAGCGCTGGCGCCAGTGGTGATGCAAATGCAGGTCTTCGTCACAGCGTTGCTGGGGGGCATCTTGCTCGGTGAGAGCTTAGGGCGACCGCTCAAAATTGGGCTAGTGTGCTCGGCGCTAGGGCTGAGTTGCTTGGCAATCAACGCTTTGGTCCCCGAGAGCGGGAGCACGGTGACCTTGGCCGGCATCGTGCTGACTTTGCTTGCGGCTAGTAGCTGGGCGGGCTCGAATATCGTCGTGCGCAAATTGCAAGCCCGTGGCGCGCGATACAAACCGTTGTCGCTGGTGGTGTGGAGTAGCGTGATTTCAGCACTGTGCCTGACGGGGCTTTCACTGTTTTTGGATGCGCCTGCCGATCGATGGCACTGGACTGAGGCGCCATGGGACGTTTGGCTATGGGTAATCTATGTGAGTTGGATTGGCAATGTGGTTAGCTTTTGGCTCTGGGCGAGCTTGTTGGGTCGCTACGCGGCCAACCGCGTGGCCCCTTTCAGCTTTGGGGTGCCAGTGCTCGGCATCCTCGCGGGCACGCTCATCCTCCATGAGACCGTCACCCTGTGGCAGTGGATCGGTGGTGCATTGGTGATGCTTGCCTTGTTGGTGGTGGTACGAGGGGGAATGAGCACAAGGCGTCCATGAGCAAGGAAAGTTGACGCTATTTCATTAGAGAAGATTTTGAGTATCTGTTGAATGTCCACATCGGCTCGATAGCTTTGACCTGGCCTGGGCATTCGGCAATCGCTTATGGAGAAATCAATGTCCGATACAGATATTCTTACTCAGTGGCAAGCGCAAGATGCCGCAGTCCGCGCACGCTTGGGCGCTCCGGGTTTGATTACTCGACAGAAGATAGCTGCCATGGCTGGCCTGCAGGTGTTTGAAGCCATTTTTGCCGGCGCTTTACCTGCCCCACCCATTGGGGAAACGATGGATTTCATTCCCATTCACATGGAAGAGGGTGTGGCTGTCTTTCAGGGCAAACCGATGCTAAGGCACTATAACCCGCTGGGTACTGTACACGGCGGCTGGTTCTGTACTTTGCTTGATTCAGCCGTGGGTTGCGCGGTGCACACCACCTTGGCAGCTGGCAAGGGTTACACGACGCTGGAAATCAAGGTTAATATGCTGCGCTCTTTGACCGAGGCGGTGCCTCTGGTTAGGGCTGTGGGTAAGGTCATACACGCAGGCAGGCAGGTTGCTACCGCCGAGGGCCGCATCGTGGGGCCTGACGGAAAGGTGTATGCCCATGCCACAACGACTTGCATGATTTTTGACTTACCAAGTCAATGATTGGCACTACTTTATTCACACCGCAAAATACGGCAATTACCCGCACGAGATCAAGCATTTGCGCCTCTGACTGTCAGGTATAGGTCGAAAGCCGACACATGCCGAAGAAGTTGGTTCGAATCCCCAGCCTCATCAAAAAACGATGTCTCCGGACCTGAGCAGGTTGGTGCTATAGTGCGCCCTAACCCGCCAGGTATTCAAGGCCCCTGAGACTCAGGGGCCTTTTTCATTTGAAGCCCCGCACCGCGCGGGCTTTCACGGGGGGATGGCTGTCTCTGCTTTTCTGAAAGCGGGCGAATTCGCCGACCGGTCTGCCCTTTTCTTAACCCCGACCATCGGCAGTTGACCAAAGTCCTTTGTGAGCGCCCGGTCATCGGACATTAAAAAGAAACGAGGCGCCGGGCGCCTCGTTGATTCTGGGTCGTTGATGTCTATTTCAGTGCAGCGACTGGCTCGCCCGTCTCGGCATTGATTTGACAGACCGCTTTTTGCAGCACCAGCCCGTTGAACTGATTCTTCGCGCGATACGGAACCAGGATCGCCGCCTGGTTGTTGTGCATGCCCAGTTCTGCATTCTTGTACGAATCCCATTCGAGCGAGTCCGGGTCGTTCAGCTTCGACTTGAACTTCATTTCCCACTCGACCTGGCAGCCACTGACGATCTGACTGAACGAGAGCCGGCCATCTTTCTTCTCGAACTGGGTCGACGTGCCATCATCTTTCACCATCGCTGTCATCACCGCGCTGATCGCGATGAGGCCTCCGAACCCAATGCCGATCACTTTGAGCACGCTTCGCTTTTTGAGCTTCGTGCCGCATTGCGGACACGCGACGGTCCCCGACGGACTGGTGGCGCCGCACTTCTTGCATATTATCTGAGCCATGTTGTGGTTTCTCCGGTCTTGATTTGCCCCTCATCCAGCGGGGAATGCGTGGGACGGTAGTGATGCTCGATAATCCTAATTTGGGATATTCCAATTCAGGATAAACCATTCCGGGGTCGAAGCTCAACGCATCTCCCCCGTGAAAACCCTGTCGTCGCCGCTGTACCGGCAATTCCTTGTCCTGATGCGCGAAGCGCGCGATAAAGCCGGCCTGTCGCAGGTCGAGCTGGCAGCGCGGCTGGGGCGACCGCAGTCGTTCGTCTCCAAATACGAGAGTGGCGAACGCCGGCTGGATGTGGCGGAGTTCATCGAGATCTGCCGGGCAATGGAGGTCTCGGCGCCGAAGCTGCTGAAGAAGCTTGTTGACTAGCGCCGCAGTCATCATCGCCGGCGCTCGTCGGCAAAGCCCAGCAGCCGCCGTTGATCGTTCCAGTCGAGCGGCAAGGTGCCGATATTGACCAGGCTGTGGGCCGTGACGGTGGGTGGCTGCTCGCCTCGGACGATCGCTTCCATCAGATCCGGTGCCAGCAGGCCGACATTCACCAGGCGCGACACATAGGTCGACGTTACTTCTTCTGCTTCCGCGATTTCCCTCACTGTCCTGGCGCGGCCTGAGATCAGACGCATTGCCCAGTCGTGCGATCGGGTGATCAGACGGATCAGCTTCGGATCCGGTTTGCCCTCTCCAGCCTGATTGCCAGGCACGATCAGGCGCATCGCCAGTCCGCTGCGCTGCAGCTTCGTCGGCACGTCCAGTCGCTTCGTCACGATGCGCGCTGTCCCGGATGGGGCGATGGCAGTCAGGGTCAGTTCGATACTCAGCTGATCGGGCGTGACAGTAACCTTTTCCAGTAGCTGCCTGAGAGTGCTGCCATCGCCTTCGTCGAGTCGGGAAGCCAGCGCTGTCGCCTCCACCAATAGCTGCGCCGGAGCCGGGTGATCGGGGAAGTCGGCAAGTAGCTCGGTTCCCTCATCAAGATAGCGGACCAGCGCCTGCACGACCGCCTGTTCCAGGTCGGGGGCCGGAATGCGCATCGGTGGCCCGGCCTCGGATTGCTGCACGTAGTAGCGATAACTGCGTGAGCCGTTCTTGCGGCTATGCGAGCCGGTAAACCGGTTGCCCTCGGCATCGAAGACGATCCCGGTCAGCAGGTAGCGGCTCTGGGTCGTTCTCCAGGTTTTGTGTCCCTGTCGATTGGCTTCCATTTGGGCCTGCACTTGCTGCCACACGTTGATCTCAATGATCGGTGGGTGGTTGCCGGGGTAGACCTGACCTTTATGGCGGATCTGGCCGATGTAGACCGGATTGCGCAGAATCCGGTACAGATGGCCACGGCCGAGCGGCTTCTCGCCCCGCAGGTTCGGTGTATCCCGCGCAGGCGTCAACCATCCCTTGTCACGGACCGTCAGCGCCAGCTTACGGACACAGCCAAACTCGATGTACAGTACAAAGATCTGCCGAATGCGTTCTGCCTGCGGTTCGTCGATGACGAGCGTACGTTCAAACGGGCGGTAGCCCATCGGCGGGATACCGCCCATCCACATACCCTTCTTCTTGGACGCCGCGATCTTGTCGCGGATCCGCTCCCCGGTGACTTCCCGTTCAAACTGCGCGAACGACAGCAGTACGTTCAACGTCAGCCGGCCCATCGACGAAGTGGTATTGAATTGCTGGGTGACCGAGACGAACGACACGCCCTGCGCATCAAAGAGTTCGACCATCTTCGCGAAGTCAGCCAGCGAGCGGGTCAGCCGGTCGACCTTGTAGACCACAATGACCTTCACCTTGCCGAGTCCGATATCGGCCAGCAGCCGCTGCAGCGCTGGCCTGTCAGTGCTGCCCCCGGAGAAACCGCCATCGTCATACCTCTCCCGGCTGGCCACCCAACCAAGCGCCTTCTGGCTGACGATGAACGCTTCACAGGCTTCACGCTGCGCGTCGAGTGAATTGAAATCCTGCTCGAGGCCTTCTTCGGACGATTTACGCGTGTAGATCGCGCAGGGAATCGCACCTGCCTTCACGACTTCAGCCCGAAGAAGCGAGGCCCCGACCAGCTGATGCCGGTGATCTCGCGCGCAATCGCGGTCAGGCTGGGGTAGGTCCGGCCGTCGTACTCAAAGCCGGCAGCCAGTACCGATACCTGGTAGATCCGTCCCTGCCATTCACGCACCAGCCGCGTTCCCGGTTGCGCGACTCGTTTGCCGCCAGACGCCTGCTCAAGCATCTTGCGGATCTTGGCCGTCGTCCAAGCCGATTGCGCTCGCATCTGCAGGTGCCAGGCCAGAGCGCCGGCCAACAGGGATCGATGTACGCGGGGCGGCGGGGGATGGCCGAAAGCGACCTGCCACCGGTCGACCAGGTCAGCGCGGGGCAGGCGCGCCAGCTCGGCCAGCGCCTCCTTGATGACGTCCGCGGTCGGCATCACGCAGCGGCGGCGATCTTGTAGAGGCGACCCTGCTCGGTCTTCTCGCAGACGACCGTCAGTCCCAGCTTCTTGCGCAGTACCGCACTGATGACGGCACGCACCGTATGCGTCTGCCATCCGGTAAGCGCCGTCATTGCATTGATCGTCGTACCGGACGGCGAGCTGAGCAGCGCAATGAGCTGATCCTTCTTCGGCAGCGACGCGTCGGGTTGTGGTGTCGCTGACGGCTTCGTTACCTGCTTCGCTGCCTTTTTACGCGGCGTCGCAGGCACCTTGGAAGGTGCTGTGCCTGGCTTGCGTTTGCCGGTAGCTGCGGCAGCAGCTGGGTGAGTCGATGTGGATTTCTTGGTCATGTGAGCCTCCTGGTGAATAGCGCCGCGGCTGTGCAGCGTGGACCAGTAACGCTCTGTTCAAACGGTATAGCAAGTCTTTCGACCCGAGCCCGAGCATGGGGTATGGGTTCGCCAAATCAGCCCAAGGGCGGGCTTCCAATGACGGTGATATCCCGATCGGTTCACGATAGGTGGACACTGCGCGATCACATCGCACAGGTGTTCGAAATATTTTTACTTTCTGGTCAGCTGAGCCCGTCGTCCTCAAAAACATCCGAACATCACGCAAGGCGTTCAAAGGCCGCATCGGCCCGATTCGTCATCGTGAACGTCTTGCAAAACGTAAAGAGATAAATGTCCCTTTTGCAAAAAAAATGTATTACATAGAAGGCGTTTTCTTTTTTGAGGAAATCGCCATGTCGACTCGTTCAGCCCAATCCGTAGCACCGTTCACCCCCTCGGCTGACTCATCGCCGACCATCAATCGCCGCATCGCCGTCCGGTATCTCCCGTTGTCCGCCATTGCGATCGATCCACGCAATCCCCGCATCCACAAAGCGCGTCAGATAAAGGCACTGGTCAAAAGCATTCGCAGCTTTGGCTTCAACATCCCGATTGCGATCAACCGCGACGGCATGATCGTCGCCGGTCATGCGCGCTTCTCTGCTGCCCAACAGCTGGGCATGAGCGAAGTACCGGTGATCGTGCTGGAGCATTTAAGCGAAGCGCAGGCGCAAGCGTTCCTGATTGCCGATAACCGTCTGTCCGAGATGTCCAGTTGGGATGCCGAGCTGCTGGCGGTGCATCTGAAGGAGTTGTCGGTGGTCAATCTGGACTTCGATATCGAGGCAACGGGCTTTACGGTCGGCGAAATTGACTTGTCGATCGACGCCGCCAGCACGGACCCGGGCAAGGCGAAGGACGATCCGGCCGATCAGTTTGTGCTGAACCAGGGGCCCGCCGTGACGCAGGTGGGCGACCTGTGGCAACTCGGCGCCCACCGGGTCTTGTGCGGCAATGCGCTCGACCCGGCCGTGTATCCAACGCTGATGGAAGCCATGAAGGCAGCGATGGTGATCACCGACCCGCCTTACAACGTCAAAATTGACGGCCATGTCGGCGGCAAGGGCAGCATCCGGCACCGCGAATTCGCGATGGCCGTCGGTGAAATGTCCGAAGACGAGTTCACCACGTTCCTGCAGACGGTCTTCCTTCGGCTCGTCGAGCACAGCAGCGACGGCTCACTCCACATCATCTTCATGGACTGGCGCCACCTGCCCGAGATCCTGGCCGCCGGCCGTCGCGCTTACACGGCGTACCTGAACCTGTGTGTCTGGGCCAAGAGCCAGGCGGGCATGGGCTCGCTGTACCGCTCGCAGCATGAACTGGCGCTGGTGTTCAAGAGCGGCAAAGCCCCTCACCGCAACAACGTCGAGCTTGGCCGCTTCGGCCGCTACCGGACCAATGTCTGGCACTACCCGAGCATCCATGCGATGCGCCATGGCGACGAAGGGGACTTGCTGGCGCTGCATCCGACGGTCAAGCCGGTGAAGATGATTGCTGACGCGATCCTGGACGTCTCGAAGCGGGGAGATCTAATCCTCGACCCGTTCCTTGGCAGTGGCACGACGTTATTGGCGTGTGAACGGGTAGGGCGCGTGTGCCGGGGGATCGAGCTCGATCCGTTATATGTCGACACCGCGATCCGGCGGTGGCAGGCACTCACAGGCGAGGACGCGATCCTCATGTCGACCGGGCAGACATTTACGCAGCGCGAACAAGCAGCTCTCTCGGCTCAGGAGGTGAAGCATGGCTAAGCCAAAGAAATTTCACCCCGAGGACCTGTCACCGGACTATGAGGTCGGCTTTGGCAAGCCGCCGAAGGAGACGCAATTCAAAAAGGGGCAGTCCGGCAATCCCCGGGGTCGACCGAAGGGCTCAAAAAACTCGGCAACCGTCGCCCACGCGGTATTGAACGAAAAAATCACCATCCACGAGAACGGCCGGCAAAAAGTCATCACCAAGCGCGAGGCACTAGTGAAGCAATTGGTGAACCGGTCACTGCAAGGCGATCTGGGCTTTCTGCGGCTGGTGGTCACCCACATCCTGCCGGCCGTCGATGCGGTCATGGCCGAAGGGGGCCGGGACGGGGAGGCCGATATCGACGACGCGTTGATCCTGGGGCCGCTGCTGGCGCAACTGGGCGGACCCGTGACGTTCACCCTTGAGCCGGGGAAGGAGTCTCCCCGGGACGGCGCAGCGCCGGCTGATGGACACGCTCCGAAGGAGCCGCTATGACGTCGCCGCTGACCTCCCTGACGGCCGCCCAGCGCGATGCATTGATGCGCCGCGACCTGGGCACTTTCATCCGCATGGCGTTTGCCGAGTTGAATCCCGGGGCGACGTACCAGCACAACTGGCATATCGACCTGATCGCCGACCGGCTGACGCAGGTCTACCAGGGCAAGATCAAGCGGCTGATCATCAACATCCCGCCACGCTACCTGAAATCGATCAGCGCTTCGGTCGCCTTCCCGGCCTGGGTGCTCGGCCAGGATCCGACCAAACGCGTCATCACGGCCAGCTTCTCAAGCGAACTGGCCGATAAGCTGGGCCGGGATTGCCTGAGCCTGGTTCGGTCGCCGGTCTACCGAAGGCTGTTTCCGAAGACGCATATCTCGCCCGCACGCAAGGCCGCATATGACTTCACCACCACGAAGCAAGGGTATCGCTACGCGGTGTCGACCGGCGGCAGCCTGACCGGGCGCGGCGCCGACATCCTGATCATCGACGACCCGTTAAAACCCGATGAGGCCTCCTCTGAAGCAGAGCGGAAGAGAGTCAACGACTGGTTTGACGGTACAGCACTGACCCGGCTCGACAACAAGCGGGACGGGGCGATCGTGATCATCATGCAGCGCCTGCATCTGGACGACCTGGTCGGCCACGTGCTGGCCAAGGGCGAAGACTGGCATCTGATCAACCTGCCGGCGATTGCCGAAGTCGAGGAGACGCTGACGTACCACGTGCTCGGGCAGCCGGTCACCGTGATCCGTAAGCCGGATTCGGTACTGCATGAAGCGCGGGACAGCCGGGAGACGCTGGAGGGCTTGCGGTGGTCGATGGGCGCGGCGCGCTTCTCCGGCCAGTACCAGCAGGCGCCGGTGCCGGCCGGCGGCGGGATGATCAAGACCGATTGGTTGCAGTGCTACCGGCAGGAAGACTTGCCTTCCAAATTCGAGTTGCTGATCCAAAGTTGGGACACGGCCAGCAAGGCGCACCAGTTCAACGACTACTCGGTGTGCGTGACGATCGGCATCAAGAACCAAGGCGCGTATATCGTCGACGTGTACCGCGCACGGCTGGAATTCCCGGCGTTGAAGCAGGCAGCGATCCGGTTGTACCAGCAGTACCGCCCGAACGCCATCCTCGTGGAAGACAAGTCATCCGGCATTCAGCTGATTCAGGAGCTGAAGGATATCGGCATGTACCAGGTGGTCGCGGTGAAAACGAACGGTGACAAGCAGACGCGGCTATTCCGGCAGGCGGTGAAGTTCGAGAACGGCCGGGTGAAGCTGCCGCAGGAGGCGGCGTGGAAGCGCGACTATATCCACGAGCTGACGTCGTTCCCGACGGCGAAATTCGATGACCAGGTCGACGCGACGACGCAGGCGCTGGACTACCTCGAAGAGCGGATGGAAGAGCCGGCGTTTTTTGTATACATGCGAAGGGAGTCTGAGCGGATGGGGTTACCGTGGCCGCCCCGATCATCAAGATAAGCAGCACTCGGCGATATCGCCAAATTGGCGTCAAAACCTCCCGCGTGAAGACTGCATCTAGAGGGTGTTATGCACTCCCGATGTGTTGAATGGCATTGGGCAGCATCAGGAGCAAACATGATGAAGTGGATACCTGCCAGCGTCTGTGGCAGGAGCTCATCGTCGCGCACGAGGCGGCGGAAGCCGCTAGCCCAGGCAAAACTACAATCGACGACCCAGCGCTTGGGCGGTAGAACAAAGCCACGCTTGGCCTCGGGCAGTCTGACGACGTGCAGATCGATACTCGCCTGCTGAGCCGCCTGACGCGGCAACTCGCCCGTATAGCCTTGGTCGACATACGCCAGCCTGACCTGCTCGCCGCTGACTTGTTGCACTTGCTGCGCCAGTTCCTCCAATTGCGATTGCTCTTGCTCATTGGTCGGCGTGACACGCACGGCCAGCAAATGGCGCAGCGTATCGACGGCCATGGGCACCTTGCAGCCGCGTTTGCGCTTGTGCCCGTCGTATCCGGCGCGCGCACCGCTCTCAACTGTCGATTGCAGCGTGCGCCCGTCTAGAACGACCGTCCACGGCTGTCCGTGACGCCCTTGCGCAGCCCACAGAATGGAGCGCGGGTCGCTGACGATCGCTTCGAAGCAGCCTGCCTTCGACCACCGCTGGGTTTGCTGGTAGACCGCCGGCCACGGTGGAAAATTGGTCGGCAGCAGTCGCCATGGCGCGCCGGCCCGCCCCAGCCAGCGCAACGCATTGAACAATTCACGCAGATCGTGATGGCGCTGCGGCACATGTTCATCAATCAGCGTTAAATACGGAGCGACAAAGCTCCATGCCTCATCTGACACATCGGTTGGGTACGGCTTGCGGGCGTCCATGCCGCTGCGACAACAAAACGCCCGCCGAGTGCATAACACTTTCTAGAAGGAATCAAGCGTGATGCCTATGGCGCCGGTGAGCACCGCTGGAATGACGACTTTCTCGACATGGCCAAGCTGTATGGCTTCCTGCCGCGCCTGAGCCAACCGTACCGGGCGCGTACCAAGGGCGAGGTCGAGCGTTTCCATCGCTACTTGCGCGGCAATTTCTATCTGCCAGTGGCGAGTCGGATGAAGGGCAGCGGCCTGATCGTCGATGTCGCCACAGCCAATGCCGAAGTCGGCACATGGCTGCGCGACGTGGCGAATCGGCGCGTCCATCCGCAGACCGGTTACGCACCGGTGACGCTCTATGAGAACGCTGAGAATGCATTGCTGCTGCCGTTACCGGCCTATGGACCGCGCTGTCCGCCAGAGCGGCCGATGCCGCGTCTAGTGCGTGAGCAGATCCACGCCCTGCAGCATCCGCTGTTGGTCTACTAGCAGATCCTGACGGAGGTGACCGCATGAACCTGCAAGCCGAGCGCATTGATGCCTACTGCCGCCAACTCAAACTCGACGGTCTGGCCGAGCGGTTCGAGTCCACTGCCGGCGAAGCCGCTGAGCGGGACTGGAGCTTCCTGGAGTTTCTGGAGCAGGCGCTGGCGCATGAACGAGAGGCGCGGCAAGTGCGCAGCCGGCAAACTCTGGCACGCATGACCTCTTTCCCCATCATCAGGACACTGGAGCAATATGACTTCAACTTCGCCACCGGGGCACCGCAGCCGCTGATTACCGAGTTGGCCACGTTGCGCTTCATCGAGCGCGGCGAGAACGCCGTACTGTTGGGACCGTCCGGTGCCGACAAAACACATTTGGCGATTGCCCTTTGCTACGCCGCCACGCAAGGCGGCATCAAGACCCACTTCGTCACGGCCGCTGATCAGATGTTGCATCTGGCGGCGGCCCAACGGCAGGGCCGCCATGACTCCGTAATGCGTCACCGGGTGTTGGAGCCGCGACTGTTGATCATCGATGAGATCGGCTATCTGCCGCTGACGGGCGAGGCCAGTCACTTCTTCCAGATCGTCGCTAAACGCTATGAACGGGGCGGCTCGATGATCCTGGCTAGCAATCTGCCGTTTGCGCAGTGGGGCGATACGTTCGGTGACAACCCCACGCTGACCGCAGCCATGCTCGACCGCACCCTGCATCACGCGCATATCGTGCAGATCAAGGGAGATAGTTACCGCTTCCACAAGCAGAAGAAGGCAGGATTCCTCGGAAATTCAGGAAAGGCAGTGGCTCAGAATTCAGTCGCGTAAACCCCCGCAAAATGGCTCAGATTTACTTCGCATTTGACAGCAGTTATTACCGGCTTGGTTAGCGATGGGCTCGTTCTTGCCATGACCGGATGGTCAGTCATCTCCGCTTCCAGCGCACGTTCGACCACCAGCTTGGTCAGGCGATTCAACAAGCCTTTTTCTCCAATCAGGTCTTCGGGCTTCTGGTAATTGGCCAGCAATCCAGCTAGTAACTCTTCAGGTACGTCGTGTTCCTTCTTGCTCATTGTGGCTCTGGACATATCGACAGTTTCCTGTCTAAAGTCCGTTTACACAAAATTCTGCACATGCCCGGCGCTAGACTACCTCGAGCAACGGATGGATGAACCCAGTCTGATCGCTTACCATCGGATCGAGCATGAAAAGCAACTACGGGGTGAATCTTGAAAATATCAGAAAAATTCTTCGTTTCAACTGCTCAAGGGCATTAATAAAATCTTAGAAAAGATCGGCCAGAAAGACGGGCGACACAAAAAAACCTATACCGAATCATTAGAGCCAGGCAGCTTTTTTCTATACTCGCGCGGACTTTGTCCGAAATGTAGCTTAAAAGACCGGCTAAAATGCGACGCGTCTTTAAATCCCCACTCATAAGCTATTTCGGAAACCTGTCTTTGTCGGTGAGATGGGTCAAGGAGGACATCCTTACACCGTTCAAGTCTTTGATTTTGAATCCAGGAAGAAACGCTTCTCCCGCTTTGCTCAAAGACCATATGAAGGTAACGAACCGAAATTCGGTTCGCCTGCGCGATCTTTCCGATTGTTAAGTCTTCTTCTTGCAAATGATCCAAGATATAACCTTGGATTGCAGCTAGATAGCGTTGGCAGAGTCCACGCGGGGCTGAAGCCAATTTTTCGATAAGTGTTGCGGATACAAGTTCAAGCGTAGCGCGCTTGATCGCTGCAGATTCCATAACACCCAAATTTTCGAACTGGTCGCGGAGAGAAACAATATGAGCAGCCAAGATGGCTCCTAACCCTGTCTTCGTGTCAACAATGCTGCCTCTCAGACTAAAATTTGGCGGCAAACGTTCTTTCAGATGTGCCAGCGGTATCATCAATGTTGATTTATGCAAATTTTCGGTAACCACAAATTTGCTTGCTTGATTGCTGATCCAGATTACGAGATCACCAGCACCAAACGAAAATACATTATCTCCAGCAAGGATATGCTCTTTCCCACGCATCGTGAGTTGGATGCCTACGTAGGGTTGATCATCGTTTTTTATGTCTTGGGATGATCGTAATCCAGTGCAAGGACTGCAAACGCATTCGATAAATTTGATGCCGCCAAGATCGCGCTGCCGCATCATTGCTGTGAAATCGACGTCGACGCGTTTATCCACTCTCCAGTCACGATAGCCGGTAGAGAGAGCTGCCTGCCAAGAATCGGTGCGATCACTTGCAGGGACATCTTCGCTCTTCCACCAACTACCAGTCAAAAAGCTGTATGAATTAGCGCCCATCTAGTCTGTCTCCTGATCTTCGGCAGATTGATTGTTCTTTTTATAAATTTCTACGTCTGAAGCTGACACATCCTTCCTGCAAAGTGCAGACCGGATGGAAGATTTTTGCCCACATAATAGGCCAAAAGGTGGTGCAGAGCGCGCTCGAACTTGACTCAGAGCGCAATGCAAGAGGGGTTGTGACCCTACCCCACGGAATAGTCCCGATCTAAATTAGAATTTTCTGACCAATTTTCATATTATGAAACGAGGTCGGAAATGAAGAGAAGCCAATTCACTGAGCAGCAAATCGCCTTCGCGTTAAAGCAGGCGGAGCTCGGCACCCCCGTCGACGAGGTCTGCCGCAAGCTCGGTATCAGCGATGGGACGTTCTACAACTGGAAGAAGAAATACGGCGGACTGGGACCTTCTGAGCTGCGTCGCTTGCGCCAGCTTGAAGAAGAGAACACGAAGTTGAAGAAGCTGGTTGCGGACCTGTCGCTCGATAAAATTATGCTTGACCTGTCCTGAGATTTTCGTGCCATCCGGAATTTGAGAAGATAGCTCCCAGCATGGAGGGAGCCATGAAGAAGAACCGATACAGCGACGAGCAAATCGTCCGGATTTTGCGGGAAGCGGACAA
>JACCDT011105687.1_pt1 | contig 15100 bp, 9 predicted proteins | sample 7446291 | NCBI WGS metagenome assembly JACCDT01 (sample SAMN15323446, study PRJNA562643) | freshwater metagenome | isolation source: river surface water | place: USA:Blue River Watershed | collected 2017-08-17
GGTTCCATTCCATGCCACTCCAAATCCAGAACTTGAAAAACTACTTTCTCCAAGACCTGTCCAATTGATTCCATCATACGAATAGCCTATAGAATTGGTTCCGCTGCCAGATGCCACCCACATCGTTCCATTCCATGCTACTCTGTTTCCATTATTTGAAAAAATACTTTTCCCAAGACCTGTCCAATTGATTCCATCATAAGAGTATGCGATCGTATTTATAGTGTCTCCTACAGCCACCCATATGGACCCATTCCATGCTATTCCTTTTCCTTGTGAAAAGGTAGTTTTAGCAAGACCTACCCAATTAATTCCATCATTGGAATAAGAAATCGCATTTGTGCCTGTGCCGACTGCTACCCATCGATTGGGGACAGACGGTCCAAACGTATACTTTTGTGTACCAGAAGCTGCTCCATCCAGTATCGCGCGAATGCCACTGGTCTTCACCGTCACACTATTTGGATAGGAAATGGACGTTTTTTTGACGGTGACTCCTGTTACAGGGTGGCGAACAGAATAGGTAGTCGCAGACACTGAATTCGTAGTGAGTGATGAAACCGTCGCTGTACTTACATTGATATTCGAGGTTGTTGCGGTATTCACCACGAGCGTAGAATAATTCAAGTTGATCGCATTGACAGTCGATGTAACAAGAGTCAATCCCACTGTCATGGAATTCGCAGTCATGGTGCTTCCATATAGATTCGTCGCATTCAGATTGGTAGGTTGAATAGAAGAAGTTGTGACAGATGATACAACAACGACCGTATTGGAAATGATATTGCTTCCCGTCATGGTGGAGAATACAATAGCACCACTCGTTATGGAGGAGCCGACTAGAGACGAAAGGATGACGGAGTTTCCATTCAGTGTGGAAAAGTCAAGGGTTCTGAATCCGTTTAGCGTCGAAACAACAAGCGTCGATACATTCATCGTGCTTCCACTGAGCGTTGAGGCCGTCAAGCGATTCATATTCATTGTGGATGCGACCACACTCGATACCATCATCATATCACCCGTTAGAGTGGAATACACGATGGAACCGCTATATAAACTGGAGATGAGCGCGGTGGAAAAAATAAGCGAACTTCCTGTCATGGTAGAAAAAACACCCGCATTCGCATAAAGAGTAGAACCTGTAAGTGTGGATATCGTGACGGTACTCCCTTGTAGAACCGATGTGACAGCAGATCCAGTATGCGTGCTCGATACATTGATGGTAGAGAACACCAGAGTGCTCCCTTGCGAAGTCGAAAAGGTAAAATTGGTAGCAAGAAGGGTGGAGGCGTTCATACTGGAAACAAGCAGTATACTTCCCTGATACGTCAAGAATGAACCACTTTTTATGATCATCGTGGAACCGTTTAGAGACAATACCGTTGCTGTATTTGCGCTCATAGTGCTTCCTGTCATGGTAGAAAATCCAACCCCTCCAGCCGTCATGCTAGAAACCAGCGCAGTAGATGTATTGAGTGTGCTTCCTGACATGGTAGACGTGATCAATGTACCTGTCGATACAGTAGAACCCACAATGGATGATAGAACAACCGTGCTTCCTGTCATGGTAGAGAATGCCAAAGAGTTACTATACATCGTAGAAGCAGATAGGGTAGATGTTATGAGAGAGCTCCCTTGTGCAGTGGAAAAGATCAATAAGGATGTCATTGTATTCCATATATCAACGTAGTTCATGGTAAGCGTACTTCCCGTTAAACTAGACATCATTGCATTCATCCCATTCATGATAGGGACTGTTAGTGTAGATGTAACCGATATGGTATTCGCAGTGACGGTGCTTCCGCCGAGAGTAGATACATACGCACTTTGAACGCCAATTGTAGAACCAGTCATACTGGACACTGTCACGGTGCTTCCACGGAGCGTGGAATAAACAAGCGCCCCGCCTTGAATGGACGACGCGACAAGAGTAAATATCGTAACTGTACTTGCTGATAGCGTGGATACTGATAATTGAGAAGTGGTCATGGTGGAACCGGTCAGAACCAGCGTCGATGCCGAGTCAGAGTTCATCGTGCTTCCCGTCAGAGTAGAGAATGTAATATTGGTGGCCTGTAATGTACTGGTGGTCAGCGTAGAACGGACACTAAGTTGATTGACAAATACAGTGCTTCCAATAAAAGTAGATAACGTCAAGTTCGTTAGGTTAATGGTGGAGGCGCGCAAGGTAGATACATTCACGACATTAGCCTGTAGGGAGGAATAATATAAATTGCCCGTACTAATGGTCGATGCAGTGATCACATTAATAATAACGGTGCTACCCGTGATGCTGCTCGCATTACACGATGATACACTCAAACTGGATATGTAGATTTTGTTGGAAGGGGCAAGAAGGCCATTTGTCGATGTGACCAGAAGATAGTTGCTGGAAACAGGGTTGAGAAACGACGAAAAAAGATACGTATCAGCAGTACGTATCAGTAAGGGTCCACTGTTAATGGAACCAGATGACATTACTAATTATGATCGCATAATTAATAATATGATCCTCGCACAAATTATGATAACTGTTGCGTTTTAATCGAGGCAGAGAACGTAGTGTATCCTTTATTGTAGTAGGAGTCGCTCAGAATGCTACATGTATCGGAACGGTTCAATACGAATTGACTGTCCACGACAACGGGACCGATACGTGAGTTGCCTGCCACTCCGTTACCTTGGGTAAAGATACTGTTACCATTGATGGAAGGATACCATGTGATTCCATCACGTGAATAGGCAATACTATTGGTTCCTGTACCAACTGCGACAAATCGTGTACCTGTCCAGCATACACCATTTCCCTGTGTTGTAATGATAGACGATCCATTTGCGGTCCAGTTTTTTCCATCATAGGAATATGCGAATGTATTCGCACCATTTCCTACTGCAATCCATATCGAACCAATGGATGCGATGCCTCGACCGATCGTAAAAGGGTAATTACCGTATCCACCCCAGTTAATGCCATCGTTAGACCATGCGATGACAGCATTACCAGTAGAACCTATGTTTCCTAAGGCTACGTATATATAATTAGACCATATGACTCCTAATCCTATTCCAATGGTATTTGTGCCATTTGTAGAGCCTGTCCAGTTAATACCGTCTGTCGAATAGGCGAACGAATAAGAGCCTGTGCCTACCGCTACCCATTGTTTACTACTCCATGTAATAGCGTTTCCTGTGGTAAGAATAGTTGTCCCCAATCCAAACCATTGTATACCGTTATAGGAATAGGCGATTGAATTCGTACCTGAACCGACAGCAACCCACATGATACCGTTCCATGCTATACCATTTCCAGACGTAAAGATACTTGTTCCTAAACCAATCCAGCGAATGCCGTCGGTCGAATAGGCGATACTATTGGTTCCTGAACCGACAGCGTACCAGCTTGTACCATTCCATGCCACGCCATTTCCTGCAGTGGCAAAAATACCTGTACCGAGACCTGTCCAGCGAAGTCCATCGAGGGAATATGCAATGGTATGTGATCCTTGACCGACGGCAACGACGGGGTGTTGGAGGTTCACTCCAGCCCGTCCCGCATTCCAGGTAATTCCGCGACCTTCTGTAAAAATACTGGACCCAGAGGTCGCATTGGTCCAATTAAGGCCGTTATATGAATACGCTACTGTCATTCCTCCTGACCCAACAGCAACCCATTTATCGCCACACCATGCAACGCGATATCCAATAGTTGTAAATACAGAAGCACCTAGACCCGTCCAATTAAGCCCATCATAGGAATAGGCAAGTGTATTTGCACCATTTCCAGTGGCAATAAACATTGTCCCATTCCACGCGACAGAATATCCAACGTCAAATATAGAAGAGTTAATACCCACCCATGTGATTCCGTCGGTCGAATAAACAATACAATAGGGTCCATATCCCACCGCAACCCATTTGTTACCATTCCATGTCACATCGGTTCCAGTACCTGTAATAGAAAATGGTGACAATATAACGGCCGTCCAATTGAATCCATCATAGGAATAGAGAATTGAAGCAGGTTTTGATAATCCATTTGCTTGTCCCACTACGACCCACATGTTCCCATTCCACGCAATACCATATGCTCCCTGAATAAGGCCATAACTACCTGTAACACCCATCCAATTAATACCATCGTACGAATAGATGATTGTATAGGGAGTTCCAGATCCTACCGCAATAAACATAGTGCCATTCCATACGATTCCAAAACATAACCCTAATAAACCATTATAATATCCATCTGCTGAGGTCCATGTGATTCCATCATATGAATATGCCATAGAGTTTCCATCTGGCCCATTGCCACCTGCTACCCAGATCAATCCATTCCATGCAATCGCAAAACATTTCCATTGCTGATTAAGAGATGTCCCACTCCATGATGCGGCAGTCCATGAGATTCCATCATAGGAATAGGCCAATGTACTGGAACCACCACCGCCTGCAATCATCATATTTTGCGGAAACGTAATCGTATGGGGAAGACTGGCATTATGGGCAATGTGATATCCGCCTGTACTAAAAATGGAATTTCCGAGACCTTTCCATGTTGTCCCATTATAGGAATAGGCGAGTGAATGCGTACCGCTTCCTGCGCACGTTCCAGCCGCCACCCATATGGATCCATTCCACGAAACATCGTTACCTGTCGCCAAAATAGATGGAAACGTATAGATTCCTGCGATGAGATCACGGGAAAGCGCGGTACCATAGATGCGAACATCATCAATATAGCCGTTATACGCAAATAAATTGGAGCGAAGACATCCGATAGTGACACGTGTCAGAGAAGATACAGCAGACCCATTAATGCATATATTTCCACTGATCGACGCAGTGCCTTGAGGTACACCGTTTACATATAGGGTTGCGGTCCCAGATGTATAGGTAAATGCGATATGCGTCCATTTGTTGATAGGTGCGATAGCTGTCGACAAAATGGATATACCCGCTACTGTACCTGTAGTATATACATACAATCGTATGGCTCCACCTGTTAGAAGTTGAAAATAAGGGCCTTCTGTTGTGGCATTTGCAAAAGCAAATGGTGTGGCGACATTCGTAGCAGGCCATGTTAATGGATAGATCCAAAGCGCAACAGTAATCATGGATGGATTCGCAAGGACAAGAGATGGCAATCCATAGGTAATATAATTAGCTGGTGTACTCGAGCCAGCCGTATTACTAATGAGAACGGAACGGGTTCCTGTTTTATAGATAGCATATGAATAAGAAACGGAACCAGTAATGGTTGGAGTAGTAGGAGTATAGGTCGCGCCCGTCAGAATATTATATAAATCGTTGGCATCACCATCAAATGGTAAATACGAAATGGGAACGATAGCATTTGAACTAAATACGTGTTCGATTCCTGTCAGCCAATTGATACCGTCATATGAATAAATCATGGCATTGGTGTTTCCACTTCCAACCGCGATCCACATGGTACCATTCCAACCAATACCATATCCGATACCAGAGCCTCCAAATAGGTTGATAGGTGATCCAATACCCGTCCATGTTATTCCATTATAGGAATACGCAATCACATTGGTTCCTGAACCAACAGCAACCCACATCGTCCCATTCCATGCCACTCCTCTACCTGCTGTGGCAAAGATACTGTTCGATAGTCCATTCCAGGTGATACCATCATAAGAATACGCAATCGTATTCGTTCCTTGACCAACAGCAACCCACATCGTCCCGTTCCATGCAACCCCATATCCATAAGATGAAAAGGTAGTATTATTTCGTCCGTTCCAATTGATTCCATCATAAGAATACGCAATCGTATGCGGTGTTACACCGCCAACAGCAACCCACATCAATCCATTCCATGCCACTCCTCTTCCCTGTGCTGTAATAATACTATTTCCTAATCCTGTCCACAAGATCCCATCATATGAATAGGCAAGTGTATTTGTTCCCGAACCGGTTGCCACCCACATCGTTCCATTCCATGCTACGCCATGTCCAAACGAAGAAAATACACTCGTTCCTAATCCATTCCAATTGATGCCGTCATTGGAATAGGCCAATGAATTTGTCCCTTCTCCTGTAGCGACCCATCGAGTTGGAACAGATGCGCCGCATGTATAGATTTGTTTACTACTGAGCACACCCGTATTGGATCGAGGTATGATCCCTGTCGTTTTAATAGTAACTGCGGTGGCGGGCGCAATTGTCGTCTTTTTGAGCGTTGTACCATACACTTGTTGTGTTACCATATGATTGGTAAGAGAAACAGATTGGGCGGTAAGCGTAGATGTGAACAGTGTGCCGGCGACCAGATTAGATGCAGTAACTGTACTGATCGTCACAGTAGAATACATTAAATTAGTAGCATTGATCGTGGATGCGGTAAGTGTCGATGTAACATTCATGGATTGTGTTGACATCGTATTTCCCAAAAGGGTAATGGTATTGATCGTTGTAATATTCATTGTAGATGCGGTGATACTGGACGCGGCAATCCCACTCACGGAAAGTGTGCTTCCTGTCATCGTGGAGTATGAAATGCCTCTAACCGTCAATGTCGATGTTGTTAGTGTAGAATACAGGAGTGTACTTCCTTGAAGAGTAGAGAACGATGCCGCAACGACACCATTTACATTGGGAGTGGTGGTGGTAGAAATAGTAATAGTGCTACCCATAAGGAAAGAGCCAATTACGATATTACTATTTACCGTGGAGCCGAATAGACTAGATACAGTAAGCGTACTTCCCAGAATCGTCGAATAAGTGATGAATCCACCATAGAGAGTCGATACGTTCATGGTCGATCCGATAAACGTACTTCCTAAAACAGTGGAAACCTGAATTGTATTCGAATACAATGTAGAACCAGAAAGACTAGATACAATAAGGGTGCTTCCTAAAAAGGTAGAAAACGATAAGGAACCTGACATGGTCGAAGCAGTTAAGGTAGACAACGTTGCATTGCTTCCCACGAGTGTAGAGAATACAGCCGAATTTGTCATTATAGTGGAAACCGTCACGGTAGATCCAACCAATGTGCTTCCTATCACAGTAGATACTAATAGATTGGTTACATCAAAGGTAGAACCAGATAGAGTAGAAAGGACTGACATAACATTGGCGGTCATTGTATTTCCCACCAACGTAGAGAATTCTGTGAACCTCACATTCATACTTGACGCTGAAACAGTAGAAAGTGTTACAGTACTTCCCGTCATGGTAGAAAATCTAAGCACATTTGTATATAAGGTAGAACCTGTAATAGACGATACAAGTGCGGTGCTACCTTGAAGCGTCGAAAACCATACATTTCCACCCATAATAGTAGACGCTTGTAACGTAGAAATTACAAGTGTGCTCCCTTGTGCCGTAAAAAACATTATATTAGAAGTATAGACACTGGATAGTACTCCAGTATTCATAGCAAGAGTGCTTCCAAGAAGACTCGATGCCACTATATTGGTTCCATGTACCGTGGAGCCTACAATGGAAGATGCGGTCATCACTTGATTGACGAAAATCGTGCTACCAATAAGGGTAGAGACGTAAAACGATCCCGCATTCAAGGATGATACGCTGACACTTGAAACAGTGAGGGTACTGCCAACAAGAGTTGAAAAGTCTAGCGTATTACCATATATACTCGATATCGTCATAAGATTTCCTAAAAATGCATTTCCTGAAACGGTTGACATCGTTACCTGATTTGCGGAAACAGTGAAGCAAGCAGTGGTGGAAAAGATAGTCATGGTATTAATTCCGAGCGAGTTTCCCGTTAATTGTGCAACGGTGTTGTTTATTCCATCAAATGTACTTGTGGTGAGAGTAGATTGAACGGTTAATTGATTCACATTCATAGAACTTCCGACAATGGTCGACAAATTCAAGTCGGTAATATTGATCGTACATGCATTTAATGTAGAAAGATTGATCGTATTTGCTAAAAGAGAGGAATAGAAGAGCAAACCTGTACTAATGGTAGACGCGCTGATACGATCGACGATCATGTTATTTCCGATGGTTGTACTCGCATAACATGTTGACAATATAACACTCGATACGTAAATACTATCGGACGGAGCAAGAATACCGTTTGTGGATGTGATCAATACATAATTACTGGATACAGGGTAATCGTAGCGTCTCAGAAGATAGGTATTATTGGCAGATTGATCCAAATAGGTTCGAATCACCAGCGGACCACTATTAATGGGAGTGATGCCAGAGGAGTCACTCATCTAGAATCGTCAAAGAATGAAATTTGCATCACTTCGCATTTACAAGTTTAAAGTTAAATATCCGGAACAGGTAATAGGATGCCAGCTGGTGGAGGATTGCTTCAACTTGCCGCAGTAGGAAAACAAGATGCTTTCCTCACAGGAAACCCGCAAATCAGTTTCTACAAAATGGTGTACCGTCGTCATACGAATTTTGCGATCGAATCGCAGCCGATGTATTTTGACGGTACGCCCAATTTCGGACAACGTATTACGTGTTTGATCCCTCGTCGAGGAGATCTGCTTGGAAGAGTCTATCTTGATGTTGTTCTGCCTCAGATCAAGGATACGAGTGGAAATCTGTTGTCCTATACGAATTCGATCGGACATGCTCTTATTCAAGAGATCACGTTTGAAGTGGGAGAGCAGGAGATTGATCGACAGACCGGCGAGTGGATGGAAGTGTGGACGCAATTGACGACTCCTCCTGGTCAACGCTATGCGCTCAATGAAATGATTGGACGTATCGAACCATATAACTTGATTGATATTAAACCATCTGATAATGGCGACGGTCTTCATTTGTTGATTCCACTCCAATTCTATTTTTGTCAAAATCCTGGCTCCTATCTTCCTCTCTTGGCTCTTCAATATAGTCCTATTCGTATTAATATCACATTGCGCCCTCTTCAACAACTCTTCTGGGTACCTCCTCCACTTCCTCCTGCGACACAAGAGGGTTGGATGCCATCTTGCTCCGTGCAAGCAAGTTGTACCACTCCGATCACGAGCATGATGCTGTGGGGTGATTTCGTCTATCTCGATGTCGATGAGCGTCGCACCTTTGTGAGTGCCACGCACGAGTATTTGATTGAACAAGTACAGCATACACCACCGTTTTCGATTACGGCCAACCAAACCACGGCGACGATTCCGATCGAATTCAATCATCCGATCAAGGAATTCATTTTTATGATTCAGCGCGATGCCATGCAGAACCGTAACGAGTGGTTTAATTACAGTAATTTGGCGATTGGTGAATATATACCATCGCTTGTTTTTCCTTATATTAACTCGAATGCTCCATCGGGTCGCCTTGATTTGCTTTCCACCGCCAAGCTTCAATTGGATGGATACGATCGGTTTGCAGAGCGGACGCCACAGTATTTTCGTCTTCAACAACCCTATGAGCATCATACCACGACTCCGATCAATTCGTTCATTTATAACTACAGTTTCGCACTACGACCCGAGGATATCCAGCCGACGGGTACTATGAATGCCAGCCGCATTGATAGCATTGTATGGCAGCTTCAGATGAATACGGTGTTGACCAATCCGTTGATTCCTGCTTGGCAACAACGCGGCAGTTGTCGTGCCATTGTGTATGCGCACAACTATAATATTTTTCGTGTGATCAATGGTTTTGGTGGATTACTGTTTACCATTTAAGGTGGAGAGCTGCGCTCCACAAGGCCCGCAGCCCTGCGGGACTGCTTTGCCCACACCCCTATCTTATAATGTGGTGTTTACATCATGATATCTTTATTTTTAAAAATCTGTACATGTTGTACACTTTTTTAAAAAGCTCTACGTAATGTTTTTGCGTTCTTTTTTAAGATCTTCTGTACTTTTTGTACACTTTTTTTTAAAAAGTGTTAAGTAATGAGCTCGAGTGTCTCACAACTCGAATTCTGGCGAGAAGCCAGTTCCGACAAGAATGAAAAGAATGGCGAGGAAGGAGGTCCAGGTGCCGCCTATTTGTCATACAATGTTCTGATGGGTCTATCCGTTCTAGGCGGATTCTTTGCCTTAGATCACCTTTATCTTCGCTCTCCCCTGACATTTCTTGCAAAGATCATTGTTAATATTCTCTGTTTTGGTATATGGTGGATCTATGATGCCACACAGGTTGTATTTAATAGTCATGCGGTAAAGATATTTGGTCTTGGTGTTCCAGGATTGGGACCCCAAGGGATCGCAGCAGGTGTATTTGCTAATCCTGTACCTGATAAGAAACACATGATGTTCTTTATTTATGCAATGTGTCTTCTCTTTGGAGGTGTCTTTGGTCTCGATTCCTTTCTCATGGGAGATAATCGAACGGGGTTCATTCGGCTTATCTGTTTGATCTCTGTTATTTTCGCACCGATTGCGATAGGCTGGTGGCTGTACAAATTATTTAACTTTTTTGTGTATACAAAGGATGTAATCAGTGAAACAGCTGACTTCTTTGGAGCGCCGGCACATTCCTTTAAGAGTGGATTCTTATCAAAATTTCCCTTTCTATCTGCCCTATTTAGTCCATTAGAGACGATCAAGACCTTTCTTAATGATATCATCGGTGATGCCATTCAGCCGATTACGGATACGGCACAGATGGCGATTGGTACGGTAGATAGTGCTATCAAGGCAGCAGATGATACTATTCAACTGGGTCGAGAGGCTATTTCAAAGAGTTCTGATATTGCGGGTCAGATTTCGAATACGGTTGAGAAAGTATCACAGGCTACACAGATTCTGCCTGGTGTTTCCCTTTATTCTAGTATTACACCTGACTCTGTCCAGAAGGAGCTTAGTGGTAATAAAGCCGCAACAGCATCAATGGTAGGTGGAGCCATGATGATGGACTTAAAACCAGTTCACTACATATTATTAGTTACCATCGTAACAATTGTGCTTGGAGGAGTCATTGTTACGTACCATCGATCAAAGAATGTCCCAGTCCACGACGAACGAGATGATACCCCTCCAAACCCACGAAGAGTTCCTGAAACTGTTGGAGAGAAACGAAAATGAGCCTTTAACTGTGGTCAAATATGGGGCGAAGTGGTGCAATCCTTGTAAACGGATTGATAAGTCGGTACTTCTTGGTCTAAGTGACAAAATCAAATGGTATGATGTAGATATCGATGAAAACGAGGAAACAAGCGCGTATGTTGGCGTAAAAACCATTCCGTGCTTTCTAGGAATTCGATTGGGTGTTCCACAGCCACTTTTTCAGAGTTCAGATACTACCAAAGTGGTAGAATGGGTGAAGAACGGATTCAAGCAGTAATGCTACTACGTTCAAGGCATGAAATGCCTAACTCGCAAACATCACCTTACCCCTTCCTTCTTTCACCACATACACATTCCATCCTTCCGTAAACAAACGCATCTCGGCCTTTCGCTGAGCCAGTACCGCATTGGAGTTAATATTCGCTAATTCGATATACAGCGTAGGACGATCAGCAGTTGTTAAATTCACCGTTCCTTCAGGCTGCCGCTCCGCGGGATAGATCGTTCCATATTTCTCACCTGTCGACCAATTCATCGATCCGATATGCATTCCATTTGCTTTCTCATCTTTAGCGTGTACATTGATCTGATTCCAGACGAGTGGTTCGTATAACTCTTCTCGATCTCGTCCAGCGATCAATAATTTCAGATCATAATAAAATTCGCCATAGGGAGTGGTATAGGGTTGCGCTCCTGCCGCCGCTCTGGAATCAAAATAATCATTTGAAAACAGATCAAGGCGATTCTGATCCAGCGCATTTTGTGATCGAAAGAACCAGACAAGCCGTTCAGTGGGATGACGTCCATCGAGGCGTCGTGTCACGGCGGCAACGCCGCCTTTATCCAACGGAATGAAATCAAGCTCTCCAAACGTAAACAGATTATCAAACTGACGGCGAAACGGAATTTCAATCACTTTCGAGCGTAACTCCTCCTGAATCTGGGGAGAAACATAGTGTTGGATGGTAGAAAGAAGAATACGCGGCGCGCCGATCTGAATACGAGAGAGAGGAGTAAAGGTATTCACTGTGACACCGTCGCTGAATGTATATCGCATCGAGGGGATGGCCCATGGGGCGGGTTTGTAGATGGTAGAATCGCTAGAGACAATAAGATCTTCTAGTTTGCGAAGCGTACCTTTGATGCGAAAGTTCTGCCAAGGCATCGCCACGAGAGGAAACCCAGCGTCTCCAGGACATTGTGTGCCAGGCAGAGGCAACACGATCCGAAGCGAACCTGGAGTGGCTCGCAATTGAATGCCTCGAACTGTGACCTGACCCGTAAGAGGATCAGTTGTATCAAGTAATCCAGCCTTCTGTTGTCGTAGAAAACTGCTGTTTGACGACCCCTCTGTCAGCTGTTTGGCCAATAGCCCATCACCTGACCACTCTTGAATGAGAAACTGATCTTGATAGAACTGGATCTTCTCAAATAGGAAATAGGCGGCATAATTGACATATCCGTAAGAGGTTCCACTCAGATCGGTGATCGGAAACAATCCATTGGCGCGCTCGGGAGAATATGCTTGGCCATTCGGTTGAACAGGGAGAGGAGGAAGCCATGTAGGCAGCTCGATTTCTAGAGCACATTCGGTTAACACATCGCCATAGGAATCGATCTCCACTTCAAAACTTTTCCCGAATGCAGCGTCCGCTAAAGGCACATGCGTGCGGCGTTCCGCCAAATGGGGAATGGATGATTCATAACGAGCATCATATGGAAATAGACTGTCTTTGGAGTCTTTTACAAAATAGGTATCTTTTACACCACGCGCAACGAGCTCAAAAAGAGCACCTTGCCCACTGGAGGCGTTGATGGTCGCCATTCTACTGAAAGGCATGGAAGGAACGGTTTATGCTGCGAGTGCGCGGACCATGGAGAGGAGGATTCCAGAAAAGAGTGACATTCCAATGGCCATTATAAAGTTAAAACGAAAGACGAGAACGAGAAAGACTGCAAGACTGGAGAGGGCTGAGATCAGTAGGATTCCCATTCCTTCCGCCATCAACGCGCGCTCGTCGACTTTGGTGACGCTGATATTCTTCAGAAACAGCGAATTCAGGGATGCCGTAAGCAAAGATGCCAGGACAATCACGGCAACCATCGCACGCCAATCTAGCTGATAGTAAAAAGCGGCCATATAGACAATGAAAACGTTGATAGACGCAACCGCCGCCACTTCAAGCGTTACTTCTCGGGGAGTTAGATACATGTTCTACTATATCTTCTAAAAATTGATATGTGTCTAGCGGTAAAGGGAGGGTATCATGGCGAATCTTGTGATTGTGGAATCGCCTGCGAAATGTCAAAAAATCCAAGGGTTTCTAGGAGCCGGATGGCGTGTGATTGCCAGCATGGGTCACATACGTGCCCTACAACATAATCTGGATGCGATTGGTATCGAGCGTGATTTTGAGCCAAAATATGAATGGATCAAAGAAAAATCAAAAGCTATTAAACAACTGAAAGAGGCAGCAAAAGAGGCCAAGGAAATCTATCTAGCGGCTGATAGGGATAGAGAGGGAGAAGGCATCGCGTATGCGGTATGTCTCCTGTTAAAACTCAATCCAGATACAGCGAAACGAATTACATTCACCGAAATCACTGAAAAGGCCATTAAGCATGCTGTTCAGCACCCACATACATTGGATATGAATCAGGTTCATGCCCAACAAGCCCGTGCGATGCTCGATATGATGATTGGATTTACGATTAGCCCTTTGTTATGGAAATATGTGGCAGCGTCGTTATCGGCGGGACGATGTCAGACGCCCGCGTTGCGCCTCGTGATTGAACGTGAGGACGCTATTCAGGATTTTAAGGCGTCATCAAGCTGGCAACTTCATTCGACATGGAAGGCGCATGGAATCGCATTTGATGCAACCATGACAGATGAATTGGAAGATGAAGAATCGGCAATGAATTACATGGAAAATATCTATACAGTGACGCACGGAACCATTACAAAGAATGAAATCAAGCCATGGTCAGAATCCGCGCCGCAGCCCTTCATGACGAGTACACTACAACAACAGGCCAGTGCGCTGTATGGAATGAGTCCTGCGAATACAATGAAAATCGCACAGAAACTATATGAAGCGGGTCATATCACGTATATGCGAACGGACAAAGCGGTATTGTCTGAAGAAGCAGCCATTGCCGCAAAAGAATGGGTGAAAACCGCATATGGCGAGGAGTATGTAGGACAAGCACCGCCGCATTCGCAAGCGAAGCCGCAGCCAAAGATGAAAGCAAAGGCACCGCAATCAGCTCCGCAAGCCCAAGCACAGCCGCAAGCTCAAGAAGCACACGAAGCGATTCGTCCCACCCACATGGAGGTGGAGACGATACAAGGCGATGCCTACGAAAAGAAACTATATCGTCTGATTTGGCAGCGAACCATCCAATCGGTCATGTCAGCCGCACGAGGAGAAACCTGTCACGTCACTATTCAATTGGATGCCGATTTCAGCTGGCTTGCACGATGGAAACGCACGACATTCGAAGGATGGAAACGCGCAGGATCCGTTGCGAATCTGGAAGAAGATGAATATCTTCTTGAAGAGACGACTGAATGGGAGAAAGCATCCTTGATGAAAGTAGGAGATAAAGTCGAATGGAGTGACATAAAGGCAGAGCCGAAAGAGTCCAAGGCGAAAGGGAGATATACCGAGGCAACCCTTGTTCGTGACATGGAAACGTATGGGATTGGTCGACCTTCCACTTTCGCATCACTCCTTTCCACGATTCAGGACAAAGAATATGTCGCCCTTCGTGATCTTCCGGCCAAAGAAGTAATCGCTACGGAATATCGGATCCAGCCGCAAACATGGCCTCCCTCCAAATCGGAAACCAAAAAGAAAGTAGGCGCCGAGAAACATAAGCTTGTTCCGACGGAACTGGGGAGATCCGTATGGAATTGGCTGAAAACACAGTTCGATGATCTCTTTGCATATGGCTTTACGGCCCAAATGGAACAACGTCTGGATCAGATCGCTCATCCAACAAACGATCAACGATCATGGAAACAATTGCTTCGTGAGATCTGGAATTCATACCGAGCTCGGGTGGAGACTTTGGGATCCGCTTTGAAATCAGATGATCGATCCAATCCA
>JACCDT010835759.1_pt1 | contig 15096 bp, 11 predicted proteins | sample 7446291 | NCBI WGS metagenome assembly JACCDT01 (sample SAMN15323446, study PRJNA562643) | freshwater metagenome | isolation source: river surface water | place: USA:Blue River Watershed | collected 2017-08-17
AATCGGCTTGATTGGCAATTCAATATTATTGAGTACATATTCCAACTTCGCATTTTCAATATCTTTATTAATCATAATCAAGGCGCTTTCAAATGATTGCGCATTGTGATAATGCAGGACATCATCATCTGTCGGATTGGTGTTTTCAGAATTGAGTAACCACAATGCAATCTTGGCATCTTGCATTTTACCAATATCAAAATTTTCTACACTTTTTATTTCTTCAACCCCACCATTGTTGGATGAATAAACAGTATTGAAACGATTAAATAAACTTTTGAATTCCAATTCTCGGAAAAGATTCTCCACTTTTAACTTATCGAGATTGTCCTGCCAAATATTTCCTAAACTAAAATCAATCGGGGCATCAAGCCTGATAGTGGCCAAAGTTTTAGAAAATAGTGCTTCCTCTTCACCATCTTTGAGCAATTGAATTACTCTTTCTGTCAGACCCAACTTTTTACATTTTTCAACTCCATCTTTTTGAGCAAGAATTTTATACAAATTTTCTATCGTGCCGAACTCCACAATGATAGTAGTTGCGGTTTTTTCTCCGATACCCTTGATCCCGATTATGTTGTCGGATGGGTCCCCCCGCAACCCTTTGTAGTCGGTCAGATTCTTTGGTTTGAATCCAAAACGCTCAACAACCATTTTTTCATTGTAAATAATTGTATCGTTGATCCCTTTCTTTAGTGTATACACTAATACATTGTCATCTTCGATTAACTGCATTGTATCCATATCCCCCGATGCGATAATTACTTGTATTTCCTTTTTTAATTTTTTATCAGAAATTATTTTGTGCGCAATTGTACCAAGTAGATCATCCGCCTCAAACCCAGGAGAGTCATAAATTGGGATCGAGAATGCATTGAAAATTTCACGAGATTTTATCAGCTGTGCTACTAGTGCATCATCAGTCTTTGCACGCCCTGCTTTGTAATTATCATACGCTTCGTGACGAAACGTCTTCTTGGGTAGATCATAACAAGCCACAATATAAGAGGGCTCGAGCTCTGTAATAATCTTCATAAGCATTGTACAGAGGCCATAAAGTGCCCCAGTCGGCTCACCTTTGGAATTCATAAAGTCCGGCAGTGCGTGGTAAGCCCTGTGCACAATAGCATGGACATCGAGCAATATAAGCTTTTTTCGTTTATCTTTTGTAGCCATATAAGCTAATTATAACATTTCGGCAAGCAAAAAGGGGTACAAATTTTGTACCCCCATTCGAACTATAGAATATTTTTAAGTTTTTTTATATGCATACTCAATGTAAGTATCCCACATCAAGCACCAGACTTTAAGCATGAATGTTTCAGAAGTATCATCCTTGGTTGGATACACTGGGTCCAAATAAACAACAGTAACTTCTCCAGGGTTAATTCCTTCTTTAAAAATTCGTACTACCAAATCCTGAATTTTTTTTGGCCATTCAGGAATTTTTTTGAAAAAATCTTTTAAGTTAAATTTTGTTCTTACAAAAGAAGTTGTGTCTTGCTTCCCAGGTTTACGCCATTTATCCATTCCTATGACAACAATAGGTATAACCGGTACCCCAGTTTTCATAGCCAACAAGAATGCTCCTTTTTTAAAAGGTAAAAGTGGAATATATTCATCCCTATTTCTTGTAGTTTCAGAAAAAGCATACACTTTTGCATCTTTATTTGACCTTAAAAAAGCTTCCCCTTGAAATATTGTCCCTGTTCTTGCGTCAACTTTTTCGGTTTCTCGAACTACCTTTAGCCCAATTTTTTCAAAAAACCACGAAAAAATAGCTTTCTTCCAGAGGTTTGCTCCAATCATCACTCGCCAGTACATGCCCCACGCAATCCAAGCCGCTAAGAAATAATCCCCGGCCGATCTATGGTTTAATACACCTACGGCATTGCCTATTTTTTTGATGATATTAATATTCCCCTTTGAAACAATATGTATCCCAACTGAAAATAGAGCAATAAGAGCACAGAAAGATGTTAAGGCACACCAAAGAGCAGACACTTGTATCGTGCTCATAATGACAATGCACGTAGGAGCCAAAACAAGAAGGACTGGAGTAAAAGCTATACCAAATAATAAGGTAAAGATAAATTTTACCCACCACGGTCTAACCTTTTCTCGTTTCGCAATTACATAGTTGATAATCAACCCAGCAACCAGAATTAGAATAAAAGATGAATATACAATAAGCGTATATTTAAAACTTTTATGTTGTATGAGGAAAAATATTCCTCTCAGCAAGAAAAAATATGCTGTAGGGGCAAAAACAAGAATTAAAAAATTTATCCTTGCTCCTTTAATTACTTTCTTTACAATCGCGTTCATAACTTTTCAATTTTTCTTCACCATACCACAAAATACATATTTTTCAAATGAATAACAAAAACCCCTGATTTTCATCAGGGATTTTTGTTTATATCTTATTTATTACGCGTGAGTTTTTTTGTCTTTCTTTAAAGCCATACGAGCCAAGATTACAAGAAGTAATATCAAGATAAGAAGTAGTAACCATCCAAGTAAATTATCAGGCAACCATCCCATTCCAAAGAATGCTGATGCCCCGAGCAATGAATTTGGATTCTTATAGTTGATTACATAAGCAATCGCATTTTCTTGAGCACTTGATGGAAGTGTGTATACCAACACTGCTGAAGTTACTATATCTTGGTTATCTGTAGGTAGTGTAAGTACACGTGCTTGTGCAAATACTACTCCCTCATCATTCTGGTTCAAATCTTCGATTTGCACAGAGAGTGTTCGGGTAGAGGCATCATATGTTCCACGAGATGAATTTATGTACGAAACACTTTCAGGGAAGACAACTTGGAGAAGAACTTTTGTAAGTTTCTTGCTTCCAATATTTTTGTAACTTACTGTGTAGTCAACCACATCCCCAATAGAGAATACTTGATTTCGGTTTTCAATTTTCAAAATAATTGGTGACTCTGTACCAGCTACAGTATTTCCGACATATACAGTTCGTGTAATTGTGTTTGTTACTGGTGTTGGGTTAACTGTGTTTTGGATTACTTGGATGAGCTTCTGAGCAGTTCCAACTCCTGAACAACTTGGTCCTGATGCACTTAGAACGTAGTTAGTTGTTGTTGTTGGGTATACTACTGTACTGTTTGTGCCTGGTCCAAAGATTCCAACTCCTGCGATTGCAATAGTAGTAGCGTTCGATGTTGTCCAAGAAATTGTTACTGGACTTCCTGCGGTGACAGTAGAAGAGTTTGAGTAGAATGTTGCACTACATTGTGCGATGACAGGCTGAGGTTGCTGATATTGGTAAGGGTTAACATTCACTCGAACTGAATCTCTGTATGTACCAGAACATCCAGACCCTGTTGCATCAATAGTGTATGTAGTTGAAGTTGTTGGATATACTACAACTTGTCGAGCTCCAGATCGGTAACTTCCTACTCCTGCAATATATACATTATCAACATTACTTGATGTCCAATATAAAGTTACTGGTTCCCCTGCATTTACATTTGCCGGAGTTGCATAGAAATTCACATAGCATTGGTTTGAAGTTTTTTCATCTACTATAACAGTTACAGTATCTGTTGGTGATCCTGTGTTACCATATGCACTCAATGTGTATCGAGTACGTGTGTATGGGCGTACAGTACTATTGCCAGATATATTCACACTACCAACTCCCGAAATATATGCTGATGTACAGTCAGTTGTGCTCCAAGACAATGTACTTGAATCCCCTTCCTCAATTGTTGTTGGGCTCGCTCGGAAATAATTTATTGTACAAGGTGTTTGATTTACAGTAACAGTTGTTTGTGAAGATGGTAAACCTGTTGATCCAGATGCATTGAGCGTATAAGTTGTTGTTGAGCTTGCATACACTGTTGTTGAACCACTTGTGTTAACACTTCCAACACCAGAGATACTTGCAGATGTACAATTACTTGTATTCCAAGACAAAGTTACAGTACCTTGAGCTGTTAAGTATGACGGACTAGATGTGAAATTATTTATCGTACAAGGATTTGAAACAGCATTTACTGTGACAGTTGTTTGTGCACTTGGTGAGCCTGTTGTCCCGCTTGCATTGAGCGTATAAGTTGTTGTTGAGCCCGCATAAACATTAGTACTTCCTGAAATATTTACACTTCCAACTCCAGAAACACTAGCTGAACTACAATTACTTGTACTCCAAGAAAGTGTTACTGTACCTGGGGATGAAAGATATGAAGGACTTGAATTAAAGCTGTTGATTATACAAGGATTTGAAACAGCATTTACTGTGACGGTTGTTTGTGCACTTGGTGAGCCAGTTGTACCTGACGCGTTTAGTGTATATGTTGTAGTCGAACCTGCGTACACACTTGTTGAGCCTGATGTACTTACAGTACCAACTCCAGAAATACTAGCTGAACTACAATTACTTGTACTCCAAGAAAGTGTTACTGTCCCTGGTGATGAAAGATATGAAGGACTTGAATTAAAGCTGTTGATTATACAAGGATTTGAAACAGCATTTACTGTGACAGTTGTTTGATCGCTATCAGACCCTGATGATCCAGATGCATTAATAGTGTATGTTGTTGTTGATCCTGCATATACTGTTGTTGAACCATTTGTATTAACACTTCCAACCCCAGAAATACTTGCAGAAGTACAGTTGCTTGTGTTCCAAGAAAGTGTAGACGTTCCCGGAGATGTTAAGTATGATGGGTTCGCGTAGAAACTATTTATTGTACAAGGGTTAGATGCATTAACAGTTACAATTGTTTGTGCGCTGTCAGAACCAGATGATCCTGAAGCATTGAGTGTATATGTTGTCGTCGAGCTTGTATAGACATTTGTACTACCAGAAGTATTAACACTTCCAACACTAGAAATACTTGCAGAGGTACAGTTACTTGTATTCCAAGATAATGTACTTGTCCCTGGAGACGAAAGAGTAGACGGATTAGATGAGAAACTATTTATTGTACAAGGCGGTGTTGATGTCTTACCAATTTTGAAAACAGCAAGAACATACCCGTAGTCATTCCACCCCGGTGCAACACTTCCTAGATTTACTCCGCCACTTGAGACGAGTTTACTACCAGATTGCCCATTTGGAAAAGCAGAATCAATATCATTGTCGATATCGTACTTATTCTTAAACCAATAAGCTCCAGCAAAGCTGAGTGTCTCAGAACTTGAGATATTAACCTTTACTGTTCCAGCGGAAAGATTTCCTTGATCGGAATACATATTCCCACTAAATGAATAACTGTTTGATGGACCTCCTGAAGGATTCGAAAGTTCCGCTCGAACATTTGTAAGAGTATTCGAAGTGTTATTGTGGTAAAACATTACGACATTGATTGTGTCTCCTGCTCCTGCAGAAACAGATTGCAGTGTCCAACAACCATATTGGCCATTTTGGATTCCTGTTCCTGTACTATAATTACCTATGCCCATATTTGGACAGTCGCCCGATTGACCATTGAATGGCCCGGCGAAAACTGTATGCCCTACAAAGAGGAACATAGCCAGTGTGAAAACATATGCGATTTTTTTTATATATGAGTTCATATAATTTTATAAATTTTATTAATTAACAATTTTAAACCTTCACTCGACGACAATCGATTAAAGACTTAAAAAAGTGGAGGTTTTGTTTTTGCTATTAAAACCTCCGAAAAATTTTTAAATTCCAACTCAACTAATGTAATGAAAAAGATAATACCGAGGATTTATCCTCCTCGACCTTTCATACCGGAGCCAGTATTATTTCCTCCACGTCCAGCGTTTCCACTACCATTACCTGAAGCATCACGTCCACCAGCTCCACCAGCATTATTGTCAGGGGTTGTTCTACCTACTGGTCCAGATGCGTGAGGTGGGGGTTCCCTCGGAACTGGTCGGGGTTGTGGTGATACAGGTAAAGGCACGGGGGCTGGGGCAGTGTAGTAACCAGGGTCTCTTGAGTACACAATCGGCGCTGGCTGATTGTATGTAGAAGAGTAGTAAGTAGGGGCAGAACGATAATCCGTTCCTAAATTAGAACTTCGATAATCTGTACCTAGCTTCTGAGCAACAGGAGTTGAAGTGGAAGTTGAAGCTGTAGAAGAAGTTGTAGAAGAGGTGGTTGAAGTAGTTGTATTATTACTATTTTCCGTAGTTGTGTTTGTGTTGAAACTATTGCTTATGCTGTTATCTATATAGATAAGAGTTGTACAACAATTTGACGCAAGAACCGGGTCTGGAGTAATTTTTTTCTCTTCTTCAGGAACAACAGGAATAACTTCCTTCTTCCTCTTCTTCTTTGCAGCATTGAAACACGCTATTTTTGAGTATAAATCTGAAACATCTTTATATTCAAAAAACACTCCATTGCTAATATTCCCTTGTTCGTCTTGGAAAACCAATTTATTAGACTCTTTATGGCTGTTGATATAATTTTGCCAACCAATCAGAGAATAATGTACATCCTTTGAATAATGCAAAATAAATTGCATATCCTTGAATTTTGGTTTAAAAACCATTCGTCTAACGTTTGAGTCCTTCGACTCTTTCATTATCAGATTAATTTCAGAAACATACGCTGGCCACAATTGTGTAACCATAAACGTATTAGTAGTGTCTAGAACAGCTCTTTTGAACTGCTCTAAAGTTCGATTTGGGTCATAGGGCCCGCACACATCGTGCTTGGGTCCACTTGTTGCCTGTAAAAACAGGAAACCGATTACGATAGTTATTATCCTTTTCATCTTTTGTTGTGTTTAGTACTTTATCATAATACTATCATACTTATGTCGAAATGTCAAGTTATATATACCCTCTCATTGCGCTATAATACCCTTATATGACAATCCATTTTGACGACGAGAGAGAAGAAAAAGAGCTCGCTGAATTGCGAAAAACTGAAGAGGAAGACTTAATAATGATGCTAGCAAAGACAAAGTACCAGCTTCCTTATATAAATCTCTCTACAATTTCAATCGAGAGTGACGCATTACGGGCAATTGCAAAGGATGAGGCAATAGCAGAAGGCGTTGCCCCATTCAAAATACTAGGGAAACAGATCCAAGTGGCTGTTCACTCCCCTCAACCAGACAGAATGGAAAGATTGCAGAAAATTTTAACCAATGGAGGATATCTACCAACTTTTTATATGGCATCTCTTGCAAGCTTACAAAAAGTCTGGGAAAGATACGACGAATTGTCCTATGCATCGGAAGCACGCACGGGAAGTATTGAAATTTCCGGAAGTGTTGTGGCAGAAATAGGCCAGAAAATAAAAACCCTCAAAGATATCCAAACAATAATAAAAGAAGCAGAGAAGGGTCGTGTCCACACCACATCACACATTTTAGAAATTATCCTAGGTGGTGCCATCGCGATTGATGCATCCGATATACACTTTGAACCGGAGGAACACACTGTCCGCCTCCGATATCGCCTAGATGGAATTCTACAAGAGGTCACAACTCTTTCACACGAGATCCACCGCTTTTTAAATTCTCGGATTAAATTACTTTCCGGAGTAAAGATAAGTTCTCATTCAACTGCCCAAGATGGAAGATTCAGCATTTTCCTAAATACTGATGAAATCAATATCCGTGTATCACTAATCCCTGGTGCATACGGCGAATCAATTGTGATGCGTCTATTAAACCCAAAGTCTATAAGGGTAAAACTCGAAGACATGGGAATTGATAAAAAAATGTACGAGCTTTTTATTCGAGAAATTAAAAAACCGAATGGAATGATCCTCCTGACTGGGCCTACTGGAAGTGGTAAGACAACAACTCTTTACGCATTCTTGCAAAAGATTTATTCTTCAGAAATAAAAATCATTACGATTGAAGATCCGGTAGAATATCATTTGCCAGGAATCACCCAAACGCAGACAGACGAGGACAAGGGTTACACGTTTCTCAACGGCTTGCGCTCAGCTCTCCGACAAGACCCAGATGTAATCATGGTGGGAGAAATCCGCGACAGTGAAACTGCAAAAATTGCTGTTGAGTCTGCACTGACAGGACATATGGTTTTCTCAACACTTCATACAAATAATTCTGCCGGTGTAATCCCCCGGTTGATTGACCTTGATGTGAATCCTAAAATTTTAGTTACAGCGCTATCACTTTCGATTGCTCAGCGATTGGTAAGAAAATTATGTAAGGCTTGTAAAAAAGAAAAGGAAACAACTGAAGAAGAAAAGAAAGTCGTAATGCAAACAATAGAAGAAGCAAAAAAGAATAATAAAGATCTCAAAGATTACGGAGTAGATATAAGTGGAGGCATTAAATTATTTAGCCCTGTTGGATGTATTGAATGCAACAACACCGGATACAAGGGACGTATTGGAATATTCGAGGCAATCCAAAATGACGAATCTATCGAAACAATCATACCGAAAAACCCAAGTGAACGCGAGATCAAAGAAATCGCAAGTAAGCAAGGCATCCTAAATATGAAAGAGGATGGGATCGTAAAGGTGCTGACCGGAATCACTTCGTTTGAAGAAGTAGCAAGCGTCGTAGATTTCTACGAGGAGTAAAATAAAAAACACTAATCTCTAAACAATCCTTTGATAGTAAACTACCAAAGTAATACATACTTGAAGGATAGCACCAGTAAATTAAAAATAAACCAGGACGTCCTTCGCATAAATATAGGGCCAAGGGCTGATTGCTTAGAGATTAGTGTCTTATATATTTCTTTTAGAACATAAATGATATACTTACAATATCTTACACTTTATAAGTAACCTGCAAACAGTGTAGCATACTTTAATTTTTATGTCAAGCCTGTCGCATAAGAGCAAAAAGGTCACCCAAAAACAGATTATGAGTCAAAACAAATCAGACAATATAAAAGACGAAGGATTTTTAGACCAAACATTGCGCCCTAATATCTGGGAAGAATATATTGGTCAACAAAATATCAAAGAAAATTTGCATATTCTCTTAACTGCCGCAAAAGAGCGCAATCACCCAGCTGAACACATACTATTTTATGGTCCCCCAGGATTAGGAAAGACAACCTTGGCACACTTGATAGCCAAAGAAACAAATCGTCAAATGAAAATTACCTCCGGCCCCGCGATTGAAAAAGTGGGAGACCTAGCATCGATCCTGACCAATCTCACCCCAGGCGATATTGTCTTTATTGATGAAATTCATCGACTCAATAAAATGGTAGAGGAAGTCCTCTACCCTGCTATGGAAAGTGGAGTGCTAGATATTATTATCGGTAAGGGTCCATCAGCACGAACGATTCAACTCGAACTACCCCCATTCACACTGATTGCAGCAACTACTCGCATAGCACTTCTTTCTGCACCACTTCGTTCCAGATTTTCTGGTGGAGTTTTCCGACTTGAATTTTATACAACTGAAGAAATAAAAAATATCATAAAGCGTTCAGCCAATCTTCTCGGAGTAGAGCTCGCCGATGGCGCACTAGAAGAAATAGCAAAGCGTTCCAGATTCACCCCGCGTACTGCTAACTATTTCTTAAAACGCTGTCGAGATTACGCCCAAGTTCATAAAACCCCTCTAACTCAGGATGCTGTGAAAAAGGCTCTAAGTTTACTCGAGGTTGACGAAGAGGGCCTAACAGCAAGCGACCGAAAGGTTCTTGAAGTAATTATAGATAAATTCAAAGGTGGCCCTGTTGGGATCAAAACAATCGCGGCCGCAATTTCCGAAGAAGAAGCTACAATCGAAGAAGTGATCGAACCATATTTAATACAAAGAGGATTTCTAGAGCGTACAACACGCGGTCGCACTGTCACCGAGAAAGGTTACCAACATTTAGGTTTTGATTTCACCAAATGATAATTTTATCTGTTGACCCCGGATTTGAGAAGATTGGTATTGCCATCTTGGAGAAAAATTTAACTGGAGAAAAATTAATCCACTCCGAATGTTTCTTAACATCTTCCAAAGAAGAATTCCCAACTCGACTCAAGAAAATCTGACAAAAGATCGAGGATACAATCAAAAAATACAAACCAAAATCACTTGCAATAGAAAAATTGTATATGACAACAAACCAAAAAACGGTTATGCAAGTCTCTGAAGCTCGCGGTGTTATCATATACACTGCCATCAAGAATAGTTTACAAGTTTTCCAATACACTCCTCCCCAAATTAAGGTCGCTGTAACGGGATACGGTAAGGCTGATAAAAGAATGGTGAATTCAATGGTAAACAAACTTGTAAAAATAAATAGAGAAATCAAAAATGACGATGAGATGGATGCAATCGCTATTGGATTAACATTTTTTGCTATTGAAAAATTCAAACTTTAGTTTGAAATTAAAACACTCAAGTTTTCCACAGGTTCAAATCGTTGCAAAGCAAAGATGTTTTTGATACAAATAGTTCATTAGTAGAATATCATTTAATTTTTAGTTTTTACATATGAGTTACAAAGACGATGATTTTAAGGGGGCTTTCGGAGAGGAAGAAGAGGAGGAAGAAGCTCTCCCAGATCTCGGAAGTGATTTTGAAGACGCTCTTGATGATGATTTCAGTGCAATCGTGCCTGATGAAGAAGGGTTTGAAGAGGAATTCTCCGCAGATGAAGATAGTATGTTATAAAAAATACCCCGAGCAATCGGGGTATTTTTTATTTTACAGTAATTTTACAAAACCTTTTCTTCCCCACTCTATAGACTCCGTCAGATGCTTTCTCCTGAGAAGTTGAAACTTTCACATCAAGAGATAGATTGGTGATTGCGCCCTCTTCTACCAATCTTCGAAAATCCCCTTTTGAAGTTACTATTTTTTCTTTTACAAAAATGTCTATGAGCATTGCGCCCTCTGACACAACAATTTCCTCAACGTCAGTGGGTATTTCTTTTTTAGAAAAAGTATTTGTAAAATTAGATTGTTCAATCTCTGACTCTTTCGCGCTGTAAAAAATAGTAATTATTTCACGAGCCAAGCGCATCTTTGCATCTCTTGGATTGAGTGCGCCTCGGACAATGTCCCGAGCTATGGACTCAATTGTTTCCATTGGTACATCAGTACAAAGTTCAAAGCCTGGAATTATCAATGAATCATTCCAACTCATAATTTTTCCAAACATCTCGCTTGGAGTATCAGAAAGTGCAATCATATTCCCTTCAGTCTTCCCCATTTTTTTCCCGGAATTATCTTCAAGTAATTTTACCGTTATCACGAACTTTTCTTTGTTTTGCAAAGTCTTCATTAGGTCACGCCCAGCTAGCATGTTAAATGTCTGATCGTTCCCCCCAATCTCACCATCAACCTTCATCGCAACAGAATCGTAACCTTGCATCAATGGGTACAGGAACTCGTGTAGATAAATTGGTAGCCCAGATTCCATTCTCTTCTCAAACATATCTCGCTCCAGCATTTGTTGGACGGTAGTTGTGGAAGCTAAATTTAAAACATCTTCAAATTTCATCTTGCCCAACCATTTTGAATTAAACTTAATCTCAGCCTTATTCTTCCCATTAAAATCCAAAATCCGGCTTGCTTGTTTTTTGTAATTTTTCAGATTCGCCATAACTTGTTTGTGGGTCAAGGCAACGCGTGCACTTGTCTTGTCTGTAGGGTCGCCAATCATTGCTGTAAAATCACCCATAAGCATTATTACTTTGTGGCCCATTTTTTGGAAACGACTGAGAATTTGGAGTGGGATAAAGTGCCCCAAATGAAGTGTTGGGCCAGTTGGGTCAATCCCCAGATAAATAGTGAGTTTTTCCCCTTTTTTTAATCTAGATTCCACAACCCCAAAAGATGGGTATATGTTTGCTATCCCCCGAGTAAGGATGTCCTTTACTTTATTTATATCTATCTCTTTCATATATAATACTCTATCATATTTTATGCTATGATTCATCTATGCGTAGTAAAAGTAAAATAAGAACATTCAAGAACTTTGTTTTGTTAATGGTTGGTACAGGTATAGTAGTGGCGGGTATTATTATTATCTGGGTCAGCACATTGAAACTTCCTGACTTTAAATCATTCACAGAACGTAAAATAGCTAACTCGACCAAAATATATGACCGGACTGGAGAAATTCTTCTGTATGATGTACACAAGGATTTTCGGCGTACAGTTATCCCCTATGAAGATATGGGTTCAAATATAAAAAATGCCGTTGTCGCTATTGAAGATTCCGAATTTTACAACCACAATGGTATCCGAATTAAATCTATAATTCGAGCTCTCTCAGCCCACATCCTAAACAAAAGTGTAAAAGGGGGTGGCTCTACTATCACTCAACAGCTCATAAAAAACACACTCCTAACCAGAGAAGTTAGTGTTTCAAGAAAAGTAAAAGAATGGATACTAGCGATAAAACTCGAAAAGGTAATGAGTAAAGAAGAAATCTTGGCCCTTTATTTAAACGAATCTCCTTATGGAGGAACTATTTACGGAATACAAGAAGCTTCAAAAAACTTTTTCAACAAAAACCCGCGCGATTTAACTTTAGCTGAATCTGCATACCTTGCTGCGATCCCTAACAGTCCAACATATTATTCTCCATACAAAAGCCACAAAGACAAACTTGATGAAAGAAAAAACCTTGTCTTATCTCGAATGAGAGAATTAAACTTTATAACAGAAAAAGAATACCAAGATGCCCGTGCTGAAGTTGTAGTGTTCCTCCCTGAACAACCAACACACATAGCAGCCCCACATTTTGTGTTTTTTGTAAAAAGTTATTTGGAAAAAAAGTACGGAGCTGATGCTCTGGATATTGGAGGGTTAAAAATTACCACAACTCTTGACTACGAACTCCAGAAAAAATCAGAAGAAATCATCAGTATCCAAGCCAAAGAAAATGAAAAATTATACAATGGTAAAAATGCAGCGAGCGTTGTGATAGACCCAACTACAGGACAAATACTTTCAATGGTTGGCTCTCGAGATTATTTCGACAGAGAAATTGATGGAAACTTTAATGTTGCAACTGCTCTACGTCAACCAGGATCATCTTTCAAACCTTTTGTATACGCACTTGCCTTCAATAAAGGATTCACAGCAGAAACAGTACTCATTGATGCAAAAACAGAATTTTCATCTTCCTGCGATGGCAACGGAAACCCAAAACCAGGGCGCAATAAAAAAGACTGCTATATGCCAGACAACTTTGATAATGCCAACAGGGGTCCACTTAGCCTTCGTAGTGCACTCGCTGAATCAATAAACGTAGTTGCGGTTAAGCTTTTGTACCTAGTTGGAGTAAATGATTCTATTGAATTAGCTCACCAAATGGGAATAACCAGCCTAAATGAAGGAGACAGGTACGGATTATCTTTAGTGATTGGAGGTGGTGAAGTTACGTTACTTGATATAACGAGCGCGTATGGAGTTTTCGCAACAGAAGGAATCCGCCACCCTTACAAAAGTATTTTAAAAATTGAAGACAGAGATGGAAAAATTTTAGAAGAATTCACTGATGAAGCAATTGAGGTTTTACCACAAAATACAGCTCGTATGATATCAAGCATCCTTTCTGATAATACTGCTCGCATACCGACGTTTGGGGCCAATTCAAGCCTTGTAGTACCAGGGGTAACCTCTGCAGTAAAAACAGGAACAACAAATAGTAACCGTGATGCATGGACGGTGGGTTATACACCAAATGTTGCTGTTGGTGTATGGGTTGGAAATAACGATAACAAAGAAATGAAAAAAGGTGGAGTAGCACTAGCTGGACCAATTTGGAATAAAATTATGGTTGAAGCAGTAAAAAATAAACCAAAGGTCGGATTCAACTCTCCCGACCAACTCGATGAAACATTACCACCAATATTGCGTGGGTTCTGGCAGGGAGGTGAGACGTTCACAGGCCCTGATGGTAAGGAAACATCAATAACAAATATCCATACCATTTTATACTGGATAAACAAAAACAATATAACCGGAGGTAGGCCTTCATCCCCCGAGAGTGATCCTCTGTACGGAAATTGGGAGTATGCGGTACAAAACTGGTGGGCAAAGAACTCAACTAAATACAAAACCATAACACAAAATGAAATTCCGATAAATAACAACCAACAAACCACTCCCATAGATATAACAATTGAGGGAATAACTGATGGAGTATCCTATCTAAAAAATACACCTCAAAAAATTAACTTTTCAACACAACCAGAAATAAGTATAAAGAAGATTGATATATTTATAAATAATATATATGTCACTTCCCTTAAATCTACACCCAGCACATTTACTTTTACTCCAAACACAATAACTGGGATAAAAGACTCAAACATGATGCGAGTTATAATTTATGATGCGAGTGGAAAAAGTTTAGAGAAGATATTTAATTTCTATATCCAATAGATTTTATTTTATATCCAAAACATCTACCCCGTTTTTTTTAATTTCCTCAATAATCTTATTTTTTTTAATAAAAATCTCATTCTTTAGAGTCGGACTTTCTTTTATTATTAAAACCCCAGATTTTATACTTAAATTGTTTTTAGGGATTTTTTTATTTGTGTATCTAAATATTCCATCTTGGATTGCATCATATTTCAAATCACTACTTTTAAGTGTATTTGTGATCTTACTCAAAAAAGATGTAATATGATTGTAATCCATACTACCTATTCATAGGCATTATTAAATACAAGAAAGAATTATCTCCTATTGGACGAATTATAACCGGTTTATTTACCCCAGATAATTCAATTGTTAAAGAATCAGTATTTATTGATTGGAAACAATCCAAAACATACTTATAATTTAAATTAACAGACACACTCTCCCCTGATAAAGCTGTGGCTATATTAGTTGTATTTTCTCCTATATCTGTATTTTTTGATTGTATTTCGAATGTTTTATTTTTAGGGTCTATATGTAATGTTATTTGATTAAATTTATCAGATAAAACATTTGATACTTTTAATGCATTCATGAAATCTTGTTTTAAGAGTGTAGCTTCAGTTGTTGGGTTTTTAGGTAAAATTTGTTTGTAGTCTGGGAATATACCATCAACAACCCTAGATGTAATATATATACCGTCAACAGAAAAAGATGCTTGGTTTTTATTAATAATAATATCAACATCTTCATTTATTTTATCAAAAACTCTAATAATTTCAGATGTATTTTTAAATGGTATTAAAATCCC
>JACCDT011595214.1_pt1 | contig 15095 bp, 16 predicted proteins | sample 7446291 | NCBI WGS metagenome assembly JACCDT01 (sample SAMN15323446, study PRJNA562643) | freshwater metagenome | isolation source: river surface water | place: USA:Blue River Watershed | collected 2017-08-17
CGCGCTGTGGTTTGCAGCATCCACAAATGGCGATAGCGGTTGGTCATCGCCAAAATGGAATGACGGTGCTCGCTGCTGTACTTGGCAAACGCGGCGTAGCCCACCCACACCAGCACAAAAAAACCGAGCGCAAACCAATCGGACCACGGCAGCAATTGAATGATTTTCATGGCTTGAATACTAACCAAAGAAAAAGGGCAGCTCTCACGAACGGCCCTTTTATTTCACATGCGGTTTGTCACCGCATATTCAATGGCGATCCAATTAACCGCGCAGCTTTGCAGCCACAGCAGCCACGCGCTCGCCATAGGCTTTAGCGGTATCCAAGTCGCCTTGAGGAATGTCAGCTGCTGGGCTGGTGGGGCCCACTTGAGCCATCACGCCTGAGTTAGAACCGATGCGGTTGATGCTGCCGTCGTTCATGGCAGGCTGGCCCACCCACACCATGCCTTGTTGCATGGCCAAGGTGATGAAGTACTGGATGGTCGACAGTTTGTCTCCGCTTGGGCTGGCCGAAATGGTGAAGCCACCTGCCACTTTGTCTTTCCATGCGCTGGCAAACCACTGCTTGGATGTGGCATCGGCAAACTTTTTGAACTGCCATGAGGCCATGCCCATGTAGGTGGGTGAACCGAAGATGATGGCGTCAGCCGCATTGAGCGCTTCCCACTCGGCGTCGGTGATGTTGCCGTCTGCGTCAATCGCAACGAGGGTGGCTTTGGCGCCTTCGGCCACGAATTGAGCCACGCGTTGTGTGTGGCCGTAGCCTGAGTGGTAAACGACGACAGTTTTGGTCATGGTGTGATTCCTTGATGGGTTGAAGAACAGGTTGAAAAAATGAAATAAATTATTGAGTTGCTTTTTTAGCGTCAATGCTCCAAGCGCCAGCGCCCGATGACACCAACACCAACAAGCCACCGATCACGCCAATGTTCTTGAAGAACAAGAGCTGCTGCACAAACGCCTGCTCGGGCGCTGCTGCCCAAAAAGCGTGGAAGAAGAACGAAGCTACGAGCGTGAAGACAGCGAACGCAGCGGCCACGATGCGAGTCTGAAAACCCACGATCAAAGCCACAGAACCCAAAACCTCCAAGACCAAAGCGCCAGCAGCGGCAACAGCAGGTAACGGCAAGCCAACGGACTCAATGTAGCCCACCGTGCCTTCAAAGCCCGAAAGCTTGGCTAGACCTGCAGGTAAAAACAAGGCGGCGATCAAAAGGCGACCGATAAGGTTCAAAGCGTTGTTCATGAAAACTCCTGTGTGAAAAATGAAGATGAGAAATGAAAAATCAAGGGGCCAAGTCAAACACCAACACTTCGGCGTCTTGGCCTTGGGTCAATGCAATCGTGGTTTCGTTGTCAAGCAGCGCCGCATCGCCTGTGGCCAACGCCACGCCATTGACATGCATAGCCCCGCGAATCAGATGTACATAGGATTTACGACCTGGAGCAATCGTCAACGTGGCAGCCTCATCGCCGTCAAACAAGCCTGCATACAGCGCAGCGTCTGCGTGAATCTTCACCAAGCCACCCTCTGACGCCGCAATGCGACTGAGTGCACCGCGCTTAGATGCAGGGGGCACTTGTTGTTGTTCGTAGCTCGCAGGAATGCCGCGCACATTGGGCTCAATCCAAATTTGGAAAAAGTGTGTTGTTTCGTCTGGCGCATGGTTGAACTCACTGTGCTGCACACCACTGCCAGCACTCATGCGCTGCACGTCGCCGGGCGGGATGCCCTTAACGTTGCCCATGCTGTCTTTATGCGCCAAGTTGCCGCTGAGCACATAGCTGATGATTTCCATGTCGCGGTGACCATGTGTGCCAAAGCCCGTACCGGGTGCAATGCGGTCTTCGTTGATGACACGCAAATTACCCCAGCCCATGAACTCGGGGTCGTAGTAGTGGGCAAACGAAAAACTATGAAACGACTTAAGCCAGCCGTGATCGGCGTAACCGCGGTCTTGTGATTTGCGAATGATCAGCATGGCGTGTGTTCCTTTTGTTTCTTGACCTGAACTTTAGGTCCGCAACCCACTTTTGCCATCCAGTGCATTTGATGGCATCATTCAAATTATTTGAACGATTAAAACCCGATTGCATGACTTCTCCTCGTGACGTTCTCACCCCCGATTCGCTGTCTATGCTGCACGCGATTGAAAAAGCAGGCAGCTTTGCAGCAGCGGCACGTGCACTGGGCTTGGTGCCCAGCGCTCTCACCTACCGTGTGCGCCAAATTGAAGACGCGCTGGATGTGCTGCTGTTTGACCGCAGCTCACGGCAGGCCAAACTCACTGCCGCAGGGCATGAGCTGATGCGCGAAGGCGAACGCCTGTTGGCCGACATGGACGCCATCGCCAACCGCGTCAAACGCGTTGCCACGGGGTGGGAAAGCCAGTTCACCATTGCAGTGGACGGCATCATCGACCGCACCACCGTGATGGAACTGTGCGAAGCCTTCATGGCCTTGAACGCCCCCACACGTCTCAAGCTGCGCGACGAAACACTCACCGGCACACTGGAGGCACTCACCAGTGGCCAGGCCGACTTGGCGCTCGGTATTGCTGGTGCGATCAGTGAAAGCGGCACTGCCGCAGGCATCCACAGCCATCCGCTCGGGCAGATGCGTTTTGTGTTCGCCGTGGCCCCGCATCACCCCTTAGCGAAAGCCATAGAACCTTTGAACGATGCGCTCATTGGCCAACACCGCGCAGTCGCCGTGGCCGACTCGGTGCAACGCGGCACAGGTGCCACGATTGGCCTTTTACCGGGGCAAGACGTGTTCACCGTGTCCAACATGCACAGCAAAATCGAAGCACAAGTGCGTGGCCTAGGCGTGGGCTTTGTGCCCGAACTCATGGTGCAGCCTTTGATTGACCAAGGCGTGTTGGTGGTGCGTGAGGTGGACCGCCCACAACGCGTGGCGCAACTCAGTTACGCTTGGCGCATTCCCGATGGCAGCGAAGGCGAGCGCGGAGGACGCGCTTTGCAGTGGTGGCTCAAACAACTCAAAAGCACCGCCACGCGTTCTGCGCTATTGGTGAACCCCCGATTCAATTCATCCACACGGAAGGTGTAGAGTGCAACCATGACCTTGAACATCGCCATCATCGGAGCCGGCATTGCTGGCATCACCGCAGCCCGCACTTTGGCCAAAGCAGGCCACCATGTGCAAGTGTTTGAAAAAAGCCGTGGCCCGGGTGGGCGCATGTCCACCCGCGAAAGCAATTTCGGCACCTTTGACCATGGGGCGCAGTACTTCACTGTGCGCGACCCACGCTTTTCATTGGCCATTCAAGTCGTGCCTAGCACAACCGAGATTTGTCGCCCTTGGAGCGCCAACGCCGTGCGCGTGCTCGACCCACTGGGCCATGTGTTTGAAGCGGCCCGTAGCTCGAAAGAAGCCCACTTCGTCGCCAAACCCGGCATGAATGCTTTGGTGCGTCATTGGGCTGAACCTCTGGGCAAAGCCATTCACAACAACACCCAAATCACCCGCCTAGAGCGAGGTGCCAAAGGTTTGTGGACGCTGCACACCGACGACCACAAATTTGCGGGCTTTGACCATGTGTTGCTCGCCATCCCCTCGGTGCAAGCCGAAAACTTGCTCAAAGCTTCAGGCAAAGACGCCGCCAACGCGTCATGGCTCAAGGCCATGGACGCAGTCGACGTGGCACCTTGCTGGACCATGATGGTCGCCTTCCCCAACGCAACACAGCCCAACTTGCACATCGGCCCTCAGTGGAACGCCGCACGCAGCATTCACCACCGCATTGCGTGGTTGGCGCGTGAGTCATCCAAGCCAGGTCGGGGCAAAGTGGAACGCTGGACCGTGCAAGCCAGTGCTGCGTGGTCTACCGAACACATCGCCGACACTGAAGCGCGTGTGCAAGCCAAACTCTTGCGCGCATTTGCAGAGCTCACAGGCATTCGCGCCGAACCTGCGCATGTGCAACTGCACCGCTGGCTCTATGCCAAAACCATCACGCCCTTAGGCGTGTCTCACCAATACAACCCAGCCACTGGCTTGGGCACCTGCGGCGACTGGCACTTGGGCCACCGCGTGGAAGACGCGTTTGTGTCTGGCCTTGAGTTGGCATTGGCGGTTTGTCAATCCGCAAATCGTTTGTAAAACGGGTCACGCACGGGCAACGTGCGTGAAATTCTCGTGCGCTACACAGGTCGATTTGCTCCCTCCCCCACGGGCCCGCTTCATGCGGGCTCACTTGTTGCGGCCCTCGCCAGTTGGCTTGATGCATGCGCGCACGGCGGGCAATGGCTGGTGCGTATCGAAGACGTGGACACACCGCGCTGCGTGCCCGGTGCAGACCAAACCATCCTGCAACAACTGAGTGCCTGTGGCTTGGTGAGCGATGCACCCGTCATGTACCAATCACTACGCAATGCTGCCTACCAAGCCGCACTGGACACCTTGATTGCCAAAGGTTGGGCTTATCCCTGCGGCTGCTCGCGCAAAGAGATTGAAGATGCACAAGCCCTGATGGGCCACACCCGCGAACGTCATACCGCAGCGGTCTACCCTGGCACTTGCCGTCACGGCTTGAATGGCAAACCGGAACGTGCTTGGCGTTTGGATGTGCAACGCGTCATCGATGATTTACAACTGACCACGCCGCTCACTTGGCAAGACCGCTTGCTTGGCACGCAGCACCAAGATGTCGCTCACGAGGTCGGTGACTTTGTGTTGCGCCGCGCCGATGGCCTGTGGGCCTATCAACTCGCCGTGGTGGTGGACGACGCTGCACAGGGCATCACCCACATCGTGCGGGGCGCCGACTTGACCGATAACACCGCACGGCAAATCGTGCTGCAACACGCGCTGGGTTTACCCACACTGAGCTACATGCACACGCCGTTGGTGCTGGGGGAGAACGGGGAAAAACTCAGCAAACAAAATGGGGCGACAGCTTTGGATCTGAGCCAACCCATATTGGCCTTGCACACGGCCGCACAAACTTTGGGGCTCCCCACGTTGATTAATGGTGCATCGATTGAAGCAGCTTTAGTTGCATGGACAAAAGCATGGCCATCTGCACCCCATGCTGTCCCGCGATAATCACGGGTTACTCAAAGATTTGCTTGCCATGACTGCCGACACGCCTACCCCCCCAGAAACTACAACCACCGTCGCCCCCTTCATGCGCGTCATCAAAACCTATGTGCTGCGTGCAGGCCGTATGGGATCGGGGCAAGTGCGGGCGTTTGAGCAGTTTGGCCCTCAGTTTTTGGTGCCTTACACACCCGAGCGTTTGGATGCTGCGGCCACCTTTGGCCGTGCAGCCCCTCTGATTTTGGAAATTGGTTTTGGCATGGGCGACGCCACAGCCAAGATTGCCCAAGTGCGCCCTGATGACAACTTTTTGTGCTGCGAAGTACACGCCCCTGGCGTGGGTGCTTTGCTCAAGCGTTGCGGCGAAGAAAACATTGGCAACATCCGCATCGTGCAACACGACGCGGTCGAGGTGATGGACCACATGCTGGGCGAGCAAAGCTTGGACGGCGTACACATCTTCTTCCCAGACCCTTGGCACAAAAGCCGTCACCATAAACGCCGCTTGATTCAAAGCCCGTTCGTGAACCGCTTAGCCCAACACATCAAGCCCGGTGGCTACCTGCACTTGGCCACCGATTGGGAACCTTATGCCGAGCAAATGCTTGAAGTCTTGAGCGCAGAAGCTTTGTTGAAAAACACCGCCACTGACGCGAGTGGTTTTGCTGAAAAACCCGCCTACCGCCCACTGACCAAGTTTGAAAACCGTGGCATCAAACTCGGCCACGGCGTGTGGGACTTGGTGTTCACCAAGGTCTAAGGCCTCTGAAAGTCACTCCTATGCGCATCCCCACGCGCAACGGCGTAGGCCCAAGCCGCGTGTCGCTACCGGCAGGCCCTTGGCCCACGGTGTTGGATTTTTTGCTGGAGCGCATGCCCGACATTTCGCGCGAAGAGTGGCTACACCGTTTTGAACATGGCTTGGTGCTCAACGAAGAAGCACAGCCCGTGGCGGCCACACAAACCTACACCCCACACACCAAGCTCTACTACTACCGTCATATCGCCAACGAGCCGGCGCTGCCCGAGAAAGCCAGCATCCTGTTTGAAGATGACCACTTGATCGTGGCAGACAAACCGCACTTCATGCCTGTCACACCTGCGGGTCGCTATGTGCAACAGAGCTTGCTGGTGCAACTCAAACAACGCACAGGCATCGATCACCTTGTGCCGCTGCACCGCATCGACCGCGAAACCGCAGGCTTGGTGATGTTTGGCAAACGCTTAGCGGACCGTGATGCGTACCACGCGCTGTTTCGTGACAAGGCGCTGCACAAGGTGTACGAAGCCGTGGCAGCGTTCAACCCATCGCTTGAGTTACCACGCGTGCACACCAGCCGGCTACAACCCGACGAGCTGTTTTTCAGGACCCAAGAAGTCGCGGGTGAGCCCAACAGCGAAACGCACATTCGCTTGCTCAAAACCGAAGGCACGCGTGCGCTGTACCAACTCGAACCCATCAGCGGCAAACGCCACCAACTGCGCGTGCACATGATGGCTCTGGGTTTGCCCCTGGAAGGCGACCAGTTTTACCCCACGGTGTTGCGCGGGCCAAATGCAGAAGAAGACTTCAGCAACCCGTTGCAGCTACTGGCCAAAAGCGTGCACTTTACTGATCCAGTGACTGGTGAGTTGCGAGAGTTCCACAGCGCGTTGCGGTTAAGCATCGCCCTGTGAAAAACCTTTAAGCCTTGATTTCGCGTGCCGTGATTTGGTACTTGAACGTGTCTGGCGCGTAAGAATCTGCGCGACCATCCACGGTTTCTGCCACGGGGTACATCAAGAAACTTAAGCGGTCTTCTTTGCTACCGGGCAAGACCACATCGTGCGCGGTGTTCCAGCCCATCCAGTTGCCTTCCCAGCCACCAAACAAGCGGTTGTACACGGGTTGCACCACGGCGTGGTCGGTGCGCTTGATCCACTCTGGCGTTTCTAAGCGCATCACTTTGGCCACGTCCGCAGGGTCCATCGCCACCCAACCGTGGGCTTGCAAGTACACCTCAGCGCGGCAGTGTTGCGCGCCCTTCAAGCTGGCGGGGTTGCCCGACAACTCTTTGTAGCCAAAAGCCGAGCTACCTAAACGAATGCCGTACACATCGCGCGCAGGCACGCCCACCGAGCGGCACAAGCCAACAAACAAGGCGTTGATGTCTGCACATTTGCCGCCTAAGTTGCCGGTCTCCAACATGGTTCTGATATCGCCCTCGCCGCAACCGCGTGTCTTGGGTTCGCGCCATGCGTTGGCTACCACCCAGTCATAAATGGCACGTGCTTTTTGCGCATCGGTCTTCGCGCCTTGTGTGGCTTTGAGTGCGGTGGTGCGCACGATGCCATCGGTGGGCAGCAGCTTGGTAGCGCGGGTGTAGTGGCGCAACGTGCCTGCATCTTCACGCGTGAACGTGTGTTCTGTTGGCTTGCTGATGTCGACAAAACGGCTTTGCGTTTGCACACGGCTGGTCACCTCGACGAACGGAGTGACGCCAGCGGCGAATTCGGTATAGACCATGCGCGCACCTTCGGTGCCATCGCTGACCATGCGTGACGTGCCATTGCTGCTGAAATTGCTTTCCAGCGAACGTTGCCAATCGGAGTTGATGCTAGGAACAGGCAACCACACACGTGATGCAGCACCTTTGGCGTCAGTCAAGTCCACACGGGTGGTGACTTCAAAGGTGCGCCATTGACCGGCTTGCGGCTCAAAACGACGAGTGGCTAAAGGAGTGGTTTGGGCCAAAGCAAAGCCAGGCACACCAGAGAGGGCGCACGCAGCTGCGGCCCCCTTGAGAAGGGAACGACGCACAAGAGTCATGAAAGAGAGCTCCGAATAAGTGAAGAGACCTGTCGGCACATGCCTAGATGCCCCGAAGGCAGGTCACGATGCGCAGAACACGCAAAGCGGATGGATTATGGCTTGCGGGGTGCAGGCTTGGCTGCTGCATTCGCGGTTGAGGTGTTTTGGCGTACATCGGCTAGCCATGCGTTGGCCTGCGCCCCACTCCAATCTACATCACCCACGATGCGCCAGCGGGCTTGGCCATCAGGCCCAAGCAACACCGTGGTGGGAAACGCGGTCACGCCAAAACGGCGCACCATCTCACTTTTAGGGTCGAGCGCGATGGGCAAACTCAACCCGGTGGATTGGGCATAACGCGCCACACGTGCAGCAGGCTCATTCACATTAACAGCCAGCACCAAGTTGTGGTTGTCGCTGATGTCATGCAAGGTTTGCAGCGAAGGCATTTCTTCTTTGCAAGGTGGGCACCATGTCGCCCAAAAGTTCAGCACCACCACTTTGCCCGCGAAGTCGGCAGAGGTCCAAGTGCGTCCATTCAAATCAACCGCTGTGAACGCAGGTGTGGGCACGCGTGCTGGCCAGCGCGTTTTTTCAAACTGCGCCCAAGCATTGGGGGCAACAAAGCTCGTGACAAACAAAACCAAGAGCAAGCCAAGAAAAAGGCCCAACACCGGTTGGGCCTTTGTTTGCACAGCGTCAGTGCGTGAGCTCATTTGAATCAAAGACGCTCAGCCACCCAGACCTGCACGCTGGCCAAGGCCTTGGGTAAGGCTGCCGCATCGGTGCCCCCCGCCATGGCCATGTCAGGCTTGCCGCCGCCTTTGCCACCGACTTGTTGGGCCACAAAGTTGGCCAACTCACCTGCTTTGACTTTGCTGGTTTGATCAGCCGTCACGCCTGCAGCGATGTTGACTTTCTCGCCATCCACAGCGGCCAGCACGATCACTGCAGACTTGATCTTGTCTTTGAGCTTGTCCATGGTGTCGCGCAAAGTTTTGGCGTCAGCGCCTTCGAGCTTGGCCACCAAGAGTTTGGTGCCCTTCACGTCCAGCGCTTGCGTCAACAGCTCGTCACTTTGTGCGGCGGCCACTTTACCTTTGAGGGCGGACACTTCTTTTTCGAGTGTTTTGACTTGGTCCAACACTTGCGCCAAGCGCGCGTTCAGCTCGGTCGTTGGCGCTTTGAGCGCGCCAGCGGCTTGTGCCACTGAGTCTTCGAGCGATTGCAAATAAGCCAGTGCATTTGCGCCTGTCACTGCTTCAATGCGACGCACGCCAGCGGCCACACCGCCTTCTGCCACGACTTTGAACAAACCAATGTCGCCTGTCGCTTTGACGTGGGTACCGCCGCACAACTCGCGGCTAGAGCCGATGTCGAGCACGCGCACGGTCTCGCCGTACTTCTCGCCAAACAGCATCATGGCGCCAGTTTTTTGTGCGGACTCAATGTCCATCACACGTGCTTGTGCCGCGGCGTTGGCCAGAATTTCGGCGTTGACTTTGGCTTCGATCTCACGAATTTGTGCATCAGTGACCGGTGCGTTGTGCGCAAAGTCAAAGCGTGTACGCTCGGCATTCACCAAGCTGCCTTTTTGTTGCACATGATCGCCCAGCACTTCCCGCAAGGCTTTGTGCATCAAGTGGGTAGCGCTGTGGTTACGCACGGTGGCGGCACGAACAGCCATATCGACTTGCGCATCCACATGGTCGCCAACGGCCAAGGTGCCTTGGGTCAACACACCGTGGTGGCCGTACACATCGGCTTTGATCTTCAAGGTGTCTTCGACTTTGAATTGCGCCGAGCCACTCACGAGCACGCCTTGGTCGCCCACTTGGCCACCGCTCTCGGCGTAGAAAGGCGTGGTGTCTAACACCACCACACCGGCTTGGCCGTTTTTGAGTTCAGCCACCGATGCGCCATCCACATACACGGCCACCACTTTGGCTGTGGCCTTCAGATCGTCATAGCCCACAAACGCGTTGGCAGCACCCGTGTACTCCAGCGCTTTGTCCATCTTGAACTTGCCTGCGGCACGGGCTTGGTTTTTTTGTTTTTCCATCGCGGCGGCAAAGCCAGCTTCGTCCACACTCAGGCCACGCTCGCGGCACACGTCAGCCGACAAGTCGAGCGGGAAGCCATAGGTGTCGTGCAGCTTGAATGCCACTTCACCTGGCAACACGTTTGCCCCGCCTTGCAATGCGGCATCCAAAATCGACATGCCCACTTCGAGGGTTTCGAAGAAGCGCTCTTCTTCGGCCTTCAACACCGACGCAATGCGCTCGGCTTGGCTGGCCATGTTGGGGTACGCATCGCCCATGAGCTTGACCAAGTCGGGCACGAGCTTGTGGAAGAACGGTTTTTTCTGGCCCAACAAATAGCCGTGGCGAATGGCGCGTCGGATGATGCGGCGTTGCACATAGCCACGGCCTTCGTTGCTGGGCACCACGCCGTCGCTTACCAAGAACGAGGTGGCGCGGATGTGATCGGCAATCACGCGCAAGCTCTTGTGGCCAAAGTCTTGGCAACCTGTTTCACGGGCTGCGGCTTTGATGAGCGCATCAAAGATGTCTATTTCGTAGTTGTTGTGCACGTGCTGCAGGATGGCCGCCAAGCGCTCGAGGCCCATGCCTGTGTCCACGCAAGGCGCGGGTAAACGGGTGACTGCACCCGTTTCGTCCATGTTGAACTGCATGAACACGTTGTTCCAAATTTCGATGAAGCGGTCGCCGTCCTCTTCTGGGCTGCCGGGAGGGCCGCCTGGGATGTGGTCGCCGTGGTCATAGAAGATTTCAGAACAAGGGCCGCATGGTCCTGTGTCGGCCATCATCCAGAAGTTGTCGCTCTTGTAGCGGCCGCCTTTGTTGTCACCAATGCGAATGACGCGCTCGGGTGGCAGGCCAATTTCTTTGGTCCAAATGTCGTAAGCCTCATCGTCTTCTTGGTAAACCGTGGCCAGCAAACGGTCTGCAGGCAGTTTGTAAACCTCGGTCAACAACTCCCACGCCCACTTGAGCGATTCGCGTTTGAAGTAGTCACCAAACGACCAGTTGCCCAACATCTCGAAGAAGGTGTGGTGGCGCGCGGTGTAACCCACGTTTTCCAAGTCGTTGTGTTTGCCGCCGGCACGTAAGCAAGCTTGCACAGAGGCCGCACGCACATAAGAGCGTTTGTCGGAGCCCAAGAACACATCTTTGAACTGAACCATGCCTGAGTTGGTGAACATCAAAGTGGGGTCGTTGCCCGGCACCAAGGGGCTAGAGGCCACCACGGTGTGGCCTTTGGACTCAAAGAAGTCCAAGAATGTTTTGCGAATATCGGCGACGGTGAATGTGGGTGTAGTCATCCTTAAATTATAGGTTTCACGCAGCTTTGCTCCTTTTGAATCACCTTGGCGTCAGCCGGTAAAGCTTGTGCACGTTATGCTTTGGCCCATTGTTTTGGAGACCCACATGGACATGAAGACATCACCGCTCTCGCTGTTGAACGACCCCACCCTGCTCAAGACCGATGCCCTGATCAACGGCCAATGGGTCAAAGGCAGCAGCCGCTTTGATGTGCACGACCCAGCCACTGGCGCCAAACTGGCCGATGTGGCCAACCTGGGCGCTGCAGACGCCACCGCCGCGATTGATGCCGCCAACGCGGCATGGCCCGCTTGGCGCAACAAAACCGGCAAAGAGCGCAGCATCCTCTTGCGCAAATGGTTTGACCTGCTCATGGCCAACCAAGAAGACTTGGGCCGAATCATGACCGCCGAACAAGGCAAGCCGTTTGCTGAAGCCAAAGGCGAAGTGGCTTACGGCGCGAGCTTTGTGGAATGGTTTGCCGAAGAAGCCAAACGCGTGAATGGCGAGACCCTGCCTCAGTTTGACAACAACCGCCGCTTGATGGTGCTCAAACAACCCATCGGCGTGTGCGCCGCCATCACGCCTTGGAATTTTCCACTGGCCATGATTACACGCAAAGTCGCGCCCGCACTGGCGGCTGGCTGCCCCGTGGTCATCAAACCAGCCGAACTCACCCCACTCACCGCACTGGCTGCTGCGGAGTTGGCCATTCGCGCCGGCATTCCGGCGGGGGTGGTCAACGTGCTGACCGCCGACAGCGACAACAGCATTGCTGTGGGCAAGGTGTTTTGCGCCAGCGACATCGTGCGCCACATCAGCTTCACGGGCTCCACCGAAGTGGGCCGCATCTTGATGGCGCAGTCAGCGCCAACGGTGAAAAAGCTTTCACTCGAACTCGGCGGCAACGCGCCCTTCATCGTGTTTGACGATGCTGACATCGACAGCGCCGTCGATGGGGCCATGGCCAGCAAATATCGCAACGCGGGCCAAACCTGCGTGTGCGCCAATCGCATCTATGTGCAAGATGGGGTGTACGACGAGTTTGTGCAAAAGTTTGCGCAGCGCGTGAAGTCACTCAAAGTCGGCAACGGCTTTGACGCAGACGTGGTGCAAGGCCCACTCATTGAGCCTGCTGCGATTGAAAAAGTTGAACGCCATGTGCAAGACGCCATCGCCAAAGGCGGCAAGGTGCTGGCCGGTGGTCACAAGCTCCAAGGCCAGTTTTTTGAACCCACCGTCATTGCAGACGCCAAAGCTGACATGCTGTGCGCCCGTGAAGAAACCTTTGGCCCCTTTGCGCCTGTGTTCCGTTTTCACAAAGAACAAGAAGCCATCGATGCCGCGAACCACACCGAGTTTGGCTTGGCCAGCTACTTCTACAGCCGTGACATTGGCCGCATCTACCGCGTGAGCGAGGCGCTCGAGTACGGCATGGTGGGAATCAACGTGGGCATCATCGCCACCGAGCACGTGCCCTTTGGTGGCGTCAAGCAATCGGGCCTAGGCCGCGAAGGCTCTAAGCATGGGATGGAAGAATATTTAGAGATGAAATACCTCTGCTTGGGCGACATCCTGAAATAACGGCAAAGCCTTTAAAAACAGAGGTCTAAGTGGTTTTACGATTATTTCGACAAAATCAATGTATACAATACAGTTTGGCTTACTTATGTAAGAAAAGCATATCCCTCATGGAATCTAAACAAATCTATTTGCGCTTTCTCAACCTCATCCATGCACTGGATGGAACTGCCAACGCGCCTGCGATGGATTTGGATGCCAAAAAACTGTTGGAAGTCATTGCAGTTCGTCACGCAGCAGAAAAACCGCTCACCGTGACAGACGCCATGGCCTTGAACAACATTGCCTCACCTGCCACCATCCACCGCAAGCTCGATCAACTGCGTGAACTCGGCATGATTGACACGGTGTTTGAAGGCAAGAACCGTCGTACAAAGTACTTGGTTCCCACGCCAACTGCACACGACTACTTCGACAAAGTGGGGCAAGTCATGCAGCAGGCGCTGGCACAAGCCTAAAACAGCTTTACTACCCATCAAAACAGCATCCCTTGTGGATGCTGTTTTGTTTTCAGCGAATGCTGTTCTCGCACCGTTTCTTGATCTTGTCGGTGGTGATGCGACGACAGTACTTCACATCGTTCTCCACCTTACCCATGCATAAATTAAGCAAGTCGTTGCTGCCTATTTTTTGGCAATGTGATTTGTCATTGGTATCGATGGCACGGCAGTAGTTGGCCTTGTCTTTGTCTTTGATGTCGTTGCATGCTTGTGCTACAGCCAATAAGGGCAACGACATGATTAAAGCAATACATACTTGGATGGTTGTTTTCATGCTGTTCTCCTCTATCGAAAACCGACGTATCAAATATTAATTCAGATCTTCACCGCCAACAATCCAAACTATACGGGTGTTGTGGCATTCACACCTCCTCCGCAGAGGACTTCACACTCCCCTCATCCAGTAGTTCCACACATACAGGTGGTGGATTGGGTTACCCCAGTCACAACCCAGACTGGTTTTCCGCAGTGACTTCTTCCAACACCTTCCAACCTTCCAAGGTGTGAGTCAACATCTAACAATGCAAAGATAGTCTTTTCTTTGCATACAAGTGCAATTTTGACAATCATTAAAATGATGCCAAACAAAAGCCCCAGCAACCGTGAAATCTTCGACACATTTCATAGAAAAAATTGCACTAGCTCTTGGGTCGTTCTTCCTCTACCTAGGTGCATTTCGAATCAATCAAACGCTTGATGAATACGTCCTCTATGCGCAGGGCGTGGCGTTAGTCTTTCTGCCCGCTGGAATCAAACACATTTCAATTCTCATCGGAAGGCTTTGGGGCGCAATCGGGTGTTTTCTTGCACTTGCCTACGTAACACCAGAGTTTTGGACAGAAATCAGCTTGCTAGAAATCTTGACCTATAGCGGCATCAGCACAGCAGCAACACTTGCGCTGATACTGGCAGGCGTAAGGATCTTGGGCATTAACAACGACCTAAGTAACCTGCGGTTTATGCACCTACCGTTACTAGACCTGATCACCACAACAGGTCACAGTTTTATTACCAACGCCTATTTCATCGCTGAAGGAATGAAGGTCAACGAAGAGTTCATCAACAATGCCCTTGGCATGGCATTCGGTGACTTCACTGGAAGTTTCATCATGATGATGTTGTTGTTTGGCGTCCTTCAAATTAAACACAATTTTCAAAAAAACCAATAAAATCGGTATATGGCACCTCGATTGACTTACCTTCGCTTCTTAAACTTCATCCATGCATTGGATGGGGACACCAATGCGCCTCAAATGGATCTTGACGCTCACAAATTGCTTGAAGTCATTTCGGTTAAGCAAAGTCAAGGTAACCCTCTGACCGTAACAGATGCCATGGCGTTGCAACACATCGCCTCTCCTGCCACTATTCACCGCAAACTCGACCAACTGCGTGAACTCGGCATGATTGATACCGTGTTTGAAGGAAAAAACCGTCGCACCAAGTACTTGGCCCCCACGCAAAAGGCACACGATTTCTTCGAAAAGCTTGGCGAGGCAATGCACAAAGCACTCGCATCAAATTAATGAAACTGGGTTGTCGCCCCAAGCGCAACAAAAACCCAACACGACCCATGCCCTCGTGTTCACTAGAATGTGCACTTCTGCGGGTGTCGTTCAATGGTAGGACTCTTGCTTCCCAAGCAAATAACGCGGGTTCGATTCCCGTCACCCGCTCCAAGTGGAAAAAGCCCGCTGGCTCTCGCTAGCGGGCTTTTTGTTTGAGATGCGCACAGCATCTCAAGAGGCGTTTACTTGACCAACAGCACAGGCTTCTTGCAAGTGGCCATGACGCGTTGCGCCACAGAC
>JACCDT011057221.1_pt1 | contig 15084 bp, 14 predicted proteins | sample 7446291 | NCBI WGS metagenome assembly JACCDT01 (sample SAMN15323446, study PRJNA562643) | freshwater metagenome | isolation source: river surface water | place: USA:Blue River Watershed | collected 2017-08-17
GACCAGACTGTTTTACTGCACTACCAAACAGAGTACTAGAGTAAGCTCGAGCAGTTGCATATAGATCGAATATGTGACTAAATTAGTACGTTACAAGCGGGTGGAGAAGGAGTCAAGATGGCAACAAACGATGCGTTCTTTGTTATCGAAGACAGTCAAGGAACTAACGGCCGCGACCAGGTAAATCTTCTCGCCGAGCGGCTTCGTGCCGACGGTTACGACGTAGCTACATTTGCATTCCCTCGAATCGACGAACCTTCGAGCTATTTCGCCAAACAATTCCTAGGTGGTGAATACGGCTCGGCGGCAACTGTTGGGCCATATACTGGTTCACTCTTTTTTGCACTCGATCATTACCAAGCAGGCTTGGAAGTCCGAAAGGCATTGACTGATGGAAAAGTCGTTCTAGCCAGTGGACTAGGCGGTGCGATCATGTCCGAGCAAGGAGCCTTGCTTGCCAATGACGAAGAACGACGTGGCTATTACATCTGGCTCGACAACCTGGAACATGTAATCCTCAAAGTTCCACGCCCCATAAAAAACTTTATCCTCCGGATCCCAGCCGCCGTTGCTCAGGAAATAGCCGACAGAGAAGAGGGGGCACTCTACCCCAACGAAACTCGTCACAATCATAACCCACAGTTTGAGCATCAGCAGGCGATGAACAAAGTTTATGACGATCTAAGCCAACTTTTTCCGCGTGACTTCCAGCGCATTGACTGCGTGAGGAGCGGTAAGCTGTTAAATGATACGACAATCACCGATATGCTATTGGCCATCATCGGTCAGTCACTACCTGAGAAATCGGAACTGCAAGAACTTCACGAACAAACCGAAACCCCAACGCAATCTCAGACAAAAGCCTCTTTAACTGAATATAAACCTCAGCAACAGTCTTCCTCATCGCCTAAAGTTCATGTTCCAAGTGGATTGTTTGGGGATGTCGCCGAACATTTCCGGAGTGTAGCCGACAAGATAATCAAAAATCATCAGGATATTATCACTGGCATCGAGAATTATCTTCATACCTCTGGTCAAAAAGATGCAGCATCGATTAGCGCCCAATCCAACGCTGCTGCCAGGTCAGTAATACCGGTAGCCAGTACACCCGCATCACCCGAGCTACTAAGCGCACAGCAATCTGATGCTCAAAAAACCGTAGCAGAGCTAGCATCCAAGGCGCTCCCTCCAATGCACAGCATCGACTACGAAGCCGTAAGATTGAGCAACTTCGCACCCCGCAACGAAATAGATCTGACAGCCGATATGCTTTACGAGCAGACCAACTTGTCACTTTCGGAAATATCTCAGGAAGTTGCCAAGCTGCCGTATTGTGATCGCCTGAATATCTTTACCGCTTACCTCAACAGCGGTGGTCCAGCGTTGAACAACTCCAGCTACAACTGGGATATCCTCTGCGATTTTGAAGTTTTTAATAAGATTAAAGACAGTCATGCCTACCAAGCATTACAGAGGCAAGATCTGTCCCCTCGTTTTGGGTACGACATGCCTGACCTCATCGACCAAGCGGGACTTGGTGATAAGTACGAAGAATGTTTTGACCTAAGCGCAGAACTTTACAGCTACTTACAAGAAAAAGGTCATCCCAAAGAGGCCCAGGTGGCAACTCTACTAGGGCACCGCGTCCGTTGCACCTTCACACAAAATGGCAGCCAACTTGCCAATTTACTGCAGAGCACCGATAACGACATCGAACTACGCAAACTTCTAAATCTGCTCCATCAAAAGCTCGCCGAAGCGCATCCAATTACCGCAGATTCACTTCAGGTTAAATCTCGTAACCCAAATTAGCTCGCTCTTGTCGGTAAGTGGCCTCAAACAATCCCCCACTAACTGCAAGTTTAGTAACTGCATCATATAGAACGGGTACAATTTTTCGGGCTGGGCAACCGAACAATGCAAACCGGCGATCTTGGGAGGTAAGATGTGCACTTGGATGAGTTCTAGTGGTCCAGTCACGTAGGTTTTCTGCTCGTACAGGATCCAGTCCAACTCTCCCGCCGTCAGACTTAAACCATCGTGAGTTGAAACGGAGACCTTTATACACGGCCTCGAGATCCTTTGGCTTCTTTACAGCCAGTGCGTATGCAAGTCGGTAATCAACATCGTTATGTATGCCAAGCCATTCAATAATGAATCCCTTCGACTGAAGAGCAATTTTTCCCAACTGGGTATTCGGATCTTCGAATTCCTCGTGGACCATGACGCGTGGTATAACTTCTGCAAAGGCAACTATCGTTGCTACGCCTTCAGCGGCGGCATACTTAGTATGACTAATAGTTTCCTCATCAGATCCTCTAGTCAGAGCAGAGAATTCCGATAAATCTAAGTCGTCAATATAGCTGTCTGTTACTTGGCACATTCGTTCGTTCAGGTCATCCCAAGTACTAAATGTACCTGATTGCAAGATATCCGATTCATCGTCAAGTACTAGATCGGTGATTGACCGTGCAATACTTTGTTTCCTTTCCAGATCTTTTAGCGTCCCATCATTTGTGTATGGGCAGCGTTGTTCAGGAAAAGTAAAATCAATCGCACCGACATCTATTGGCGCGACACTTGTAACGAGCAACCTATTACGGGCACTGGCAGTCTCTAAAGTTGGTAAATATATAGTTTTTTGCATAATAAATAAAAATGACTCCCCTGGAGGGAGTCTGGCCTGTCAAAAATGAGACAAACTACTCCCGAGCTTCCTCCACGAGAATACAGAGCACGCGGTTGCTGCTGATTGTAATTTGCTGATTTGTTGTGGTGTTAAAACCCATAAGGACTTTTTATACTCCTAAAACTATTTATAGTCAACCATAGAATTGACATTATTTACTAAAAATATTATAATATATAGATGTCAGAAATGCTTTCTTTCGATCACGCCCTGGTTGTAGCCCAAGAAGTAGCAGACTTCGTAAACAATCAAATACCACGCTTTGATATAAAACAAACGAGCCTAGCAGGCGCGATAGGAAGTGGCGGTAATTGTCTGGCAAGAGTCAAACTAGAGCATGTAGCTTTAGAGGATCTTGCTATCCCACACTTCTTCCAATACATCCGTAAACGCAGTGGTGGTTTTCCACATAGTCAGACCATCATCCCCGTAGATATCGAGGATCACTGGGGAGTAGTTATCGACACATCCGGTCAGTCACATCATGAAAAGCCAACTTTTGCACGTCCATCTTATGAAAATGGCAGATTTCGACAGAGACAACTTAGTATGTTAAAAGAAGGGCGGTCCATATCGGTGCTTGATGATCTTAACGGTTACCTCAAAAAACCAAAACCGATGGACACATTCAATTACTATCAAGGGCTAGAGAGCTATTTAAACTTTTGTAGACGCGCAGCCCGCGATTGACAAACAGAGGCCAGATAGCGTAAAATAGGTCTATCGTTACCAAAGACAGTAGCCGCCCTCTGACTTGTCAGAAAGCTTAATCCGCTACCGAGGTAGAAACAAATGTTTCTTGCTCTTCATTAGTCCTAGGTACGCCTAGGACTTTTTGTTTGGCGGTAACGTAGATCAACCCGAATTCTCGGGGGTCGATTGATCAACTTAAAACTTTCAAGGAGCCAATATGGCACTAACCAAAGAAAAGAAACAACTTGTAGTAGACGAAGTAGCTGGCTTGCTAGCTGACTCTAAGCTAACAGTTGTTGCAGCTTACCAAGGTACAACCGTTAAGGCTTTGCAGCAATTACGCCGCGATGCCAAAGACGACCAAACTGCGGTTAAAGTTGTCAAAAACCGTCTTGTTATCAAGGCCATTCAGCAAAACGAAACCCTTAAGGACGTTGATACCAGCGCCCTCACTGGCCAGTTACTGTATGCCTTTAGCAACACAGACGAAGTTGCTCCTGCAAAGGTACTTGCAACGTTTGCTAAAACTAATCCTACACTCGTGTTCGTCGGTGCTATTAGCGCAGACGGTAAATTCATGACTGCAGATGATGTTAAAGCACTCGCTTCACTACCAAGCAAGACGCAGCTAATCGCTGGAATTATCAATACTCTCAACGGCCCTGTAAATGGTGTCATGAGTGGTCTTTCCGGTAACAAACTCCACGGCCTCCTCGATGCTATTGCAGCAAAGAACGCCGCTTAAACTAACTCCCGAAAGGAATTAATCATGGCAGATCTAAAGAAATTTGCAGAACAGCTCGTTGGTTTGACTGTTCTAGAAGTAAACGAATTGGCAACAATTCTTAAGGACGAATACGGCATTGAGCCAGCTGCTGCAGCTGTAGCTGTTGCTGGTCCTGCTGCTGACGCTGCACCTGCAGAAGAAGCTAAGAGCGAATACAACGTCGAACTTAAAGACGCTGGTGCTCAAAAAGTTGCTGTAATCAAGGCTGTTAAAGACATTACTGGTCTTGGTCTTGGTGAAGCAAAAGCTATTGTAGACGGTGCTCCAAAGACCGTTCTAGAATCAGCTAAAAAAGATGACGCTGAAGCAGCCAAGAAAACTCTTGAAGCCGCTGGCGCAACTGTAGAACTCGTCTAAATCCTAGTCTAAGCTACACATTAAGGAACCCCTTAGGGGGTTCCTTTTGCGTTATTGCTTAAAATGCTATTTTGTGATATAATAACACCTTATGGCTAAGGCATTAGGGATAGGAACCCAACCCCTACCAGACCTCAAGGTCGCTCAGCCGCTCGGCCCTATCGAACCCGAGCTTATTAAAGACGTTATTAGGAATGGTGACGCAATAGATACAATGCGTTCACCACTAGGAAAGTTCGCCGCTCATCAGGCTGTCAAGTCGACGCTCATTACCTCCGCAGCTTCCATGCAATTTTTCAGTGGAGCACTTGATCCTAACCCGCGATTTCTAATGTACGGAGCAGGAGCAGGTCTGAGTGCCGAAGCCGGTCGCCGCGTGCAAAGAATCCGACAACGAAAAAGAACCGAGAAGCGACTACATGCCCAAGAAGGCCTAGCAGACTACGATGAGCCAATCGAACTTTTTAGGCACACCCGTCGCAAAAGTAAAGGGAAGCTTGACCTGTATTGGGGAGCAGAGTTAAATCGTGAAATAGACACACCAGAAGATATCCGTCAGCGGCTAGAGACAGTAGCTGGGGTCGCCGAAATGAGCAAGATTGAACAGGTTATCGTTCCTGGTGGGGTTCTAGACTTTCTTCCGGAGGGATCCAATAGCCAGTACAAATTGATGAAAACAGCCGAATGGATGAAGGGTATCAAAAGGCTTGGAAACCGCGTCCCGTTAAACCGCGGCGCCAGGAAAGAAGTAATAGAAAGTGACGAAGACGGCGAGCACACCAAAAAAAAGTGGTTCACGAAGAATGTCTTGAACCTTACTCCCGAGGAGTGTATTGAACTAGCCGAAAAGATTGCACCCGAGTTATTCTCCAATATTGACGTCTTTAAGTTTGCATGGGACTCACTACAAAAAGATCAACCGAGTAATAAATTCTTACACCGTTATGCAAAACGGGTCAAGGATCTTTCCAACCCTAACAATACTGCAGTGCGCCAGCAAGCTGCTACGACACTTCGCGGCATAATTGCATCATCTCTATCCGACGTAGCACTTGTTGCTGGCCCGGACCACCAAACTGTCCGCGTCGACATGACCGGGACAATTTCTCGTAAACGACCATCAGTTCGAATGAACGGTAGTCATCACCTGCAATACGCCGATGCAGATTCAATAGGCCTGCATGCTGAAGAGTTTGGCACTCTATTGGCACAACTCGGCATCAAAAAGCAGGAGATTGCACTGTTCTACGACAATCCGGGTAAATTAACGCAGAAACAACGTATTCAAATAGCACAGGTTGTTATGCTCTACGAAGTGTCAGGATGGGAGCAACCATATAGCCCCGATATCGCCCAGCGAACAGGTAAGGGTACGAATGTCGCGCTTGAAGAAGCGCACAGCGGCTTCCGTCCAAGTCTCCAACTTTCTGTAGCGCATAACCAAAAGATGCTTCGCCGAAAGACTCGTAAACAGCTCGATGCAACAACAATAGAAAATTTGCCCGGACTGGACATACGTGCCATGGATAACCGAAAAGGCAAGCGGCTCTTAGGAGCCTTACTACTTACTGGATTGCTTGCCACGCAAACATCCAAGATAGTAAATGCCCCGGCAAATCTTTTATATAGCATCACCAAGCCAGCACAAGAAGAATCATATATTAAAAAAATGATGGGCGACATTGATAAAGCTTGCTCCATCGCAGAGCAATCTTCTGGTTTCAAATGCGATCCAAAAGCATTAATGGAGGAACTAAAAAAGGGTAAAATACCGTACGATCTCGAAGACGACTTTAATGAATACTCCGGCGACCCACTCAACGATGGAATCGCAAAGGCAGTCGAAATAGATGACAAAATTAATGAGACACTCCTACGTAACGGTATTTCTGGTGATTATCTCGACAGCAAGGAGGCATATGACCGCACAAATGCTCGTAGAGACATCGTCAGCGACTACTCCGATGCCTTAGGACGAGCAGATGACGGGGTAAGTGGAAACATAGACAGACCAGAAAATCGGCCACTTTGGCTAATCGAGAATAATGGCCAGGATACGACTGGTTACTGGTCCCAGTCTACCTTTAATCGACTGTTAGTCCATCAAGATGCATCGGATGGTTTCGTGAAATGGGTTGGTAAAGGCGTTGTTAACATTGATGACTACGAATACGCGCCGCGTCCAATCGTAACTAAGAGCCCCAAAGAGGTTCAGGATGATGACTCATTAGTCCATGTCCGCTCAGCCTTGCCCATGTCCATAAACACACAGTTTAATGATCAAGGCGAAGACTATGTCGCGGTGCCAACACTTAAAGGGACGAAACCAATCGCCGCAAAGGTAAGGAGCGTAGACATGAAAACCGGCGAGCAGATAGATCTGGAAGCACGCTTTGTACAGCTTAATGACGGCACCTTTTCGATAGTACATAAGCAAATAGATGACTTCGGTGTACCGGTGACTGTAGAGTATTGGCTTCAGAGGGCTGGGCCTCATACACGCTCACCGTATGGGGATGTTAAAGCAAAATCAGGAGTAAGTGTTCTTGAATTTGACTACGGCGATGGAACGCCAGCCTTTGAGATAGGTAAAGCTCGGACTGAAATCGATGAGCACATTCCCGGCCTACCAGCTGATGGCCCCGTAAGAACCGAACGGCTAGCCGCTGTAATTCGCGACGGATTCCTGTACTCAGACACACCGTTTCTAGGGGTTAATTATACCGGTGACCGCCGTACTTCGGCCGCAGAATACATAGACTTGGCCCTAAAATCGCATGAAGCGAGCTACGGGACGGCTAGTACAATTTTGGCTCTTGATAGTCCAGATCGACTAAACGTAGTTTCTGGCTACTTCAACTCCGTTTCGCCTGATGACCAGTACAATACCCTGTCTGTAAATGAATCCACGCAATGGGACATCGATACGAGTGGCAACATCTATAACGGTACGCCGACTTACACCGCTACTCCGGAAGCACCCAAAAATGGTAGTCAAAAAGGCGGAGTCGCACAAAGCGGAATGAGCTCAAAAGCAAATACAGGTAGTACGCCAGAAGGCTTCGACAATAGCGATTTTGAGCTACCACCCGCACCAGGAGCCGAAGCTATCAGCGATGAGACCACTAGCGAATCTTCTTTCGATTCTTCCAGTTCAGATAGCTCCTCTAACGGATCAAGTAAATCTAATAGTTCCAGTAAAAAAGCCCCGAGCAAAGAAAAGTCAGGTGCGGAGAGCGCCAAAGAACAGCGCGAAAAAATTATACATATCCTAGAAGCTCTTGGCGCTGCCACCCTCACAGGCGTAGCCATTTATAAACGACGAGAGATCACAGCCAAAGTCCATCAGACCAAACAACAAGCTCGTAAAGCCCGGGCATATCTTGCCAACAAGCGATTGAACCGCATTCTGGATCACCGAACTTCCGAAGCAACTACGGCAATTGGTATCATTGAAGACTCTGTTTTCTTGCAGCAGGGTCAACCGGCAGTTCTACGTAAACAGCTAGAACCACTCACTGCTACCGAGATTCGAGATCGACTACATCGTAACCGGCATCCTGATGCGTCTGCCAACAAAAAAATCGCCGTTCAAAAAATATCGGCAGCCGCTCAAACCAACGATGAACTGCGTGAAGATAAACGAACACGGCGTCTTGCCGCCCGAATGATCAAGCTCGACCGCATTCAAAGTTTGCCAGAAAATAATCTAAGCAAAAAACGAACCAACACCCGTAATTATCGTAAAGCAGCCAGATCTGCAGAAGTTGCTGTCATAGCTAGTAGCGCACTATTTCAGCAACCCACCGATATTAGCTTAGGAGACCAATCCCCGAAGCAAATCATCCGTACGCTTAAAGCAAACCCAGTCATGCAGCAGCATAACTGGCGAACAAGACGTGCCGTACGAAGATTGGTACGCAACAACGGCAAAAAAGTTAAGCGCTAAATCTGCTCCGATACTTCCTTGGGTACAGCGCTTACATCAGCAACACTCGCAGCAGGCTCATTCATACAAACTCCTACAGTTCCGGGATATCCATCAATAGACACCCCACAACAAAATGAACAGCCCAGATGAGGACAGAATTCACCGGCACTATTAGCTCCTGCAAATGAAACGCCAGTTTCCATAACCTCGCGATATTCTAATTCATCATTTCCAACGGCAGTCCATAACTCACTCAGGCACACAGCACCGATACCGCACTCACCCCCTTTAACGATATAGCCGTCATACTGACCTCGTATCTTAACCACGGTACCGCATTCGCGTTCACACCTCGCTTCGTCCGTAGGTGATCCTACCCATTCTGGCTTTCTCAACTGGTCAATGACGATTTGAGCGGCAACTTTAGGGTCCTCGAAACCAGCATACCGGCTACTGACAGCGCAGTCAGCCAGCTCAATAAGACATCTGCCGTCCTTCTCGGTAAAGCCCCTTTTAATACGATTCCTTAGGATATCATCTTTCTCAAAACTACTCATGACGATATTCTAGCAGTTATCCACAGTTTTTGGTTAGTTTCTTTGACACACCAGCGCCGGCATGCTACGTTTAGGCTAAGTGTAGAGAGAGCACTGGGGACAAAAAAAGGGAAAAGAGATACAAAAATGGCAGATGTACCAGAGAAACAAATAAAAAGAATGCGGAGTCTAATCCAAGAGGCAGAAACAAGCTTGGCAGCAGCCAAGGAATTATTAATTAGCCTTGTTGGTGACGATTCAGTAGTAATGGCAAGCGTTAAAGACGACAACCTCGGTAAGATTATCGAAGGTGTTTTTGATGGCCAAAATATGGTTGGCAGTGATGGCAAAACCTATCCTGTACCAGCTAACTACGCCAGCAAATCAAAGCTCGTGCAAGGTGATATCCTGAAATTAACCATCGCTGATGACGGCACATTTTTATACAAGCAAATTGGTCCCATACCACGAAGACAGATTGTCGGAACACTTGAACTTAAAGACGGCCACTACCTGGTTACTGTTGGCGAACATGCCTACCGAGTACTCCTAGCCAGCGTAACCTACTTTAAGGCCAAGCCTGGCGACCAAGTAAGCATCAACGTTCCTGAGGAAGATCCAACCGCCGAATGGGCAGCCCTCGAAGCCGCGTTGTAATTAGATACAGCCTGATTCTTTCTGGTCTGTTTGTTTTAATTGGAGCCATTTTTGCCAGCTTTTCTTTTCCTATTGCCACTAAAACCGTCACCCAGCGATGCAGTTGGGCTGCGGACGGAAGGACGAGGTACAGTCTTCTGCTCGGGCAAGCCAACGCCTACCAAAAGGCACCATTGGAGTATCAAGGTGCTTTGATTCTACTCGCATGCGATAGTGTAGACATAACGTATAAGCTTTACCTTCTTTAACAGAAATCACAACAACGTTATTACTATCCTCAGCTATAATTAAAATCCTATGGGGAAAGCGTTATATCGTAAGTATCGACCTAAGTCGTTGTCGGAAGTTGTTGGCCAAAAACACATCACCGACACGCTTGCTAACGCTATAAAATCGGGTCGAATCAGCCACGCCTATCTTTTGACTGGCCCTCGTGGAACAGGGAAGACCAGTATCGCCAGAATTCTGGCACATGAAGTAAATGGTATGGAATATGCCGGTGATCGAGCCGAACTGGATATTATCGAGATCGACGCTGCCAGCAATCGTCGTATCGACGAAATTCGTGATCTTCGTGACAAAGTACACATTTTGCCAACCAGCAATAAGTACAAGGTTTATATTATTGATGAGGTTCACATGCTTACCCGGGAAGCATTCAATGCGCTCCTCAAAACGCTTGAGGAGCCACCTGAGCACGCTATTTTTATCTTAGCCACTACCGAAGCCCACAAGTTACCAGAAACCATTGTGAGCCGCACCCAACACTTCAGCTTTAAGCCAGTCGAACTCTCTAGAGTCGTAGAACATTTGGCCCACATCGCTAAAGGCGAGAAACTCAAAATTAACACTGAGGCATTGCAACTTATCGCCGAGCATGGCGAAGGGAGCTTCCGCGACAGCATTAGCTTGCTAGACCAAGCACGTGGCTTAAACGACGACATAAAGCGGTCTGATGTCGAGCAACTACTTGGAATTGCACCAGCCGAAGCAACCGAGCAACTACTGGTAGCCGTGCAAAATGGGGATGTACGCACAACACTTGATACTCTGGTTGCACTACGCAGCCAAGGGTTCCAATCTGGGCTGCTCAGCAAACAACTCAGTGGTCAGGTTAGAAATAGAATTATCGAAGATACGTCCTTCCAAAGTGTCCGTAGTTTAGCACTACTTCAAAGTCTACTGGGAGTTTCGGCCAGCGCTCATGCTGATAGGTTGCTCGAGATTGCGCTACTTGAATACATCTTTGCCGGCAGGCCAGCTGAAGCTGTAGCAACCACATCAGTCGCAGCCGCATCAACACCGATTACCGATACGCCAAAAACAACAAAGCCAGCGCAACCCGCCAAACCCGCTGAACCTACCAAACAACCAGAAACTAAGAAGAGTAAACCCGAAGCTAAGCAGGAGCCAGTCGAACGAGCAGCTACAGATGTCGAAACTCCTAAAGTAACAAAAACAAACATCGTGGCGGATTCAGACTTTGCTATTGAAGCCTGGCCGCTTGTAGTTGCCGCCGTTAAGAAAAAATATAACACTCTCTATGGGATCCTGCGCATGGCCGAGCCACGACTAGAAAATGGGGGGCTAACTCTTGTCTGTAAATTCGCTTTTCATCAGAAGCAAATAAACGAAAGCAAAAATCAAAAAATCATTGGCGACATCATTAAGGAACAAACAGGTCATGACGTCACTATTACTGTGATCACGGCTAAAAAAGATGAGGCGTCCGGCGGCAAAAGCGCGAGCGGCACAAATAACAACACTGTTTCAAACGTAAGCGATATTTTTGGTGGCGCCGAAGTGTTAGAATCCTGATAGAGAAGAGATCATGGCTAATAATAACGCAGTTATTCCACCTCAGAATACCGATGCCGAAGCGAGCTTATTGGGCGCTATTTTAATTGATAGCGATGCAATTGTTAAGATTGCCGATATTATTAATCCTGAAGATTTCTATGATCCTAAAAATGGACGAATCTACGAAGCAGTTACCCAACTGTACGAAAAACACAGTCCCATCGATGTGTTAACGTTATCCGACCAACTTAAAAGCACCGGGTTCATTGAGTACGTCGGCGGGGCTGGTTATTTAACTCAGCTGACCAACTTTGTGCCAACTGCCGCACACGCCGAACAATACGCCAGTATCATTGCCGAGAAATCGATGCGCCGCCGGCTCATCAAAGTGTCCCAGGATACTGTAGAGATCGCCTACAACGAGGAGCGCCCACTTCAAGAGTTAGTGGAAGAAGCCGAAAGCAAATTATTCGAGGTCAGCCAGCAACATGTAAAGCAAGATATCAGTAGTATCGAAACCATCCTCGGGGAAAGCTTTGACCGACTCGATGAGCTACATAAAGACAAAGGAACGCTCCGAGGAATCCCGACAGGCTTTAAAGATCTTGATAACATTCTGGCAGGGCTGCAGCGTTCTGACTTATTCATTCTGGCTGCTCGACCCTCCATGGGTAAAACTGCATTTTCTCTTGGATTAGCTCACAGCATTGCGCTTAAAGCCCAGGAACCCGTTCTGATCTTCAGTCTGGAAATGAGTAAAGAACAGCTGGTAGATCGTATGTTGGCTACTGAATCTGGTGTCGATGCCTGGGCACTCCGAACGGGTAACCTTACGGATGCTGATTTCGAAAAAATCGGACATGCAATGGGCGCCCTCAGTGAGGCCCCAATTTTTATTGATGACTCACCAGGAATTACCGTCAGCGATCTACGCACCAAAGCACGCCGCGAAGCCCACATCCGACCCTTGGGGCTTATTATTGTCGACTACTTACAGCTTATGAGCGGTGGATCCAGATTTGCCGGACAAAGTAACCGTGTCCAGGAAATCTCCGAAATATCACGTGGGCTCAAGGGAATTGCACGTGAGCTCAATGTGCCACTAATTGCCCTCAGTCAGTTGAGTCGTTCAGTAGAAAGTCGTACGCCACAGATTCCACAGCTTCAGGACCTTCGTGAATCAGGATCAATCGAGCAAGATGCCGACGTGGTGGCTTTCTTGTACCGTGAGGATTACTACAATCCTGAATCAGAGCGCAAAAACATTATGGACATCTTCATCCGAAAACATCGTAACGGACCTACAGGTGCAGTGGAGCTATACTTCGACCGCGAGAAACAGCAGTTCCGAAGCCTCGATACTAAACACTCTGATCCTTTCAGCTAACCGATGATGCGCATGGTATAATTGCATAAACGTTATGCAATTAAAAAACCCTTTTGAACGGCTTAATATTGTTCTATGGCAGCCGCTTGCCGGTTACGCATTTGGATTAACTGTCCTTATAACTGAGCTTGTCTATCGACTTGGCACGCTTGTTCCAGCATTCAGCCAGAGCGAAAAGGCCAGCATTGTCCGCTCCCTGAGTATTGAAACTATCGTCAATAATCCACTGTTCGCACCACATGAGTTCTTACAGTACCTGGGATTAAAGTCTGGTCACAAAGGATTTATTGCCATGCGTTTGCCTTCGGTTATGTTGGCAGTGGCCGCAATTGCGCTATTCTTTTATATTGTAAATCGCTGGTTTAACTTCAGAATAGCTTTAATTTCGACCATTTTGTTTGCCTCATCCAGTTGGCTAATGCACAGCGCCCGCATCGCCACACCAGAAATAACAATGTTAGGATTACTTGCACCATTGGCGTATTCCATTTGGCTTCACCGAACAGTCCGGCCATTACCAGCATTGATTGTAGGAGCCATCGTGCTTACTGGCATTTTGCACATCCCCGGGTTTGTATGGTTCGCTGTACTAGGAATAATCTGGCAGCGAAACTCACTTGTTAAGGCGTACAGGGAGGCTAAGATTCCAGCACTGCTGATTCTATCGGCCTGCGTTATTGTAAGCACCCCCCTTATTATTGCTGTTGCCAGCGATAGAAGCGTCCTGCTGTCATACTTCGGCCTGCCTCAGTCCATGCCTGCGTCATGGTTCGATATTCCTCGAAATATTCTAGCAATTCCATATCGACTTATTTTGGTAGGACCGAATAACCCGTCGCTAAACTTAGGAAGACTTCCGTTGCTCGATTTCTTCACAGCTATCATGGCAGTTATTGGTGCCTACAGCTACGCCGTTCACTCCACATTGCGCCGTAGCAAGCTTATACTTGCCAGCATAATCTTGGGTAGCATCCTTGTTGGTATTGGTGGGCCGGTCACAATAACTGTTCTGATGCCGTTTATATTCCTTCTGGTTGCCGGTGGTATCAACTTTATGGTAGAACAGTGGTTCTTAGTATTTCCGTATAATCCACTCGCCCGAAACCTGTCGAGTGTGTTGATAGTCGCAGCGGTAGTGGTTACATCTTTCTACCACATCAACCGCTATTTTATCGCCTGGCCACAAGCCCCAGTTACTAAGCAAACGTTTAATCAACAACCATAGAGTCTGCCTACCCCCTGAAAGTGATATACTTATGGATGTAAATCTGTAAGGGAGAGACTATGAGCCGATTTGACCAAGCTAAAATGCTTATGAAAGTAAAAAAACTGCAGAAGGAATTGCAGAAAGAGATTATTGTTGTTGAACAGGGTGATGGTGCCGTTAAGGTAGAGATTACCGGCGAACAGAAGATCAAGAAGATCCACATCGATCCAGAACAAGTTGATCTTGATGACATCCGAGAATTAGAACGATGGATCGAAGATGCCGTTAAGGATGCTATTGGCCAAAGCCAAAAACTTGCAGCCGAAAAAATGCAGCCATTCATGGGTGCCCTTGGTGATCTAGGCCTGTAAGACCTCATGCAGATCCTTCCGTCGGCACTTGATGACCTTATTCAGGCATTCGGTGCATTACCTGGTGTTGGTCCACGTACAGCAGAACGCTATGCTTACTTTGTACTTCGAGGCGACCGAATTACGGCCAGCAAGTTAAGTGCCGCGCTAGAGAATCTCCATGGTTCCATTGGTTACTGTAAGAAAACGTTTGCTTTGGTGAATGCAGACGAAGAATTTTCACGATTATATACCGACCCTTCACGGGATAAAACCACCATTGCGGTGGTCGCCGAGCCTTTTGACCTTGTAGCACTAGAAAAAACTGGTGGCTATAAGGGAACATACCATGTGCTTGGCGGATTAATCTCGCCAATTGATGGCATAGGCCCAGAGCAGCTCCATATCGCCGAGCTTATCAAGCGTATTGAGGAAGATAAGGTGACGGAGATTATCCTGGCCACCAATGCCGGAGTAGAGGGTGAATCTACGGCACTCTACATTCAGCAACAACTCGACCAAATGAACGTCAAGATCAGCCGCTTAGCCCGTGGTTTGCCGGTAGGTGTGGACCTAGAATATGCCGACATGATCACCCTTAGCCGTGCCTTAGAGGGACGACAGACCATTTAAGCGATTCTGCGGTATACTGTAGGGAATGATTACAGATACAAAACCCTATAAAGTAGC
>JACCDT010041102.1_pt1 | contig 15078 bp, 22 predicted proteins | sample 7446291 | NCBI WGS metagenome assembly JACCDT01 (sample SAMN15323446, study PRJNA562643) | freshwater metagenome | isolation source: river surface water | place: USA:Blue River Watershed | collected 2017-08-17
ACTAATTGTTATTGACGGTGTTATAACCACGGATATAGAATTAAACAAAATCAATCCCACAACCATTGAATCCATGAACGTACTCAAAGGCGAAAAAGCCCAAGAAAAATACGGGAAAAATGGCGCTGATGGCGTTGTAGAAATAATTACAAAAAAACATTAGTTTAATGAATGAATAAAAAAAGGCCATCGTTTGCTGACGATGGCCTTTTTCGTTGATCGAAATTCTAGATTACTTTCCAATACAGAATATATTAAACAATTGATTACCAACCACATACGTCCGAATGGATACAAATAGGCCACAATTATAACTCATTTAGACACAAATTAAATAATAAACTCTTTTATGGATATCACTTTTAGTTTATGATAATTTATGCCTTAAAAACGTCTAAAACTATCTTTTACAAAGATAATAATACTATATATCTCTAAATTCTAATTAATACTGTTGGATTGTTATATTTGAATAAATATAGACAAGCCTAACTTAGGTATGATAAGTGTATTGAATTCTAAGATTAGATCTTTTCATGAAGTTAAAGGTTTAATGCATCGTGGTGGTAGTTCACCACTGTACTAACAAACATCTTGCTAAAATTAGATGAATTAATGCAGAATTACAATGAGTTGGAAGCGAGCATCAGACTAAATAAATCACGAAACGAAAAACTCCTGAAACAGGTTTTAATAGAGGCGTTGAGAAATGTATAAGTTGAATTGTAAAAAAGAAAACTATGAGTGAGCAAGCAAAAGTTAATGAAAGGCATTTAGACAATATTCAAGCGGTTATTACAAGGCATAACAGCAACTCCTTTATGATTAAAGGTTGGGCAATTACTGTATGCACCGGTGTATTAACTGTGGCAGGTACATGGAAAGAACCTATAATTGCTTTAATAACATTGGTTCCAATTTTAGTTTTTTGGTTGCTTGATTCATATTATTTGGCAAACGAAAGATGCTATGTAAGCTTATATTGTTCAGCTATTAATGGATATTCTCTGATTGTTAAAAACAAATATTTATTAAACACTGAACAAATTTCAACTCCAAATAAGGATGGTAAGCAAATAGTTGAACCAAATAACGAATTGAAAATAACATCAACACCATATTCGATGAACTTTATACCATTTCGAAAAATAAAAAGAAATAATTGGAATGAAGTTTTCAAATCCAAAACAATCATTTGGTTTTATTTGATGTTGACAGCATTTTCGGTTGCATTTTTCATTGGACTTTTTATATTAAATAAACCAACCTCAAACAAACCATTGAAAGTATCTGCTTCAATTCAAACAGATAGTTTACTAATCAAAACAGAACAACTAAAAATCATTGTAAACAAAATCATCTTAAACGATACATTAATCAAAAAAGATACAATAAAGAGATAATTATGGCACGAAAAACATTCATTTCCTACAAATACAGCGAAGCGCAAGACTTACGAGATGCAATCATCAAAGAACTTGGCACGGATGCAACATACTACCAAGGTGAAACAAGTGATTCAGCAGATATGACCGATTTAAAAACGGCAACGATTAAAAAGTACTTAACTGATATGATGTTCAATACTTCTGTTTTAATTGTCATCATTTCACCCAATATGAAACAAAGTAAATGGATTGATTGGGAAATTGAATATTGCCTTCAAAACAATACAAGGAAAGATAGAACTTCAAAAACTAATGGAGTTATTGCAGTAATAAAGAAAGTTAACGGTGGTTACGGTTGGTTCAAAACACAAAATCAACAAATTGACGGTTGCTCAACTTCTGCTTTTTCCACAGAATTAGTTTATGACATAATAAATAAAAACAGATTTAATCAAGAACCCAAAATATATTCATGTGAAAAATGTAAATGTGTGACTGAAGCGACAGCATCTTATATTTCTTACATTGACGAAGAAACATTTTTGTCTTACCCGAACAAACATATAGAAAATGCCTATGCGAAGAGTGAAAATGATGCAAGTGGTTATAAATTAACGAAAGAGAAATAGCCCAGACAATTAACAAGTTGTACTAAAAAAGGACACTATCCCATTAACTGAGTAAGTAAAAAATGGGGTTTCGGATTTTCAATTATATTCGGACCTTTTTTTCAAATATAGCCAAAAACTGGTTCAAAATAATTCCCCAGTTTTGAGTCGGCTTATTACATTTTTTGGTGGCTCCTTTTCCACATAAATCGTGGCATCCATCATCATCTGCGGAAAATATGGGCTTAAAAAGTGGGGTACTTTGCTCCGGAATAACTGGTGTCCTTTACAGCGGAATGAGTGGGGTACTTTGCAGCGGAATATCCACCATTAGAATAAAGATTAATTAATTACTTCATTCATTTAATCTAGTTTAGCATACACTTATATGAAATAATTTTATCTACATATATTAATTCAAGTGTAGATGATTTGCTGCCAGAGTTCGTAAATAATTTCACTTGACATTTTTGCTTATTTTCATCTAAAGCATCCCAAGAAATTACAGTGGAATATTTAGTTTTTAAGTCAACATCAACTTTAAGTAATTTGTATAAACGATTACCTTGATTAATTACCATTAATAAACTATTTTCAATGATAAAATCTCCAGCTGCATCCAAATACATGGTTTCCCAATGATTATCTTTCATATCTAATGCACTTATTTTGAGTTTATAATAATGTCCTTCAAAAGTTTTAGATGTCTGACCTGAAGATTTCTGCAGGGTCATTAATAAAATCATTACAATAGTAAATTTCTTCATTTCCTATGCGGTGTTGATTTATAAATAGGGTGTTTTCGAAAAATATAGATTACTTAAGGTAAACCATATAATCAAAGCCTAACAGAATTAGCTGAAATCATATTCTTAGATTAAAAATAGAAGAAGAATGCTATCCCTCTCCTATTGAAAATTCATAACCACTAAGTTGATTGGAATAATGCATTCATTGTATTCTAGTCACATCGTTTATCTAAAATCACTGTCTAACGATCAATTTTCAATGCTGTCATAGGAATAGCTAATATAAGTTGAATCAAAGCAATGTATGCGTACAAATCATTCTCTCCAAACATCTTAAACATCCAATAAATTTCACTTATTCCGGGTAAAATCAAAGTAATAATACCACCCAAGAAGCCACTTTCAGAAAAGGCAATAATTACTGTCCATATGTGAGTAACAATAGAAGTAATAACAAAAACTGGGTAAAGTAAGATTATAAGATGTTTCATATTTAGCTTTAAAATTTTTTAAATATTAAAAAGTAAGCAAGTATACCAATACCAGTTAAGACAAAAGAAAGTGTTTGTGATTTTTGAGCATATTTCATTTCACGTTTCCTATTTTCTTCTTCTGTAGCTTTTGCTTCGTTCCATTTTTGAATATATGCCCTTTGTTCTTCTGGACTCATTGCATTAAATATCTCTCTTTGCCTATTAAGCTCTTGCTCATAATTATAATTCATCTGATTTAAACTGTTATTCATTTGATTAAAATCAGGAGTATACAATGGCAGTGGAGCAACAGGATTATTGCTTTTGGGAACTAATATTATAACCTCATTTCCTCTATTATATTGTGAAAATAAATCATTTAACGTCGCTAATAATACGACAAAAAGTAAGGCTAAAGTTTTTATAAATTTCATATGGTCCATTATTTAATAGTTTGATTTAAATCATCTTCTAACATGCCTTTTAGCCTGATCACTTTAAGTCCAGTTGGAAGATTCAAATACAAGAATGCTACCATTTTTCTAGGCATTACGTTTATTGATGTATAATGTAATAGCCCTGTTTTTAATCCAAGTTTTTCCCATGGAGACTCTAGGAAATTAACTTCATAGATAGCATACACAGATAAATTCTCAAGCCTATCGTCATCTGCGAAATATGAATTTGAATCCATCTTATTCAAATGACCTGATAAAAATTTGGGATTAGAAGAGGTCTCAACATTAAAGTAAAGCCCTTCATGTGCTTCATGTTGAAAGAAATAGAACTTAGTATCATAAATAGTTCCTATACCGGGCAAATCTTCATCACCCAACACTTTAAAAGATGTTAGGATAAATTTTGACAACTTGTTTTCATTATGAGGTTCTTTTTTTTGTTGACCTAAAGCAAAAAAAGGAATCCAAAGCAACATATATTTTAGAATGAAGTTTTTCATGTTTTTATATATTTAAACCGATAAACTCTTTATTATCATTTACCGTCATACTTATAGATAAAACCTTATCTCTAAGTAAAGAAAACTTTATTTTGACTGTTGATCCTGAATTTGTACCTGTATATTCTACAACATCAGTTTGTGTGGGCTTCTGTTTAATAAACTCAAAACTTCCCTTTATGAACATTAAAGCTGTTAATACATCTTTTTGAGGCAATTCGTTGTTATAAATTAAAAGCTCAAATCTGTCAATGCCTAATTTAACATCACCTCTAAACTGTTTTAAATCATTACGATCTTTGCCACCCTGTTTTTTTACATACCACACGATCACCTTCAAGCCTTTGATTTCGAGGTATCGATCAGAATTTTTAGGTGGTAATAAATCCTTAGAATCTTGTACAAAAGTTGCTGAAAAATCTTCTTGAGGAAGTACGCTTGAAGGTTCTGCTCCATAGCCATAAATCCAGATTAGACATAAAAAGACAATCCTATAAATTTTATTCATTTCTTGTTTATTTATTTTTCTTAAGCTCATTAATAACTTTCTGCTGTCCTACGAGTATACCTACTAGAACAAGAAATACGATTGGCTCTAGTATACAGAAAATCCAGATATTAATTTCTTTATAAGTCATCCCGGTTAACTTAGCCCAGTATTTTAGTATATCCACACACAAGTCAAATAATTGATTATACAAGTCAGTTAAAAGCATCATGTTAATTTTTGTTTTAGTCAATTGAAACAATTTTGAAAGAGTCAGAATCACTTTCTACTTTAGTTACTATCCCTAAATAAATTGACTTATTGGTTAAGAACTTTTCGCAAAAATCAGTTGAATTGTAGAAAGTATTATTGTGTCTAAAAAGTATTTTATCGCCATATAGATCTACAAACGCTTTTTGATAACGTCTTGCTAGGCTTGGTCGAATCTCGTACAAATCTCTAATAACTGAGAAAATCTTATTAAAATCGTATTTGCTATTTCGCACTCTTATATCATCCGCAGATTCTTGTCCTAAATCGAACATCCGACCATAATCAGGAATTTGCTCTAGTATATCTCCTCCGATCGATATTATTTGGAGAGATGAATTCAACTTGTAAGTAAATTTGATGCGGTTCCAATAAGGTACTTTTTCTACGAACATAGAACTCTGCTCAAAAGCCTCTCCTTGAATTGTATAAACTCCATCTGCATAATTAGCCTCAAATTGATCTTTATTGAAATTAATTCCGCTGGGATCTTTTTGTTCAGTCCAAAATTGAGTAACATCAAATACTGCGTAATCTTTACTAATTCCTTCTTGATTAAAGTAAAAATCAAGTTGAGGTGCATAATAATCCCCAACATTTTCAAAGTTTTTGCTATTGATCAGATCAAAATAACTTGCAACCTTTTGAATAGCTTGTTCATTGGCAGGTTGTTTTTCCTCTTCTACTATTGGACCAACTGAATTAGTGTCACTGCTTGAGATGTAGGAGTTGGTAACTGAATCTCTATTTGATCTAGAAAAAACTAAAATTATTAGAACGAATCCTATGATCATACAGATAAGTACTAACAAAGCTATCCCATTGTCATATTCATCTTTTTGCTTCGTATTACCTTCATTTTCTACTACGTGGAGTTTTTTTTTTTGAAGTTCTAGATCTCCTTTTTTACCACCTTCCTCCCAAATAATATTTGAGTTATCACTATCAGTAAAATAATTAACTAATAAAATTATTACTATTAAAGAAACAATAATGATCAAGAAAAAGTAGTAAAAATTCATTCTAAGGAAACTTGATGTTTAATTCTTCTAATGCTCTATTCTTCAACTCAACCAACTTATTGTAATCACGTTTATTTTCAGAAATCAATTGAGCTAATTCGGTTGCGATTGCTTTCTTACTTTCTTCCATTTCTCTATCAGGGTGTACCTTTCTCTTTAATTGATCATAAAGATTTCCGGCTAATCCCATACTGTTAAAAACATTTTCAAAATCAAGATTCTCCGAAGATTCTTTAACCTCCTTTCGAAAAGAAACAGATTTATTTTGATCAATAAAATAGTTGACAATTGGAGATATTAATGACCTAATATGATTAAGTGGGTTTTTCATAATTATTTAATAATATTTTAGAGGTAACCAATAACATCAATATATTTTTTTAACTCCCATTTCAAACCAACGTTTCCTACATCAGAATGTAACTCTAGTGTATCAAACCCTAATGAAACTAAATTTCTAACCAAAGGAGAGTTCGACAAAACAACTTGACCCATTTCTTCCATTTCTGCCCTTGTAAGATTTCTACCTGTTAAAGCTTTAATCCTGAAACCGCCAGCCATCCATTTAGAAAATGTATGGGTGTACCTTGAATCACCAATAGTCACTTTTGCTTCAAATAATGTAGGCATAACTCCTACTATATAAGCCGCTCTACTTGAATTATTAAATTCCTTTATAAGTTGTTCTCGATCTTTTCTGTTTTCAAACCAAGTCGTAAATACTTGTTTTATTTGCTCCCACATTTTATAGAAATTTCGATTGTTAAAAAATAAAAATGTCCCTCATTGGGACTTTTAACGTATTAGTTATATGATATATCTGATAGATACTTGTATTAATCTTTCCTAGCTCTATACGAGAGATTTGGGTGTAATCAATCCCAGATTCTAATGCAAGTTTTTCAATTGTAAGCCCTTTGTCTAATCTGAGTTCTCGTATTCTTGATCCTACGTGTTTACATATTTCCTCTTTAGATAAGCTCATATGACAAATATGCTTTATACCCCATATTCACACAATGGCAGATTTGCCATATTGATTTAGCGGTATGTTTTGTGGAATTAATAAACTGTTCTTTTTCCATAGTTTTGAAAATAAAAAAGCCCCTTAGATTTCTCTAAGAGGCCTACATATATAGATTAACCTACCTTAAAATGGTGGTAGGGATACCATTTGCTCCCTATACAAAAAAGGATTTTATGCTTGTTATCTTTTACGATAGCATCGATATACACCTTTGTTCCTTTGGGAAGATTGCCAATCTCGCGAATCACTTCTGCCCGTATCGGTGTATACAATTCAATGATGATTCCTTTTGGGGTGATAACTAGAAGCACATTAGGATGCAGAAACTCGACTTGCTGTTTCTTTACCATGCTAATTCAAGTACCAATTAGTGCTTCCTCCTGCAAGTCCTGATTGAAGCTGGTGTGTGAATTCAAATGCATTCACGCTGCGTTCTAAGAAGCTATCCACGTAACTAGACTTGTTTGCACCCGTAAACAGATTGTACATCCTCCACAGGTTAATATCCCCTGTATCGTTGCGACAAAAGCTATTGTCTTGGATGTAGTCCTTTGCTACCGAACCTAGCTGTGTGTCCGTAAAGAAGAGAGGAGGAATCAGCTTCTTAACCTCATTTGGCAGGTAATTATATAACCGCGCACGACCTAACACCTGTGCAAATTGTGCTTCAGTTAGATTATGCTCAGTGAACCGCTGCATAGCTCTTAGGTGTTGTTCTGGGTTGTATAAGCTTATCATATTCATTATTGCATCCATTAATTCTCCTTGGCTTCTAACCACGAGCTTTACCTGTGTCCCGTCTGACCAAACACAAAGATTAGAGCACACCTTGACAGAAAACCCAATAAAGATCTTGAAGTGTTCCGCTGTTCCTTTCTTGTTATTGAGCTTATCATCCCCGTAGCATTTCACACCGCCTATTGTTAGACTAAGCGTCTGCCCATCAATGGTTCGTTGGATGCTAGGTATTTCGAATACAAACATTGCCCTCTCGTAATAAATAGTTCTTTCGTGATCCTCCAGTTGACTAGCTGGTTTGTAGCGTGCTTCAGGCGTTCTTCCTTTAATTGGATGAGAAACACGGATGCTCGGCAATAGAATATCCTCTCCTTTGAAGCAATGGTTAATCACATCGTATGTTGTCTGAATGAAATCCCCGTGACTAATCAGCGGTTCATTATCCTTACTAAATACGGGAATGATGTGTTGCCTTTGTATCTCTTGCAAGTTTACCTCGATGGTATTAGCTCCTATAAATGCAGAGCTACTAGATTCAATTACTTGCTCCTCTATTTCGATATAAGAAGCGTATTCTTCCATCTCTATTGATGGACTAGTTGTTAGTTGGTTGTTCATTTGGAATGGGGTTTAAGTTGCCTTCTAAGGCACGATTTTTAGCGTGTCTTAGCTCTTTCTTTCTCTTCTCATAATAAGGCAAAAGCAGGTCGTTAAAATGGGTAAAATGATTGTATAGACCCAGTAGTTCGATGATGGTGGAAGCATTGTTTATACGTTCCTTTATATACTCGATTTTGGGTTCTAATTCCTCCATACACCACTTAGAAATGATATTGCCTGTGGTTGCAGTTAACCGATGTTCAGGTTTACCAAAGAATAGTCCAGTACGATCTTTACTAGCATGTGCAAGGTTCTTGTTGTCTAAGTCGAAGACAAGCGTGAATTCGTAATCCACCCCATCTCTCTGAACAGATTTAAGTCCTACCTTCTCAGGAATGGTTTTGCCATTCTTCTCTGTTAGTACATAATCTTGTTTGGTTCTAACCGTTGCAATGATGTGAACTGGTGCTTGCAGGATCTTCTGAACGAAAGCATTGTGCCGCGGCGTAACCTTGTTCCAATTGGTGAATGAATTACCAGAAAGAGAACCGTGGTAATCAAGCAGACATTCCCATTCGTGAGTTATAGAGTCTATAACAACCACTTCTATACCTGAAGCAACACAGAAATCAATTGCTTCAATGTATTTCTCAGGTTCAAATGGTGCAGAGATGCCAAGTACCTTATATCCTCCTAAATGTGCGTAAAGATGAGAGGATTCATTCTCTGTATCTATGACAGCCACCTTTTCCCATGATTGACATAATCCATGTGCAACAAGCAAGGCAGAATATGTTTTACCACTACCACTGTGACCCTGTATAGCCATCTTAATTTTAGCCCGTTTTCTTTGGGCAGTTTGAAATTCCATAACATATTAGTTTAGGTATAAATAAAAAAAGGGGCATAGCAACCTGCTACACCCCTTGTAATTACGATTTTTGACTATGTTAACGAGTTAGTCTTGGCTTTTTGTTGCCTACTCCTTCGCTTACAACTTCAAGATTTGTTTCTCCTATCAATTCTAAACTTCCTTTAGGACGATAAGCATAAGAATGGGCTAATACGATCATCTCTCCAGTAACCTTATTAATATATTCATAAGGTTCTGTTTCTACTCGTACCACATCTCCTTCTATCTGCTGACCAACCATCAGTTTAGCAACATCAACAGAGAAAGTGGAAGGAATCCTACACTTTCTAGTAGTAGCATAAAACTTAGAAGTGTTTTGTGATTGAACAAGCTCAATTCCACCTGATAGCTCTAGTAGAACAAATGATTCGCCTGTTGTTGTACTTACTTTTTCAATGTAATCTGATACAATTACCATAATGTTTATTATTTAATGTGAGTAATTCTAAGTCAAAAATAGACCTAGGGGGGGGCATCTGCCTCCCAAATGAAGGGAGGGATGGTTCACCCAGGCCCCTTAAAGACACTATTACACCTAATAAATTTATAGCTATTTTATCCTGTCATTAATACAATTACAAACTAATCAGAGTAACTAAACTATTACAGTTCTGATGATAGATTGACTGTTGATCAGATATACTCGATTGCAAATTGCAGAATTGCAACTTTGCAACTTTGCAATTCTGCAAACTAAATATTTAGGCTTTTCTATACTTACCATACGACTCTTTAATAACTAAACCTGACTCTGTTAGGCTATTTATCCAGTTGTATAATGTTCTTCCTGATACGTTAAACGGGACTTTATCAATCTTAAAGTCATCAGGAGTGAATTCTGATGGTAAATAATCAAAAAACTTCAGTTTTTCTTCAAGCTCCCTATCAAGTTTTTCTCCAGGCAACATCCTAAATAACTTGATAGCATTAAACAACGAAAGTTTAACTAACACCAGTGCAGATTTAAACTGATCATCAGTCACTGTGATTTGAGAACTCGTGTCTTGCGATTGATAATAATCGACTAACCTTAGAACTGAAGCAACCCTACAAACAAAATTAACATGCCTTTTAATCAACGATCCTGCATTTTCAGACATAAATTCATAGATGTATTTATAATGATATTTGCCAAACAACTGCAATTCTTCTAGCTGACCAGGAGTAAAACAAATCTCTACGGTTCTATTGAGGGAATGCTTGTACAAGCTCTCAAAATCTTTACCCAACGTCTTAGTATAATGCCCAAGATCAACATCATCATTTTCCAGTTCTAGATCAAAGATCGGACTACCGCCAAATTCAAAAAACATAAACCTAGAAAAAAGGCCATCCTCATTGCTAAAAAACAGTTTGGAAACTTGAGACAACGTACCCACGAATAATATAGCCGCTTTGGGAACATCAACGAAAACTTCGCCCCCACCCTTAGTTGCTGCTCTTATTGGCTCCTGCTCTGCGATTAATCGTAACATGGCTGAATTTTGGTTACCATGATCCTTTTTTGCCGAATTCACATAAATATCTAACTCTAGCTCAACAAGTAACATCCCATGATTTTCACCATTCAGGTTTAACTGATCTAAAACTGCAACCGAAGTTGCGTTTGCTGGAAATGTTAATAATTGCAAAGATGGAAGAACAGGGGGAGTACAAATTTGCCCTTTCTTTATCTGGAGTTCATATTTCTTATAAGCTGCATTGTATTTAGATAGCTCTATTGATTTATTTTTCTGAAGAGCCTTATCGACATCATGAGTTAATAAAGCCGAATACCGAATTAATCCTTTATCACTGGATGGAGGAGCAAAAATAATGGTTGAAAGCATTGGTGATAGTCTTCTTTTTCGAAGCAAAAATGAAGCTCTAGCAGTAATAGAACTAAGCACTGTTATTCCTCCTATTAGAGAAATCAACTTGGCCTCTTGTTTATCATATGGCTGAATTACCTTCTGGATAAAATCAGGCAACTCCTTCAATAAAGCCTCTATTTCGTCTGATGTTGGCTTCAAACTCTCTATATAAGTATCTAATGAAGAACCGGTTAGGGACTTTCCATTATCATTCTGGTTGTCAGAATCATTTAACATATTAAACAAATTAAGAATCTTGAATATTTGATGCAATGAGGATTAAATCCAAACCCTCATCACATCCTAGGGATATGCAATCTTTGCCTACCCAAACTACAAATTACCAAACCACACCCACCAACGACCAACTATTAAATAAAAGATTATAGCTCTAAATACACATCTATTGCGTGTAAACTAATAAAATGCCTCTTTCTAGGGGCTGATTGTTTAGACATAAGCTTTTTGAGCTTTATTAGCCTATAAACTGAACTACGCGAAATACCCAGCATTTCAGATAACTCTTTTGGAAGTAGACCATGTTTATTGTGAAACTTGATATTATTCCCAAGTAAATCAATCCAATGAGCCATTTCTGAGTGTCCAGCTAAATAATGTAAGATACTCTTGTATCTATTCAATTGCTTAACTGGAATTAATGGAGTTGGTTGGTTAAAAAATGGAGCTGCTCCAGTCAAACCTTTGTCATCAATTTCTGCCATGATTTAATAGCTTTTGTTGATAACCTCGGTAACTGTTGCTTGCCTGTGTTTTGAAATCCAATCAACAAGATCCGATTTTTTAAAGTACAGCTTTCTACCTGGGCGGTAAAATGGTATCAGCCTCTTGGAGGTGAGTTGATACAAGTAAGAAGTCTCCAGGTTCAAAAACTCTGCAGCTTCATTAACGGTGAGAATCTCTTTGTTCTCCCGATGGTGATCAGTCATGATCTTCTCGATTCTCTCGAGGATTTCAGTTATTTGTGACATAAAATATTATTTATATCGCAAAAATATAGCCTAATTAACGGCGCACATAATAAAAATTCAGTAACGCCGTAATGACATTAGTAAAGTGTTTGATAAATACCCAAAAAGCTAATTATTTATATTTTTATACGGCGTTAATCCTCCAAATGCAATTTCAACTGCAACTGATTTATTTGTACTTTTTATGTGGCCAAAGTTCTTCCTGAGATTTTCACCTTGCCATCTAATTTGCTTAAATTCCTCAAAATTATCTGCAACATACTTCCAATATGAAGCTCCTTGGGGCTTATGCCATCCCAATTTTTGCAACTCTTTAACAATTTTCAAAAGTACACCTTGACTCAATACTTTTATTCGATGTTTATTATCACCTTTTCCCCTTAAAACACTCTCGAAATCACTAAAATCTCCTTTTATTTGTTCCTCTCCAGGTTTAGTTAGATTCTGATATAACATTTCAACTTCTCGATTTGGCACATTTTCACCTATAGAAAACCCTCCGGTTCTTACAATTTTCATGGCATATAATTCAATCATTTTTAGAGATTGCGTAGTCAATAAGTCAATGGTTTTATCTAGCCCTTTTACATTTCTTGATACTTTGTTTATATCAATACCCTTTTCTTTTTTTAGTGTAGATGAATCGGGTAAATCTTGATGATATATTTCCATACATGAAGAATCTGATTTCCTTAAAGAATACTCATTTATTGTTTCTAGCAAATGAGGTTTAACCTTTAAGATTTCAGTTTTAGCTTCATTTAGCGACAGCTTACCTATCTTATACTTCTTTTTCAAACCATCTAATTGTGCATTAAATCCTTTGATCAATAAACACTCTAATATTTTAATTGCAATTTTATTATCTATTGATCCTAAGAAAGAATAAACGGTTGAATTACCAAGACTATATTGTGGTTGTGCTTTCTCTTTTAGTGCTAAAACAACTTTTTTGAAATCTTTCATAACTCTAGATTTAAACGATTTGCTGCCTCTTTTTTCTTTTCATCCAAAATGTTAGAATAAATCATTGTAGTAGCTACATGCTTGTGACCTAACATTTTAGATAATGTAAATATATCGGTACCCCGGGACAATTGTAATACAGCATGAGAGTGTCTTGCAATGTGGAAAGTGACTTTTTTGTTAATCCCTGCGGAGGTTATCCAATTTTGTAGCTGTTGATTATGCCAACTACTATATCGAAGTCCAATAAATACTCTAACATCATCTTTACCCCGAACACCTAAAAACTTTATAGCAGAGTCAGGTATAGCAAGTGTTTCGGCACCTTTAGTTTTTTTCTGCCTAAAACGAATATAGTTACCCATTGATTCATCATAGTGCAATTCTGACCAAGTCAATTTAATGATGTCGCTCCATCGCAAACCTGTTAGTACTGAAAAAAGAAAGGCTTCTTTTAATTTCGGGACTGAACAGTTTTTCTGTGCTATTTTACGCACTTCTTCTTCCGTCAAAAATTCACGCTGGGTTTCTTCAGGAGTATATCCTGAAACAGAACCAGCAATATCCTTTGTTAAAATACCCAATTTTCTAGCCTCTTTTAATGCCGCTTTTAACTTATTAAAATAAGAAACTTTAGTATTGATGGCTAAGGGCTTTTTATTGGATTGTATAACATTATCTAGGTATTGCTTAAAACCAATAAGAAAAGCAGGGGTGATATCTTCAAAACTTAGTCCTTTATGAGCATAAGCCTTAAAATAATTTAACATGCTTTTCCAGTTTCCTTCATTTCCTGCACTCGTACTTCGCTCTAATGCCAATCTCTCAAGAAATGGGATTAAAGCTGCTTTTTGTCGTTTGACATCAGAAAGATCAAATTTACCCGACTGTATTTCCAGCTGGCGTTTATGGCATATATTTTGAGCCATTATCAAACTTTCCTCATTGTGTATTCGCTGTAACGGTGTCAACTTACCCTTTTCTGGCTTGGGGATAAGGCAAATATCTAGGTATTCGCTCTTCCTAATTCCATTCTGGTAGTAATCCAAATAGAAAACGATCTTGTCTTTCTTCTGCCTTTTTCTCAGAGTTACCTTCATAGTATTACATAAATTGTTCCAAATCTTGTCTTTTTATCAAAACCCTTCTATTAAACCTACTTACTGATATAGTGGAGCTAGCAATCATTCTTTCAATGGTGCGTGTACTAACTCCTACATATAGCGCTGCTTCTGCAATTGTAAGAAACACTTTTTGTTGTATTTCTACTAACCTCAAAAATGGAGCATCCGAAACTTGCTTCTTAGCATCAGATTGAACTGCATTAATCTTCTTTTCTCTAGCTAATTGCTTATAATGTCTGCTATTACATTTATGAGTGCAATACTTAGTATATAGTGTTTTAGCCTCAAAATAATCAAGGCAGTATAAACACTGTTTCAGATAGTTCAAATTGCTACTCATTAATTATAAATTCGCTTCTTCTCGCCCGTCAGCAACCGACAGGAACCGTCAGCAACCGTCACGAACCGTCAGTAACCGACAAAATCTCGCCAACTTGTTGCCTGGCAACAAAAAATCTAAAGTTGGCAACAAACTGGCAACAAATATAAGTCAAAAGGCAACAAATAGGCAACAAAAAAACCGAAGTAAATTCGGTTTAAATCAAGCTATATGAGCTTCAAATCAATAATAATCAAACGTATCATTTTCCGATACAGAACTTCCCAAAGATATTCTTCAACAAATCATCATTCGATATCTGCCCTGTAATCTCCCCTAAATCATGTAAGGCATAGCGAAGATCCTGCGCAATCAAATCACCCGTTAAACCCGTTTGTAATCCTCGTAAAACAGACTCCAAAGTCTCCTGGGTTTGAAGTAAATGTTGGTAATGACGCAAATTGGTCACCAAAGTACCTCCGGTACTCACCTGATCCAATCCCACCACATCAAGCAATGCCTTTTCTAAATCCGCTAAACCCTCCTTATTTTTTGCAGATAGGCAAATCAAGGAAGGTATTTCTTGTGTAAAGA
>JACCDT010092978.1_pt1 | contig 15078 bp, 18 predicted proteins | sample 7446291 | NCBI WGS metagenome assembly JACCDT01 (sample SAMN15323446, study PRJNA562643) | freshwater metagenome | isolation source: river surface water | place: USA:Blue River Watershed | collected 2017-08-17
CGGCATTGTTTTACAATGTCATTGCGGGTAAGTGGCACCTCTAAGCCACCCAAGCGAGTCCAAAAGGCTCGCTTTAGTTTTTAGACGGTGCTCTTGTTGGTTGATTTACTAAAATAAGGTCAAAGTTAAATGGTGATACAAAAGATACAAAACTAGGTATATCTTTAAAATAAACAGAAATTACACTTTTTTGATTATAAGGAAGGAATATAGATTGATGATCTGAATTCTCAACAGGTTTAGCTAGAGGCTCGGCAGATATGATTTGTCCTTGGAAGACTCCGTCTATTTCAACAATAGTAAAACGTACTCGGATAAGTAAACCATTTTTATCCTTTACAATTCTCTCAAAAATATTGTTTAATTGTTTATTTTGAGTAGTTAACATATATAGCAATATTATATCAGTATTATGTTTGTTGTCTATATTTATTTATATATTGACATAAATATAATTCGTGATATTGTATTTAGGGAGGTATTTATGAAGATATTGATCAACTTCTTTTCACTCATTGTTTTACTCATCCTGATGGGTGTTGTAAATATCCTTAACAGTGTAGCTATCACAATTCTCAGTACTTGGTTTTTTCTGGGAACTATTATTTGTCTCAAACAGTTGGATGGTAGTATGTTCAAGTCTGGATTTGTATCACTGATACTTATCATACTTGGTCCATTCTCCTACCCGACCATACATGAGCTTAAGAGGAGAAATGAGTGGTAATAATATATTAAGGTAGGTGGCACCTATAAGCCACTCAAGCGGGTCTGAAAAGACTCGCTTTTAGTTTGTGGAAGGTGCTCTATTAGTTGATAAATTAAACATCTAGATTAAATATAAAAAGTTTGTCCGAGGAATCTTGCGATCCCCCGGACGGTTTTGTAAAACATTATTTATTTTTCATTGAATGATATAGGGTTCAAGTTGTGTACTAAACCAATTATTGAGAATTCTTGGTGATGTCTTCACCTCCAAGCTCTCAATGTGTTTGACTGTCCCTGGAACAAGACACTTTTCGTATCCTTTCCATGATTCGTGCCAGAACCAGAAGCCTACACGGTCTTCGTCTATAAACCTATCAGGATCTTCTTCTAATTCTTCTTGCGCAAGCTTTTCTGCGAGCTCTTGGATATAGTGACTTGCAGGTCTCCATTCTATCTCAAGCCCTTTGACTGGATCGTTTTTCGCAAACTTTCCAGTAAAGAGTTTACCCGAGTTTGCATGGAAACCGTTTGCACTAAGCCTCCCGACCGCCTGACTGAGTAGTGCTTCTGGGTCTCGTCGATTCCAGCAAGGTTCGATTTCGGTGTATATTTTCCCACCGATCTCAACCGTCACAATCGGCAAATGCACAGTGTCAAAGACACGTATCGCCGCGTCAGTTACTGGGTCGTATTCGGCCCTAGATGGCCGACCACCCAATGTCATGTAACCATTTTTGTATACAGGTACAATTGTTTTTTGGTATTTCATTGCTCCCTTTTATCTATGTGCAACTTCTAATATATAAGCATAAATAGCAATAAAAGTCAATAGTTATGTATCCTAAGCTAGTTTGCTTTAAACTCCCCCACCTTTACCTTTGCTGGAACTAGTATTTTTCCATTTAATTTATATCCTTTATTTACTACAGCTATTACTTTATTATCCATACTTTTATCCGTGACTATCTCATATGAGCTTGCATCGTGTAGTGAATGGTCGAAATTTTCTCCAAGAGCCTTTATCTCTTCCAGTCCATTGTCTGCCAATGCTTTTGTAAGTTGTGAATATATATACTCAACCCCTATTCTCCAGTTTTTATCTGCTTTTTCCCAAGCTTCTTTATTTCCCATAGCCATATCAAAACTTTGAAGAACTGGTAGTAAATCCTCTATCATTCTTTCATTTGCGAACTTTATATATTCCTTCTTTTCTTCTTCATCTCGCTTGCGTGCATTTAGAAGATCGGCTTTAGCCCTTTGCCAACCATTTAGATATTCTGATCTTTCAGCTAGAGCTTTTTTTAATTTTTCTTTTAAAACCTTAACTGTTTGAACAGCTGTTTCTTCGGTGACTACAGAGTCATCTATATTTTCATCCATATCGTATTTGATTTCATTAGTTTCTTCATTCATAGTAGAAATAGTATACGTCAAAAGTGATGTTTTGCAAGTTATTTTATGTATAAAATAATAGCCAAATGGGACTATATAACCTGATGTTTATGTCTAAGTTCGTGTAGTATTTTACAAGGCTCAACTATCCTAGGATCTATTATCCTATAGTGTATATTTAGTCCCTCTCTTCTTGTTTTTACTAAGCCATTATGTCTCATCAATGCCAAATGCTGTGATAGGTTGGCCTTTGAGAGTTTTGTAACCTTCAAAATATTTTCTACACTCATTTCTCCGAGTTTTAGTAGATTTAAAATTTCTAATCTCTTTGGGTTTGAGAATATTTTATAAATATTTGCATTTTTGTCGTAGGCTTCTTTTGGTAATGGTGATTTTAGTTTCATAATTTCGATATTTGTATCGATTATATCAAAAGAAAAATACTTTTCCACTTCTCACATTTAATTTGCATTGTTATAATCTAGTTTAGAAATTAATTAACTACTAAATAATAATAAATATATGTCACAAAAAAGGAAAAAGATTTCTGGTGTTTTAAAAGAGTCTAAAGTAAAAAATATTATTAAAAGAGATGGTACGATTGTACCCTTTAATATAGAAAAGATAGTTGATGCAATATTTAAAGCAATGTCGAGTGTTGGTGAAGGATCTAGAGAAGAAGCTCACATAGTTGCAAATAAAGTTTATGCTGATGCTCTGAGAATAACTAAGAAATATACAAACTTTATACCTACTGTAGAAGGGATACAAGATACAGTTGAAAAGGAACTTATACTTTCTGAATATGTAAAAACTGCAAAGTCATACATTCTTTATAGAGAAAATAGGTCAAAGATAAGAGAAGCAAAGATGCAGGTTCCACCTAGGATAAAGAAGCTTGCACAGGACAGTAAAAAGTTCTTTAAGAATTCCTTAGGTGAATTTGTCTACTACAGAACCTACTCAAGATGGATATCAGAAGAAGGAAGAAGAGAAACATGGATCGAAACAGTAGATAGATATGTTTCCTTTATGAAAGAAAATCTAGGAAAGAAATTGAAAGATGGTGAATATGAAGAAATAAGAGATGCAATTTTGAATCAGGAATCTATGCCGTCCATGAGACTACTCCAATTTTCAGGTTTGCCAGCCAGAAAAACAAATGTTTGTGCATATAACTGTTCTTATGTAGCTCCTAGTTCATTTCAAGATTTAGCTGAGATAATGTATGTCTGTATGTGTGGTACAGGAGTGGGTTGGTCTGTTGAAAGTCAGAATGTAGAAAAATTTCCTCAAATTCAAACACAGACTGGAGAAAAAAATAAATCTCACATTGTTCCAGATAGTAAGGAAGGTTGGGCGGATACACTAGCTTATGCAATGAACATATGGGCTAAAGGTGAAGATATTGATTTTGATTATTCCCTATTACGTCCAGCTGGAGCAAGGTTAAAAACTATGGGAGGCAAATCATCTGGACCAGAACCACTAAAAAGATTGCTTACATTTACAAGACAAAAGATGCTAAGTAGACAAGGTAGGAGACTTAGAAATATAGATGTTCACGATATCATATGTATGATCGGAGATTGTGTTGTGTCTGGAGGGGTGAGAAGAAGTGCAATGATATCTCTATCTGATCTTGATGATACAGATATCCGTGATGCAAAAAAGGGTGCATTTTATATAAATGAACCTCAAAGAATGCTAGCAAATAATTCTGCTGTATATATAAACAAACCCAACAATACAGAATTTATAGAGGAATGGACAGCACTTATGAAATCTGGTTCAGGTGAAAGAGGAATATTTAATAGAGGATCACTAGCCAAGACATTGCCAGAAAGAAGAATAAAAGTTCTCAGAGAGAATAAAGGATATTTTGATCCAAATGGAAACAATATAATAGGACCAATAGGTACAAATCCTTGTGGGGAAATAATACTTCAATCAAAACAGTTTTGTAACCTGTCTGAAGTGGTGGCTAGATCATATGATACCGAGAAAACTCTGATGAATAAGATCAGGATAGCTACAATTTTGGGTACTTATCAAGCAAGTTTAACCAACTTCCCTTACCTATCAAAAGAGTGGAAAGAAAACTGCCAAAAAGAATCTCTTCTTGGAGTATCTATAACGGGTCAATGGGACTCGGAGGTAGTTCGTAATCCAAAAGTACTTGCAAAACTTAAAAATGAAGCAATAAATGTAAATAAAGAGTATTCAAAGAAGTTCGGTATCAATCCATCGACATGTATTACTGCTGTTAAACCATCTGGTACCCTTTCTCAAACTGTAGATTGTTCTTCGGGAATGCACCCAAGACATTCACCGTATTATATAAGAAGAATAAGAATATCAGGTACAGATGCATTATTTAAAATGCTAAAGGATCAAGGAGTTCCTTATCATCCAGAAGTAGGTCAGTCAAAAGATAATGCAATGACATATGTATTGGAATTTCCTGTTAAGTCTCCGGAAGGTTCTATATATAGAAATGATATGACCGCAATCCAACAACTAGAGCATTGGAAAATGGTTAAATTAAACTATACTGAACATAATCCGTCAGTAACTGTATCTATCGGAGAAAATGAGTGGATTGAAGTAGCAAATTGGGTATATAAAAATTGGGATATTGTAGGAGGATTATCATTCTTACCAAGAGACAATCATGTTTATCAGCTTGCTCCCTATGAAGAAATAGATGAAAAGAAATACAATGAGCTTGCAGATAAATTGAAACATATCGACTATTCAAAGATAATTACCTATGAAAAATCAGATGAACTAGATGTGAAGAAAGAATTGGCTTGTGCTGGAGGTGTGTGTGAGATTGCGTTATAAAAATCATATTAAATACTAAGAATTAGTGTATAACAAAAAAGCCCCGAAAGGAGCTTTTTTTGTTTGCATTATCTCTTTGACCACTGTGGAGACTTTCTTGCTTTCTTTAGACCGAACTTTCTTCTTTCTTTTGCTCTAGGATCTCTCTTTAGAAGTCCTGCTTTCTTTAGCTTTCCACGAAGTTCTGCATCGTATTCTATAAGACCTCTTGCAATACCATGCCTTAGCGCATCAGCTTGTGAGCTTATTCCACCACCCTTAAGTACAGCTGTTATTTTAAACTTTGTTGTAGTTAGTTTTGATGCAGAAATAGATTCTGTTGCAACCATCTGCAATTCTTTTGTTGGGAAATATGATTCAACAGACTTTCCGTTTATTTCATATGTAGTTTTGTCCGCAGGAGTTATACGAACACGAGCTACTGCTGTCTTTCTTCTTCCTACTGTTTCGATGTATTTATTTATAGTCGCTGACATAATATTATTTTGTTATTGAAAGATTCTTCATCATTGCTTTTCTCAAACTGTTTCCAGGGAGCATTCTGTATACTGCTCTTCTGAATGCTTCTTCAACACCTTTTCTTTCTATAAGGTCAGAAAGCTTTTCAGTGTTTATACCACCTCTAAAACCTGTGAATGTTACATATTTCTTATCCTGCTTCTTCTTTTCGTTAATATAAGCTTTGTCACAGTTTATTATGCTCACTTTAACTTCAGGAGCTTTGTTTCTAACAAAAGTAACAAGGTTTTTACCCATAAGATAGTTTGCAGCTTCTGATGCCACTCTTCCCATTCTTTTGCCTTGTGCGTCTATAGTGTAGTTTTTCATGTTTTTATCTTTTGTATTATACAAATTCAATCATTGCCATAGGGGCTGCGTCAAGTCCTCTAGGTTCTAACTTTATTATCCTAGTATATCCACCTTTTCTATCCTTATACTTTGGGGATATTGTTTCTATAAGGTGCTTAATCTCTTTTTCACCATGAATCTTTGATATAAGAACTCTTCTTGAAGCCAGAGTGTTTAGTTTACCCTTTGTGACAAGCTTTTCTACATAAGGACGAAGACTCTTAGCTTTTGCTAGTGTAGTAGTTATACGACCCTCATTTATTAGGTTACGTGCAAGTGATCTAAGCAGAGCATCTCTCTGTCCCATTTCTCTTCCGAATTTTCTGTTTTTTGAATGATGTCGCATGGTATTAAATTAATTTACTACTATTTCAAATTTATATTATATTGAGCTAGAACCTTCTTTATTTCCTGAACTCCCTTACTTCCTAGACCGTCAACATCTAGTATGTCAGCTTCCTTCTTTCTTGCAAGCCCACCAACAGTTCTTATGTTTGCATTTGAAAGTGCCTTCACTGTTCTTGGTGAAAGTCCTATAGCGTCTATTCTTGTCTTTAGGAATTCTACGTCAAGTTCAGCTTTTTCTGATGAATCATCAGACTTCATAGATTTTTCTTCTATTGCTTCTTCAATTTCAGGTTCTTTAAACCCTACTATAGCTTTTAGCTGAGTAATCATTATTGATATTGATTCTTCCAAAGCTTCATTTGGTGTAAGAGTACCATCAGTTTCTATTGATATTCTCAAACGGTTGAAATCTGTTCTATCACCAACACGCATGTTTTCTACTTCATAATTAACCTTTTTTATAGGAGTAAATGATGCATCTAGTGATATTGTACCAATATCAACTCTATCCTTGTGTATAGCCTCTTTTAGGACGAAACCAAGACCCTTTTCAACTGTTATGTCTATTTCTATTTCAGTATTTTTATCAGTAGACTCGTATATTGTTAGATCTGGATTCAAAATTTCAACTTGTCCTGGTACTTCTATATCCTTTGCAGTTACTTTCTTTATACCTTTTGATTTTATTGTCAAAACTTGTGGTTCATCTCCAGTTATCCTTATTCTTAGTCTCTTAAGATTTAGAAGTATTGTTATTACATCTTCTTTTACCCCTTCTATGCTTGAGAATTCATGCTCAACACCCTTTATTTTTACTTGTGTAACAGCAGCTCCGGGTAGAGATGAAAGTATAATTCTTCTTAGAGAGTTTCCTAGTGTATGTCCATATCCTGGATATAGACCATCTATTTCATATACACCACTGAAGCCTTCTTCACGAATTATTTTTGGTTTTGATGGTAAAACAATATTATGATTTGACATGGTATTTTTATTATAACCTTATTAAAATTAACGACTATAAAAACCTATAACTGTATCCGGATTAAATAGGAGTTCGGTCTTTGACGCTGTCGGTATACCGTCTACTGTTACTGTCTTTTTATCAAAATCAAGTTTCAACCACGCTGGTAGTTTTATAGTTTTTAGCTTTTCATCTAGATTTGTGAATAAGCCCTTTTTCTTACTTCCCTCTCTTATTCCTACTACATCACCAAGTTTTAGTTGGTATGAAGGAGTTGTAACTATTTTTCCATTGACTGTTAGGTGTCCATGTGAAGACATTTGTCTAGCTGCTTGACGAGTACTTGCAAATCCAGCTCTAAGCGCAACGTTATCGACTCTGCTTTCTAGAGTTCTAACTAGTATTTCACTTGAATTACCCTTCTTTTCTATTGCATTTTTAACATATTTTGCAAATTGTTTTGCTGTTATACCATAACTATAGCGAGCTCTTTGCTTTTCTTGCATACCAAGTCCATAGTCACTTTTTGCACGACCACCTTCGCTCTTTTTGCCGTTTTGTCCAGAACGAATAGCGTACTTTTGAGTTTGAGTTTTCTCAAATACTGGTACTCCTAGTCTTCTTGCAATTTTGTATCTTGGTCCAATTATCATAAATTTTATATTTTATTATACTCTTCTTGGCTTCTTAGGCTTAGGTCCATTCATAGGAACAGGAGTTGCATCTTTTATTGATGTAATAACTACCCCCTTTGAAATAAATCCTCTAACCGCTGATTCTCTGCCTGAACCAACACCTTTTATCACAACATCAACTTCTTTTAGTCCCATAGGTTCAGCTTTTGCAGCAAGAGCTTCACCAACTTTTGCAGCTGCAAATGGAGTACCCTTTTTTGCACCCTTAAATCCAAGAGTACCGCTAGATGACCAGATTATTGCATTACCACTTTTATCAGTTAGTAGAACCTTAGTGTTATTGTATGTAGATTCAACATACAAAACTCCAGCATCAATCCTCTTTTTAGAAGAAGATTTCTTTTGTTCCTCTTTCTTTACTGCCTGACCTTCAGTTGTAACAATTTTTTTCTTTGCCATTATGGTTAATTATTATTTCTTATCTTCCTTCTTTCTACCAGAACCCATGGTCTTTCTAACATTACCTCTAACAGTTCTGCTATTTGTTTTTGTTCTTTGACCTCTTGCAGGAAGTCTTCTAGCATGTCTGCTACCTCTATATGCTTTTATATCCTTCAATCTCTTGATGTTTTGTGCAACCTCTCTCTTTAGGTCACCTTCTATTCTGAAACCTTCGATTATTTTTCTGATTTCATTTTCTTGATCAACTGTAAGATCCTTTGATTTCATTCCTGCATCTACCTTTGCTTTATTCAATATATAAAGTGCTCTTGGTCTACCTATACCGTAAAGTGTGGTTAAAGCTATTTCTAGTCTTTTGTTTTCTGGAATTGTTATACCTAGTATACGCATAAATTTATTTATTATCCTTGGCGTTGCTTGTGACGAGGGTTTGACTTGCAAATTACATAGACATAACCCTTACGTCTTACTACGCTACACTTTGGACATATTTTTTTTACTGAAGCTTTTACTTTCATTTTTATTTAAAGTCTTTTTGTAATTCTAGCTCTGCCTCCATATGGATCTAAAATCATCTCCACCTTGTCTCCTATGAGAACCTTTATTCTATGCATTCTCATTTTTCCCGCAAGATAAGCCATTATTATATTTTCACTTCCATCTACCTTCACTCTAAAAAGAGTGTTAGGTAAAGCTTCGGTTACAATACCTTTTGCTGAATTTAATTCAGTATTTTGTGACTTATTTGTGCTGTTTGTATCCATTAAAATTGAACAGTTCTTTATATTATCAGAAGTATGTATAAAAAGTCAACATGCGCCATACTATCCCCAGTTTGCCTTTTGGCGATTGGGACAATTTAGTACTCTAATCTGATTTAATGTTAAGTATAATCTTTTCTTTCGTATTTGGGAAGGACCTCATCCAAAATGGTGTGATAAGGGCATAAGCATTACTTATAGCTGAATATTTTGCAAATATACTATTGCTTTGTGACATCTTCTTTCCTACAAGATCTTCTTTCAGTCCCTCTTCATTAAAAGTACCAGTCATCTTTAGTTTTCCCTTCATAGATAGTATAAGTGAATTCATTTTCTTTGGTGAGAAATCCTTTGGATTTTCTAATACTACAGATAGGTTCTCTAAACCATCCACTTTGTATGTACTTGATGGAAATCTACTTACTTCGTCTTGAGCAATGTATTTAAATAGTGCATCTGATTTAAAAACTACAATATTTATCACACCTTGCACTACTATAGATGATGTTGTGGATGATGTTTGCGCAATAGACTGGTATTTTGCTGATCCTGCAGGAATAACTGTATAGTCTGTAAATGTTAACTTTGGATAATATACTAGGTTGCTATTTATTTCAGTTTTTATCTTATTTTCTAGTACCTGCTTCAATGAATTCTTCAGTTCATCAACAGTAGCTTTCTCCAATTTTGGATCAATGCTGACCTTATAGCCTGAATATCCACCTGTAAAATCATTTTTTATCTTTGCGTATATTGTATTGTATTTACTACTTCCTTTGTATGCAATTATTTTTAATTCCTGACCAGATGAATCCTTTGTATTGTATTTTTCACTTGCAATATCAGCCACTGCATACACTGACATAGCTCCCGGAGTTGTTTTACCTTGTATTGTCTTCATTCCGGGTACCACAACTGTACTTGATGTACGATAAACCAGCCCATCGGTTGTTGAGAGTCTAGTTCCAGCTAAAATCTTTTGAGTGTTTGTACTGTTGGCATTGTATATTGTAACAATGCCTTTAGCTTTTGTTTCTATCAAGGCTCCTTTTTTGTACGGAACATCCTTACTTAGTGTGGTTGTTGCAGTAATGATTTCATATTGAAGATCACTCAATGATGAATTCTTTTTTGCAGTTATCTTTTGATCTAGCTCAAAATTTACTATTTTAGGAGTAATAGTTATAACTGCTTTTGAATATAAGAGAGATAATGCAATACCTATAATAGCTACACCTACAAAAATAGTACTGAATGTAATTAAGGTATTTGAGAGCAACCTTCTACCTTTATTTTCTCTTTTATTTGTGGCTCTGCTTTCTCTCCTACTTTCTTTTGCACTTTCTTCTTCAGTCTCTTCTCTTAACTCTCTTCTTCTAACTAGTTTTTTTACTATCTCTTCATGTTCTATTCTACCGCTCCTTTCCTCATCTTTTTCTTCCAGAGCAATATTTCTAATCGTTTTTTTATTTGGATAAATATCCTGAACGACTTTTTTTGAATTAGTTTTATCTGTTTTTCTTTCTGCCATACTAGTTTATTTTAGCACATCATTTAAAATATTCTCATTTTTATCAACACTCAAAATTGAAATTATATACATACCCATAAGCCAGCTATGATCTTCTGAATTTTCAAAATCTAACAATTCATTGATAATATCGTTATTAAAATGCACGACATCATACTGGAGGTCTTTTAAAGCTCTTTCAAATATCTCAAAATTTTCATGTATAGATAGATTTACAACCTTGGGTATTGAGTATGACCCTTCTACTGCGAGTGAATTCTGAAAACTCTTTTTCCAATTTTCTACTATATTTAAAACAGTTTTTTCAACCTTTTCTTTATTACTTTTATCTAATTTATCATTTGAATACAAAGAAAGTAGAGATTTTGCTATTTCTGGGCTTTGTTTCATAGCTCTCCCTAGTTTTCTAAATAAAGAGTATGTCCCAAAAGGAAAAGTGGACAGATAAACTCCTGAACCTTTATTTACAACTACAATATCAGTCAATTCACCGTGTACATGTACGGATATATATTCATCCATGCCTGGTGATACACTTCTTAGTGCTATATAGTGTGCTAATAGTGCACCATGGAAAAATTCATTTTTAATATGAAATACTTTATGAACTTCAGCACTAATCTTTTCTAGTATTTTCTTAGATGAAACAGATACCGCTAGTGATACTTCCAATTTATTTGCTTTTTTACCTTTAAAATCTGATATAGAATAACCATTTAGCCTAACATCAAACACTTTCTCTTCTATCGGTAAAAGATCGATATTGCTATTAGAACTTTTTTCTAGATCATGCTTGAATTCTTTTATTAGTACTAAACTTTCTTTATCCGTTATCTCTTTTATAATTTTTTCAGTTACTGTAGTTTCTTTTTCAAAATTTATAAGTACTTTTTTTGCTTGAGATATTGCCCAAGGAGATGAGAGCATATAGTAAACCTTTTTTATACTAGAACCATATCCTAGTGTACCAGCTTTGTGTAAACCATGTTTTGATATGTTATTTAAGACTTCGTGCAATGATTTACACATTATCTTTGTTATAAGTGGACCGTTTCCTTGTGTCCGATTTCTTATAAATTTTGTATAAGTGAAAACAACATGAGGTTTTTTACCATTTAAAAATGAAACCAGTGTTCCACGTACAAGCCCACTCTGTATATCAAGTACTAGAGATAAAGAATTCTCTTTTTTATTTGAAAAGAAAAAATTCATATAAAATATACCTATAAATTATATCATATAGAATTTTACCTAGTTATAAAATAGTGAATAACTACTATACAAGTACAGCTTTTATCCTTCTAACACCCTGAGATACGGCTTCTTCCTTTAATATTTTAAATTTCAAACTACCCTCATTACCTTTTAGTTCTTTTGTGTTTTTTACATGAGGTCCTCCACAGAATTCTTTTGAAAAGCTATTGTTTATATCCTTTCCTATGTAGTATATAGATACTTCATCGGCATATTTTTCACCAAAGAAGTGTCTAGCTCCAGTTTTTTCTGCATCTATCTTATTCATCACCACCATATTTACTGGTAATTCCTCATTTATCTTACTGTTTACTATATCCTCGACTTTTTTCTTTTGTTCATCAGTCATTTTTCCTGTATAAGAAAAGTCGAATCTTAACCTCTCTGGTGTTATATTTGATCCTTTTTGCATAACACCATCACCGAGAACTTCATGTAATGCTTGATGTAATAGATGTGTAGCTGTGTGATACATAACAGACATTTCGCTTGTATCCCCTAATCCTCCTTTAAATTTCTTTTCCGCACCAGAGCGTGAGAGTTCTTGATGCTTTTTGAATTCTTCACTATAAGATTCCAAATCTACAGTTAATGATTTCTGTTTTGCTAGTTCCACAGTTAGATCTATAGGAAATCCATAGCTACTAAATAGTATAAATGCTTGTTTACCAGATATCCCTGCATTAGCACCATAGATTTTATCGAATTCTTTTAGTCCGTTCTCTATTGTTTTTACAAACTTTTCACTTTCATCAAATATCTCTTTTACTATTTTATCTTTTTGATTCTTTATACTTGGGTATGTTGTTTCGTATTTTTTACATAAAATATCAACGAATTGTTTTATAGATTCTACACTTAACCTTCTTTCTAGGGTATTAAAAACTGCTCTACGGATAAGCCTTCTCAATATATATCCTTGATCTGTATTGCCAGGTATAACACCGTCAGATATAAGAAATATGGATGATCGAATATGGTCAGATATTATTCTTTTTGATTTTATATTGTCAGATATTTTACCTGCTTCATTCATTATCTCTTCGAATAAATCTGTATCGTAAACATTTGTTTTGCCTTGTAATACAGTACATATTCTTTCAAAGCCAGCTCCTGTATCCACATTTTTTTTATTCAATTTTGATATTATTTTCCCATCTTTCTTTTCAAATTCCATAAATACATCATTCCAAATCTCAACAACTTTTTGTTCATCATCAGCTTTATTGTATTGTTCGATAGTCATATCACCCAAACCCTTTTCAGTAAGGTCATAGAACATTTCACTACATGGGCCTGTTGGTCCAGTCCAAGTATCTTTACCCTTTACTGCTGGCCACCAGTTTGCACTCGCATCCTTAAAATATATTCTATTTTCTGGCATTCCTGCTTCCATCCAAAACTTTTTTGCATCATTATCAACTGGAGAGTTTTCATCACCTTTAAAAACAGTTACATAGAGCCTCTTTGGATCCAGACCAAATCCCTCAATCTTTGAAGTTAAAAGATCATAACTCCATTTTATGGCTTCCTCTTTAAAATAGCTTCCCAAAGACCAATTCCCCATCATTTCAAAAAATGTTAAGTGTGTATTGTCCCCAACATCCTCTATGTCGGTTGTTCTTACACACTTTTGTATATTTGCCAATTTATCCCCTTGTGGATGAGGTTTACCCATAAGATATGGCACAAGAGGTTGCATACCTGCAGTGTTAAAAAGCACAGTAGGATCATTTTCTGGCACTAAAGGTGATGAAGGTAGTATAGAGTGACCTCTTTTCTCGAAAAAGGCTAAAAATCTTTTACGAATTTCTTCTGATTTCATAATAGAAAGAGTTTACCATAGTGTAAGTCCTTTTTCATCTACGATAAATATTTTAATAATATGCTAATTTCCCATCACTTCCCTTATCTCTTCTTCAACTTTTAGGATTTCTTCTTGCTTCATACCAATATTTTGCAAATAAGATTTATTTTCAAGAATATCTTTACATAATACTACTCCATGTTTCAAAAGTTCTTTTTTATGCTCATTCGATAGTGTAATCAGACAAGTAGATGGATGTAGTCTCAATTCCTCTATGATATCTTGAAGATTACCTCTAGCAGGATAATTCCAACCAATAAGTTTTACATTGTTACATTCACTGTATCTTATAGCTTGATCAGTAAACTTTGTATTTGTAATTATATATCCCTTAGTTAACTTCCTCTTTTTTCCTCCGAAATCAAATTCATTATCTTTAATATCGTCAAATCTCGCTTTTATATAAAGTGCTACTTTTAAATCTGATTTTAAACCTAGTTCATTATGAAATTTCGCTTCAACCATCTCTAGCTCGTCTCCTTTCCATGCAACCACATCTACTTCATGTGGAACACACCTACCCAATACTGTCTGATCTGTTAGAGTAGTATAACCCCAAGCTTCAAATATTTTTGCAATATATTTTTCAAATGGAAAGCCGTCAGGACCAAGTTCAGAAAGTGCCCTTCTCAAAGAGTACTTCATAGCAACTGGCATAGAGTACTGTCTTAAGAGCTTAAATGCATGAGAGTATATATGACCAGTAGTCATACCATCCTTTGCTTCCTTATTTATATGTTCTAGAATTTTATCTATTATTTCTTCACTACCTCCAGCATTTTGTAATGATTCTACTAATTTTTGTTCTTCAAAAAGCTCCTTTGTTCCATCAGCTTTTACAACCGTAATTAAATGATTCATGAATATATATTATCACAATACAATTTAGTATTAAATCTACTCTGTGGGTGTGTTTTGATTTTCTGTTGAATTATTATTTAAATTTTGATCTGGTGTTTGTGGTATCGTTGTAGAATTTTGATTGTTAGTATTATTCTCAATTACTTGTGGGGTTGTAGTACTATTTTCTATTACTTGAGTAGTTGTTGCATTATTTTCTACCTGTGGAGTACTTGTTCCATTATCTATATTTTGTGTATTTATTGTAGAGTTCTGACCCGTATTATTATTGTTTTCATTAGTGTGTATTATGTTTGGCATCATTCCGCTTCTTACAATCATTTCTCTGAATTGCTCTTTTGATACACACACATCATCTACACACAATTCCTTTGTACTTACTTTATTCGCCTCCACACTATCAGTCTTAAATACACCAGAGAATTTATTAGCCAAACCATCCACCTTAGTATTGATATCTTTAATAGCCTGGACTAGTAGAGCTACCATGTTTCCATAAGAGATACCTAGAGATCCTTCTGTACCTTCTACTACTTCAGGGAGTATAGGTTGTAGTTCTTGTGCTATGAATCCTATCTGTGGTTTACCACTGCCTTTCA
>JACCDT011924340.1_pt1 | contig 15077 bp, 14 predicted proteins | sample 7446291 | NCBI WGS metagenome assembly JACCDT01 (sample SAMN15323446, study PRJNA562643) | freshwater metagenome | isolation source: river surface water | place: USA:Blue River Watershed | collected 2017-08-17
AAATCGCCCTGCTTATTGCCAAACTGCACACCTTTGCCCTTCACCCTGAGCGTTCTTCCACTCGCAGTGCCAAGGGCAACCTTCAGCTTCACAGGCGATCCGCCAAGTACCGGCACCTGGATAGTCGCACCCAGTGCTGCTTCGGTGAAAGTAACCGGAACAACTACTCGCACATCATCTCCGTCACGAGTGAAGACGGGGTGAGGCTTAACTTTGATGGTGACAACCAAGTCGCCCGCCGGTCCGCCATTGGGTGATGCCTGGCCCCTGCCGTTTAGCTTGAGTTTTTGCCCATCCTTAATTCCCGCTGGCACTTTCACGCTCACGCTCTCGCCCCTGAGGTTTAGCTTGATGGTGGTGCCATTGATGGAATCAATGAAGTTGACTGTCGCCGTAGAAATGAGGTCTTGCCCGCGCTGCGGACCAAAACCGCCAAAGCCTGGAAAACCACCAGTTTGAAAACCGCCCCCAAAGAAGTTGGAAAAGACATCCTCGAAACCGCCCTGATTGCCAGCAGTAAAGCGAGCGCCGCCACCCATTGCTCGAATGGCGTCATACTCTTTTCGCTGCTCGACATCTGACAAAACGTCATAGGCCTCGGAGATGTCTTTGAATCTCGCTTCCGCTTTGGCATCTCCCGGATGCAAATCCGGGTGATTGTCTTTGGCGAGCTTTCGATACGCTTTCTTCAGTTCAGCTTGCGTAACATCCTTTGATACACCAAGGATTTTGTAGAAGTCTTTCTCTAACCAGTCTTGTGACGCCATTGACTACTCCTCCGCCACAAACACCGCAACCTTGGCAGGTCGCAGTAGTCGATCGCCGACTTTGTAGCCGCGCTCAATCACATCGGCAACGGTTGGCTCGGTTACCTCACTCGAGACATTCCTTACCAGCGCTTCGTGAATTTCAGGATCAAACTTGTCGCCCTTTTCAGCAAAGGCGCTAAGTCCGAGCTTTTCACCAGCTGCCCGAAGTTTCTGAGCAATCGCAACCATCGGACCATCAGTTAGATCGCCGTGTGCTTGTGCTCTATCCAGATCATCCAGCACTGGCAGAAATGCCTTCAGGGTTTCAGCAACGGCAAGCTGACGCTCAACTCCGCGATCGCGTTCAACCCGGGCGCGGTAATTTACAAAGTCGGCTTGCAGTCGCTGAAGATCCTGAAAGATTTCAAGCTCTCGGTCAATCGCATCAGGCTCAGCTGCTTCGGTAGTTTCTGAAGCAACTGGTTCTGCTACTTCTGGATTTTCCTTGTCAGCTTCTTCCTGCATTACTTCTTGTCCTCTTCGTCCTCGTCCACAACCTCAGCGTCAACAACATCTTCGTTAGAAGCCTCTGCTGCTGGCTCTGCTGGTTTAGCTGAGTAGATTGCCTCGCCGAGCTTCAGCGAAGAAGTCATTAGCTTCTCTTGTGCTTGCTTGACCTTTTCGATGTCGTCGACAGCTAGTGCGCTCTTGAGGGCATCGACGTCTTCCTGGACTTCTTTCTTGACGTCTTCAGGCAACTTGTCGTCGTTGTCCTTGATTAGCTTCTCGGTTGAGTAGGCAAGCTGCTCAGCAGCGTTTTTGACTTCGGCTTCCTCGCGGCGCTTTTTATCTTCGGCTGCGTGTGCTTCGGCATCCTTCACCATGCGCTCGATCTCTTCCTCAGACAGAGAAGATCCGCCAGTGATGGTCATGGACTGCTCCTTGCCGGTTCCCTTGTCCTTGGCGGAAACGTGAACGATTCCGTTGGCATCGATGTCGAAGGTGACCTCGATTTGAGGAATACCGCGAGGGGCTGGCGCAATCCCGGTTAGCTCGAAGTTTCCTAGGCTCTTGTTATCGCGAGTAAATTCGCGCTCACCCTGGAAGACCTGAATTGAAACCGATGGCTGATTGTCATCAGCGGTAGTGAAGGTCTCACTGCGCTTAGTTGGGATAGCGGTGTTGCGCTCAATTAGCTTGGTCATAATTCCACCCTTGGTTTCAATACCAAGCGATAGTGGAGTTACGTCAATCAGTAGAACGTCCTTACGCTCACCCTTGATGACACCTGCCTGCAGAGCGGCACCAACTGAAACAACCTCATCGGGGTTGACGCCCTTGTTTGGTTCTTTTCCGCCGGTTAGCTTTTTCACCAATTCAGTGACAGCTGGCATACGGGTTGATCCACCAACCAAAACAACATGGTTGATCTGTCCAACCTGCACACCCGCCTCGCGAATGACATCTTCAAATGGCTTGCGGGTTCTCTCGAGCAGATCAGAAGTCATCGACTCAAACTGCGCGCGAGTAAGTGTTTCGTCTAGGTTGGCAGGACCATTCTCGGTTAACGAGAGGTATGGCAACTGAATCTGAGTAGTGGTTGCTTGGCTGAGTTCTTTCTTTGCTTGCTCAGCTGCTTCCTTCAGTCTTTGCAGTGCAATCTTGTCCTTTGAAACATCTACTCCAGATGTCTCTTTGAACTTTTTGACCAGGTGATCAACAACTCGCTGATCCCAGTCATCACCACCGAGACGGTTGTCACCGGATGTTGCACGAACCTGAATAGTTGAGAACTCATCGTCTTTACCAACTTCCAAAAGTGAAACGTCAAATGTTCCACCACCTAAGTCAAAGACCAAAATCAGCTCGTCTTCTTTTCCTTTGTCAAGACCGTAAGCGAGCGCTGCTGCGGTTGGTTCGTTAATAATTCTCAGAACGTTTAGCCCTGCGATTTCGCCGGCTTCCTTGGTTGCTTGACGCTCAGCGTCGTTGAAGTATGCGGGGACTGTGATGACGGCGTCGGTAACGCTCTCGCCTAGATACGTTTCAGCATCGCGCTTGAGTTTCATCAAGATGCGCGCAGAGATCTCCTGCGGGGTGTAGTCCTTGTCATCAACCTTGAACTTCCAAGAAGTTCCCATGTGGCGCTTGACCGAAGAGACGGTCCTGTCCACGTTTGTTACTGCCTGGCGCTTGGCGGTCTCGCCAACCAGGATGTTTCCGTCCTTGGTGAAGGCCACCACCGAAGGGGTGGTTCTAAAGCCCTCGGCATTGGCAATGACCTTTGGTTCACCCGCTTCCAGCACGGTTACCGCGCTATTGGTGGTTCCCAGGTCAATTCCTACTGCTCTACCCATCTATTTCTCCTACTTTCTAAAGCTTTCGTGGCCTAAGTTGAGCCATGTGGACTCAAGTTTATTTATGTCAACCTGGCTGTCAAGGGGTTATTCCTGAAAGTTGAGTGTGAATGACTCAAGATTGGCTGTTTCCCAACTGGCTACCAGCTAGTTAGCACTTTCTAGGTCAATTAGGACTACTTTGGTGCCATGACCAACAGCGCAGTTGAAAAGAAGCCCCGCGGGACATTTGCCTGGGCACTTTGGGATTGGGCCGAGCAGCCCTTCCCCACCATCTTCTCCACCTTTATCTTTCCGATCTACATAACCAGTGCCGCGTTTGGGCCAGAGGAGGACACCTCCCGGGCTCTTGGGCTAGCTGCCACGCTCGCTGGTATTGCGGTTGCACTGGTTGCCCCGGTATTTGGAAGAAGAAGCGATGAGGCGGGAAGACGAAAGTTCTGGCTGCTGATCAACACGCTATTGCTCTCTGGCGTGATGGCGAGCTTGTTCTTTATTGAACCAACAGCCGAGATGCTCTGGCTTGGTCTGATTATTTTCTCTTTTGGTGGGTTTGTGCAAGAGATTGCATTTATTAATTACTACGCGATGCTGAGGCAAGTCACTACTCCTTCCAACATTGGAAAGATTTCTGGCTTTGCCTGGGGGCTTGGTTACATCGGTGGAATTGTTTTGCTGCTGGTATCACTGGTTGGTTTCATTCAGACCGATACCCCATGGTTTGGTATTCCAACGGAAGATGCACTGAACGTTAGATCGGTCTTCTTGTTCTCGGCAGTTTGGTTTATCGTCTTTTCAATTCCGCTGTTCTTGGTTGTGCCAGAGATTCCAGAAAAGCCAAACCGTGTAAAAGAAAACATTATTGAAAGTTACTTCAAGCTCTGGGCTCAACTGAAGTCTTTGTATAAGCAAGCTCCAGAAACTCTGAAGTTTCTAATTGCCAGTGCTATTTACCGAGATGGTCTATCGGGTGTCTTTGCATTTGGTGGAGCGCTTGGTTCGTTGGCATTCGGATTTGAACTCGCCGAAGTAATTTTGTTCGGTATTGCTGCCAACGTAATGGCGGGCATTGGTGCTGCGATTGGTGGCGTGCTGGATGACAGAATTGGTGGCAAGCGAGTGATCATGGCATCACTACTTGGTTTGACAGTTGCTGGAATGGGAGTGTTTGCGTTTGCTTCTCTCGGCCCAATCACCTACTGGGTTGGTGGTCTCGCACTAACGCTCTTTGTCGGTCCCGCGCAAGCGGCATCTAGAACCTTCGTTGCTAAGTTCACTCCTGCCGGGCGTGAGGGTGAAGTGATGGGGCTTTACATGACAACTGGTCGTGCGGTGAGCTTCCTCAGCCCACTGCTCTGGACCAGCGCAATCTCCGTTGCACTTTCAATGGGAATCAACAATGCGCAGGCGACTGTCTGGGGAATCTTGGGATTGATGGTTGTGTTGGTAGCGGGAATCTTGCTACTGGCTAGAGTGAACCCAAATCCACAAGTAATTACTGATTGAGTGGTTCGTTTCCAACATCGGTGATGTGGAAACGAAGGTGTGAGCGGGACGCAGTCGGTCCGCGCTGCCCCTGATACCTTGATCCGTACTTTTCGCTTCCGTATGGGTTTTCACTCGCTGATGAAAGCTGGAAGAAGCAAAGCTGACCGATCTTCATTCCTGGCCAGAGTTTGATTGGAAGTGTTGCGACGTTAGAGAGCTCTAGGGTGACGTGGCCCTCAAAGCCGGGATCGACAAAGCCTGCGGTGGAGTGAGTTAGTAGGCCCAGTCTTCCCAGTGAGCTTTTTCCCTCCAGCCTGGCAGCGATGTCATTTGGCAGCGATACGTATTCGTAGGTGGAACCGAGCACAAACTCTCCCGGATGCAAAATAAAAGCTTCGTCCGAAGCAACTTCAACAAACCTAGTTAGCTCATCCTGCTGCTCACGCGGATCAATGAAGGGGTATTTGTGATTGTCAAAAAGTCTGAAGAAGCGATCAAGCCTGACATCTATGCTGCTTGGCTGCAGCAAATCTAGGTTTAGTGGGTTGAGCTTAATGCGGCCAGCATCAAGTTGTTTTCTGATGTCCCCGTCTGAAAGCAGCATGGGGGAAAGGGTATCAGTGGCTGAGGCCGATTTTCTGGTGGATGCGCTTTAGCCATTTCGGAGCCCACCAGTTGGCCGAACCCAGCAGCCGCATGATGGCGGGGACCAGTAGTGCTCTGACCACGGTCGCATCCAGCAAGATAGCAAAGGCAATACCTAGGCCCAGCATCTTCATGATCGAGACACCACTGGAGCCAAAGGCACCAAACGTCACCGCCAGAATCAGAGCCGCTGCTGTGATGATGCGGCCTGATCGCTGAAGCCCAAGCGCTACCGAGTTGACCGTGTTAAAGCCAGCATCGTGCTGCTCCTTAATGCGACTGAGCAGGAACAACTCATAGTCCATCGAGAGACCGAATGCCACCAGGGCAATCATCACCACCGATGATGTGTCAATGGTTCCGGTGACGGAGTATTCACCAAGTAGCCACTGCAACTCTCCGTTTTGGAAAATCCACGCAACCAATCCCAGCGTCGCACCCAACGACAACACATTCAAAAGAATCGCCTTAATTGGAATCAAAACTGATCCTGTAAAGAGGAAAAGGATTATGAAAGTCGTGATGAGAACCCAGATAGCCGCGATTGGTAGGGCCTGCTCGATTCCCTGTTGCGAATCGGTGTAGTAGGCAGCATTGCCACCGATCAGAACTTGATCTAAGTCAGTTTCTAGTGAGCGAAGATTTACTACTAGTTCCAAACCATCTGGGCTTCTGGTTTCAATGTCTGTAATGGCATTGATTCTCACCCACTCGGTGTCCTCTTCGGTTGGGATGATTGCTACTCGCACAATATTGTCTTGATCTTGAACCTGATCAATGTAGTCATTGATTGCTGCATCATCGCCCTTCACCAGGATTTCTATTGGCGATGACTCTCTTCCCTCGAATCTCTCGCGAAGTAGATCGCTGGCAACGTGGGCTGGGTTGTCCTTAGGAAGAACCCTGTCATCCACCTGGCCGAACACGACCTGGCTGGAAAGTGAGAACAAACCTGACAAAAACAGAACGCTGATGAACAAAATCGGCAGCGGTCTGCGCATTGTGAAGCGAGCAATCTTTTCCCAGACGCCTGTGTCCTTCGGGGTTAGATCGCGCTTGATAACACGGAGCTTGTTTACCCTGTCGCCCAACAAATTCAGCATGGCAGGCACTGCGATGGCGGCTCCGAGAACAGCCAGCGTTACAACCGAAACTCCAGCCAGGGCGAAGGATTGCAGGAAGTATTGCGGGAAGAAGGCCATCGAAACCAAAACCAGAGCTACCGTCAAACCAGAAAAGACAACTGTCTTTCCAGCGGAGGCGACAGTGTTGATAACTGCTGTTTTTACGTCATTGCCAGCTGCGCGCTCTTCCCTAAACCTGTTTACAACTAACAGGCTGTAATCAATACCTAACCCAAGCCCTAGACCAGTAATCAAATTCAAAGAAAAGATTGAGACATCGGTGAACTGACTTGCCACCCAAATCACGAAGAATGATCCAAGAATTGCCAATCCACCAACGAAGAGCGGAAGACCAGCTGCAACTAAGGAACCAAATACAAAAAGTAAAAGGAGAATCACAATCGGAATTGCAACAATCTCAGCGCGAATTATGTCGCTTTCGATTTGCTCGTTAATTGCTTTAGTGACTGCTCCAAAACCTGAAACGTGAACTTCTGCTCCGCGGTAGTCACCGGTGTAGGTGTCAACGATTTCTCTGACAACCGGTGCTTGAGAGATCGAGTTATCCAGATCCACCAACAAATAGATAAGACGTCCGTCTTCACTCTTGAGCTGTGCAGGCGAACCGAGCATGTAGTAGTTGACAGCGGAGTCAACACCTTCGATGTCGGCAATCTCATCAGTGAGGTCCATCACTAATTCCAGATGAACAGGTTTCATCTGCGAATCAAGTTCATCAGCATCTGATGGCAAATCAACTAAAACAATCAGCTCAGCAGGATCTACCGCGAATTCACTCTCCAACAGTTCGGTGACAAGCGCAGAATCTGAGTTGGGGTTGTCATACCCACCACCCTTGAGGTTGCCAAATACCTGAAAGCCCCAGATGGTCGATAGAGCAATCAGCCCAACAAATCCGAATAGAACGATTTTTGAGTGGTTGACGATTAGCTGGCCGAGCCGGCGCATGTGTTCCTTACTGAGATTTACCTTGAGTAGATAACCAGAAGATGTGCAAAAATTCCTGAATGGTCAAAAAACACCTGCAAAGAAGCTGGATTTACCTATTTCTCTCGATATCTGGGCTGATTACAGCCTGGATCTTCAATGCCCTCGCCGTCTTTGAGCAGGCAGACTACCTGGCCAGCTGGTTTGGTTCAGCCGTCGATTGGGTCCTCTCGCTTGATTTGCTGATCATGATACTGGCGACCGTTACCTTCATGCTTGCCGAAGCCAAAAGACTGGGGATGAAAAACATCTGGCTTTACTTCTTGGCATCTGGAATTACCGCCGCCGCATTCACTTTTCCATTATTTATGTTCTTCAGAGAAAGAAAAATTCTCAAAAATAAATTAGCTGGCGGTACACTCGAGCGATTTGAGTTTGATAAGCACTTGGTCGATATTTGGTCTCCGCCCACTCTCAATTCAAAAACACCCGTGATTGTCATGCACGACGGAAGAAACGTCTTTGACGCAAAAGAAAGCTACAGCAGAAAAAGCTGGGAGATCCTAACCGCACTCAAAGATGAGGTGCGGGGCGAGCTGCCACTCGTGATTGCGGTGTGGGGCTTAAGCGATGAAACTCGTGTTCGTGAACTCTCGCCCCAAAAAATCTCTGATCAACATCCTCAGTGCTGGGATAGCGTCACGGCTGAAAATAAAACCACTGGAACAGAAAGTTTTGGCGATTCTTACGTTTCATTGATTGCTGATGCAATCTTGCCGTTTGCTTTAGAAAGATACGGCATCGAACACTCGCTAAGCAGGACAGCTGTGATGGGTGCATCGATGGGCGGATTGATGTCGCTTTATGCAATGGCGGAGCGACCAGGAGTTTTTGGAACGGCAATTGGTTTTTCAACTCACTGGCCATTTGGAAAAGAGGTCATGGTTGAAAAGCTCATTGGCATGCTGCCAAGTGGTTCAACGCATCGAGTTTGGACTGACACTGGAACCAAGGAACTCGATCAGGAATACGCGCCATTCCACAGTCTTGCAAAGGAAAAACTGATTGCGAAGGGCTACCAAGAACCAGAACAGCTAGTGGCAAGCGTTTACCCCTACACCGGACACCACGAAAGCTACTGGGCTAGAAGGGTGGCAGATGCTCTGAACTGGTGGCTAAAGGCTCCTGGTCGAGATGGGCAGTAGCAGGTTTTCCAGACATAAAGCGAACAACGTCTGGATCAACCATCACGTCCTTCATTGATATGGGTCTTGAAAGATAAAGCCCTTCCATGGATCTCACCCTGGAGAGCGCGACGTAGGTTTGACCAGGCGAGAAAGCACCACTTCCCATATCAATCTGAACTTCATCGTAGGTCTGGCCCTGCGACTTATGAATGGTGACAGCCCAGGCCAGACGAAGCGGGATTTGCTTGAACTCCGCCAAAGTAATCGGGACTAGGACTTCCCTGACCTTGCCGGTGTCTTCGTCAAAGTCTTCTTCAATTTCATAGCGAATCTTTTCCCAGGTAGACGGGCCGACTTCTATTTCTTCACCATCAACTTCAACTATTACTGCCCCAGAGGCTGGCAAATCAATGACGTGTCCGATGGTGCCGTTGACCCATCTGCGCAGGCGCTGCCCGCTACTGTCTTTGAACATGCTGCTGTCATCGTTTTTGATAAACATCACCTGCGCGCCAACCTTTAGCTCGAGTTGAGTGTCGGCTGGAAGTGCTTTTCCAAATGCCTTCTCCGCGCCCTCTGAGTAGACAGCTTGGAATAGTTTTGGCTTGGTGTTGATCAGTGACATTCGGTTTCGATTGACTTGATTTACTTTTTCATTGATGGTGGCAAGGCGAATTACGTCTTCGTTGTCTGGTGCTCGATTACCAGCGGAATTGAGTTCTTCCAGCATCTCTTGGGTGATGGTGCCATCTCGCAAAGCATTCAGAATTTCTTTGAATCGCTCGTCTGACTGACGGAAAATCTGAGAGAGCTCGAATCGCTCAATGCCAGCTTCGCGCCAAACATGGGCATCAAAAAACCACAGCGATTGGTAGTTGTCTTCGATGTATTTGCGCTCCTGCGGATCGTGTGGCGCTACCGGTGCTAGTTGGTAGGGATCGCCAAACATCACTATCTGTGCGCCACCAAAGGGCAGCTTTCTCTTTCCCCTGGCTATTCGCATCGCCCGGTCGATAGCATCCATCAAATCAGCCGAGACCATGGAGATTTCATCAATTACAAGCATGTCCAGAGCTCGCAAAACCTCTCTGGTTCGGCGAGACATGTGACGCCCGATATCTACTTCTCCAAGGACACCGAGTGGAAATGTGAAGAGCGAATGGATTGTGACACCGGAAACATTGAGAGCAGCCACTCCGGTTGGTGCACAAACAGCAAAGGTCTTTTCGGTATTGGCAGTGAGATAGCTCAGCAGGGTTGATTTACCGGTTCCAGCGCGACCGGTGACAAAGACATGATTGTCAGTTAGTTCAATGTAGTCAAACAGAGCCTGCTGCTCAGCAGATAGTTCAACAATCATCGCTGATCCGGTGTCTGGTTGATTCGCGCCAGCATTTCGTTGTAGTCGGAGAGATCTTTGTTACCACTGCGATCGCTGGCTCTATCAAGTCTTCTTCTTTCTCGATCATCCGATCTTGACCATTGCCAGACCACAATCAGAGTAATGATGATGGTTGGGATTTCGCCCACTCCCCAGGCAAAAGCACCACCGGCTGCCTGATCCGCTAGCGGGTCATCGCCCCAGGTTCTTCCCATTGAACCAAACCAGTCCGCCAACAATAGGCTCTTCTCGTTCATCAGTCCCAGACCAAAGAACGCGTGGAATGCCATGGTTCCAATTAGAAGCATTAGCTTCAGTGGGAAGGACGGCCTGTGTGGCTGCGGATCAATTCCAATTAGCGACTGCACAAACAAATAACCCGTAATCAAAAAGTGCACAATCATCCACTGGTGACCAAGGTGCTCCTGGGTCGCCCATCGAAACAGTGGCGTGTAATAAAACAGCACCAGCGAAAGAGCGAAGTTGAGCCCGGCAAACAGCGGATTAGAAATCAGCCAGGCGTATGGGGTGTGGACAGCCCACAGCACCCACTCGCGAAGTCCCCACGATCCATCTTTTCTTGCTTGCTGCACCCTAGTAATCAAAGTAACTGGCGCTCCCGGCACCAACAGCACCGGGACCAACATCGAAAGCATCATGTGCCCAACCATATGCATGCTGAACAGATATTCCTGATAAGCATTTGGTGCACCATTTGTCACATACAAAAGCATCAGCATGCCAGTAACCCAGGAGACAGTTCTGGCAACTGGCCAGCGGTCCCCGCGCTGTCTAAGCCGCAGCACTCCATATAGATAGAAAACAATTGCGCCAAGTGAGACGCCCAGCCACAACAAATCAATATCCCAAACCGTCAGCCAACCAATTGGGGTGAGCTCTTCGGGCAATGGATCGCCGGTGAGAATCTCGGCTGGTGTGAGCGGTGCAAACTCATTTGGATTTTCTGGCAGTGGTGTTGCCGCGAGCGCCGTGCCTAGACCAATCGCCAGGCCCATCACAAACAGCTCAAATGTAACCAGCGACCAAAACGCACTTGCTTTTTCTTTGATCTTTTCAACTAACCCCGCGCGATAGCGAACGCCCAGCAATCCCAACACCACCAGCAGTGAGGCTTTGCCCATCAACAGAAAACCGTATGGACTAAACAAATCGGTTGGTTGATACAGCCGAATAAACCCAGATACCAATCCGGAGCTGGCTACCAGTGCAAATGAAATGAGCGCCAGCGTTGAATACCTCGAAACCAATACCGCTGCTCGCTCGCCAGATCTAACCAGCGCAAAGAGTGCAACCAATCCTCCGACCCAGATGGTCACACCAACCAGGTGCATGAGCATCGAGTTGACCGCAAGTGAGTGCCCGGCATCGGAGGAGGCGTGGCCTGACTCGGCCAGTGGGTAAAGGCCTGCAAGTGCAATGGCGGCGTTAACCGCCCCCATGCGCTGGTCTTGAAAAGCAATGGTGGTAAGGCTAAGCAGCAGAGCAATCGCCATGTTTATTGCTAAGAGATTGCCCAGCTCAATCTCGGTGGCAAACTGCCAAAGCCCTTCGCTAAACACCGGGCCATAAGAAATCGTGCTGCCTGAAACATTGAGAAAGGTAAGTATGAAGTAGCTGGCGGAAGAAGCGAGCCACAAACGAGCTGCCCAGCTGCTCACCGGTTGCAGCGTCCTGCGCTCTTCTTGGTTAGCTGCAAAGGCAGATAGCACCAGCGAACCAACAGCTACCGCCATCGAAAGATTCATAATCAACTTGGCAATTGGTTGCCCCCAGCGAACAAAGGGACCAGGGTCTGCTAGAGCTAAGGCTTCGGTGGCGCCGCCAACTAAGAGTCCAAGAATGATTGAAATCAGCGCAGCAAACGATGTAATTGCGATGCTGCGCAGAATGCTAAGAGCTGCTTCCTGCTTCACCTACCGAGCCTCGGGAAAAAGCGGGGAGTCTTTTCGGCATAAGCCTTGTATTGCGGATACTTCTCGCGCAGCATGCTCTCCTCCCAATCAGCCTTCAGGCTCAGAAGAGAATAGAGAAGGAGGTAGACAATTACCTGCGGCCAGTAGCCGCTATCTAGAATCACGCCAAAGCCCATTAGCAGCAGCGCAAAGTAGATCGGGTGGCGAACCCTTGAATACATTCCGGTGGTAACCAGCTGACCATTTGCTTTTGGAATTGGCATGGCGGTTAGCGAATTACCAAGCCCGAGAAATGAATAAAGCAGTAGGGCGGAGCCGAGCAAAATAAAGCCAACGCCAATAATCCCAACAACCTCGCTGGCAGCGCCATAGGGCTGCTCCATCCGTGGTGAAAGAACCAGTAGGAAGATCAGCAAAAACTGCAGAATTACGTAAAACCAGGCTCGGCTTTTTTGATTCATGAAATAACCCTAAGGCTTAAATACAAACGGCGCCCAGCTTTGGGCGCCGCTTGAAGGGTTTCTAAGACTACTTAACTGAAGCCTTCATCTTGCTTCCTGCAGAAACCTTGACGGTCTTTGATGCAGGAATCTGGATGGTGGCGCCAGTCTGTGGGTTACGACCGGTGCGTGCCTTGCGGTGACCAACTTCAACGCTGAGGTAACCAGGAATGGTTACCTTCTGGCCCTGCTTTAGGGCTGCCATCAGTGTGTCAAACAAGCCATCAATCACGCGGCCCACAGCAGCTTGCGATTCGCCTGTGTGGCTGGCAATCGCGGCAACAAGTTCGCTCTTGTTCATGTGGTCCTCCTGGAGTTGTTAGGGACATAAATGTCACTGCCAACTTATAGCCCGTAAATACAGGCCTCGCAGGCATCTCTCGGCGTGTTGGATAGAAAACCGCATAAATACGCGGTTTTTGTCCATTCGACACCCTTTTGACCAAAAAGTGGCCCGAAAACTAAACCCCTAGAGTGGTCAAGTGACTGACCAGAGTGCCCCGGTGAAGGTAACCCCGTGGGGCAAAATTCAAATCCTTTCGATCGCAGGTGGCCTTAGCTACCTGGGAAGTTCGATGTCGACCTTTGCGGTAATCCTGCGCGATAAGGATTCGGTTGGTCCAGTGGGAGTCTCGGTTTTGCTGCTAGCCATGCTGCTTCCAAACATTTTGATGGCACCAATTTCCGGTCAGATTGCTGATCGCTACCCCTCTCGTGTGGTGGTTCCACTGGCGCTGCTGGCAATGTCGCTCAGTGCACTGAGCCTGGCCTTTATTACCGAGGCTTGGTGGGCACCGGTAGCGCTCTTTACCATTGCCGCCTTTGGCTCCATGGTTGGTGCATCCTTTTCAGCCACCATCGGTTTAGTCACGAGGACTGAAGATCTAGTGCGGGTTACTGGTATTCAGCAAACCTATGTTTCGATTGGAAACCTAGCGGGGCCTGCCGTGGGTGGAATTCTTGTGAGTGCTACTGGTTATTTCTGGCCATTTGTTATTGACTCCGCTTCCTTCTTTATTCTCTCGATGGTTTTCTTGCTGGTGGGGCTAAACAGAAAACCAGTTCCACACCTAGATGGTGAAAAACCAAGGGCAATGGATGGCTTCAGGTTCCTCTTTAGTAATCCACTGCTGCAGAGCATCGTGCTGCTACTGATGGTGGTGATTTTGGCTTTGGGAGTAGTGAGCGTCGGCGAAGTATTTCTGGTAGTTGATGAGCTAGGTGCCAGCACCTTGGTTTATGGAATTATCGGAGCGCTCTTTGCCGGAGGTGCACTGATCGGAGCACTGGTTCTTCAAGCAGTTCCAATTCCCCAAGACAAACACAGCTGGGGACTGATTGCGTCTCTTCTAACTATGGTGTTGTCACTGACAGCACTTTCCTTTGCTCCCAACTACTGGGCGGCTGGTGCGCTCTACCTACTTGCCGGTTTAGGAAACGCGGGAGTAAACATCTTCGCTATTGGCCAAGTGCAGCGCCTGGCTAAGGAAGAAACTCGTGGGCGAATTATGGCCGCGGTGCAGGGAAGCATCACGGCCGCTAACGCCGCATCGCTAGGTCTTGGCGGAATCTTGATTGGTGTCTTTGGAGTGCGAGAAGTGTTTTTCGCAGCTGGCATTCTTTCGCTGGCGGCAGTAGCAATCTTTGGTCCGCGCCTGCTCAGAGCCAGCCGATAAAAAGAAAACCCGCCTTTTCAGGCGGGCTGTCTTGAAACTTTCTTACCAAGAAGACTTGGTAACACCAGGTAGTTCTCCCTTGTGTGCCATCTCGCGGAAGCGAACACGGCTAACTCCGAACTTGGAAAGAACTCCGCGTGGACGGCCGTCAACTAAATCGCGTGAGCGAACACGAGTTGGGCTTGCGTTGCGAGGAAGCTTCTGAAGTCCCAGGCGAGCCTCTTCACGAGCCTCCGCGGTTGCGTTTGGGTCAACCAGGGTCTTCTTTAGCTGAGCACGCTTTTCTGCGTAGCGCTCAACTACAACCTTGCGCTGCTCGTTGCGAGCAATCTTGCTTTTCTTTGCCATTTAGCGCTCCTCGCGGAATTCGACGTGCTTGCGCACTACTGGGTCATACTTCTTCAAAGTGATTCGATCTGGGTCGTTGCGGCGGTTCTTCTTGGTTACGTAGGTGTAACCGGTGCCAGCAGTTGACTTCATCTTGATGATTGGACGAATGGCCTTGTCTTTTGGCATTGCTCTTCCTAGATCTTCTCGCCGCGAGCAACTAGCTCAGCAATCACGGAATCAATTCCGCGGGAATCAATAACCTTCATGCCACGTGGAGAAACGCTCAAAGTTACTTTGCGTCCTAGTGATGGGACGAAGTAGGTCTTGGACTGAACGTTTGGGTCAAAACGACGCTTGGTCTTGTTCTGGGCGTGCGAAACCTTGTGACCGAACTGCGGTCCAGTCTGCGTCACCTGGCAGTAAGCTGCCATTTTTCCTCCTTGGGCGCGTTTACCCAACTGCATGAAATTTGGGATTGTTTGGGGGCTGGGCCCCGACAACCCCCCAAGTTTAGGCGAAAGCTGGCCCCTGGGGCAAGTCCCAGTTAGCGGCAGCGAGCGCAGATTCCGGTTAGTTCGACCTGGTGGGAGACCCCAGAAAACCCGTGTTTTTGAGCCATTTTCTCGATCTGCTCTTCGAAGCCAATTAGCTCAAACTCAACCGCCTTACCGCAACTCAAACAGGTCAGGTGATGGTGATGCTCTGGTTGACAGATACGGTAGCGCGCCTCGCCCTCCGCCAGCAGGCTGTCAGCCACT
>JACCDT010548962.1_pt1 | contig 15075 bp, 33 predicted proteins | sample 7446291 | NCBI WGS metagenome assembly JACCDT01 (sample SAMN15323446, study PRJNA562643) | freshwater metagenome | isolation source: river surface water | place: USA:Blue River Watershed | collected 2017-08-17
CGAGTACGGCAGCTACCCCTATCCCACTCTCTGCCCGCCCACGGTCTATGACCATTCCTACTCGTCGTCCCTGATCTTTCCCGGTCGTGGGTCGGTGGTCGCGCACAACCCGCGCAATCAATCGGACTGCAAGTGGCTCACCTCGTCCAGATCGCTGTGGTCTGCATCTGAAAATGCCGTGGTCTACGACTACGAACTAGATCCGTTTCCCACGGTCTTGTTTCTGGGGCTATGCGCGGCTAAACACAGGCTTGGCTACGACTTCTGGCTCCACATGCCCAAAAAGTCGTTCAACGAGGAAGATGTCATTGCAAAGTTCAACGGCATGTTCGGAACCTGCATGACGCGGGAGTACCTGATGGACAACGATCCCGTTGGAGAGTTGATGGCGTCAGCCCGGAAGGTCACACAGTCATGACCAATGACACCACCATCAATCACGACACCTTCACGGATGACTTCAACGCCGAGTGGAATGACTTTCACTCGTCCGTGAAACCTCTTTCTGATCGCTTCTCCTTCAAGTCGTTCAAGCACTTCAAGAGCATGAGCGAGGAGACGATGTGCTTTGAGGCTGCCCTGTTCTTCGACGGCAAGAAGGTCGGCTACGCCCGCAACAACGGGCATGGCGGCTGCACCGATGTCTACATCGACAAGCAGGATGTCCGAGAACTCGTGGACGCGGAGATGAAGCGGCTGTGGAGCAATGGTCATCCCGACTCCACCTTCCACCTTGAGACTCTGATCTCGTCCCTTGCTTCGGAATACTCCGAGAACAAGGAATGGGAAGCCTACGCCAAGCGCGCCGTGAAGCGCGGAGGCACGGCTTTCCGCTGCGCAAGGGCAGAGACTCCCACCCAAACGGATCAGTTTGTGATGCTGAACAGTCGCAACCCTGCGTCCGTTCAGAGGGCGAAGGATGAACTGACCTCGCAGGGGTTCGTGGTGATCGCGGAGGCTTGAGGCGTCAGCCCGGAGGTAGACACAGACATGGACACTCCTTTCTACATGACGATCATGGGTCGCAGGTTCATTGAGGGAACCGTGCCGCAGGTGGCAGACTCCATCAACACCCTCAACTCCCGTATCTCTGCGCTGACCAATCAGTTGCAGCAGATGGAGGCGACCATCAGCCGCCTCGCAGCAGCCGTGGAGCGCATCGAAGGCGATCCAAAGCCCGATGGAGGCGAACATCGCACCGAAATGGAGCCGATGAGCAGCAGATAAGCGTCTGCCTACTACAATCCCCGCCACAGGCGTCGCCCCGGCGCAGGAGTCCAGTATGCCCGTTCGCAATCTTGGCTACGCATGCGTCAACATGACTCTTGGCGACATCAAGCCCGCCTCCAAGCGGGTGTTCACGGACAGAACCCTCCGCATGGACGGGTTCTCTCTCCGCAGGGCGAGTGAACTCGCCCTCAAGAACGCCAAAGACCTTGTGCGCGTGATGGAGTGGAACGCCGAAAACGGCATCCGCTTCTTCCGTGTAGGGTCAGGCATCCTGCCGTTCGGCGATCATCCCACGCTTGGCTATGCAGTTTCCGAGCTCGACGATCACGAAACCATTGCCGCCGTGATGGGCAGGGCGGGAAAAATCGCGCGGGAAAATGGAATCAGGCTCTCCATGCATCCTGGTCCGTACACATGCCTTGCATCGCCTTCCGACGATGTGGTGGCGAAGTCGGTCAAGTGCCTTCTGATGCACTCTGCCATCGGCGATCTGCTTGGCATGGGATGCGACTTCCCCATAAACATCCACATGGGAGGCACTTACGGCGACAAGCCCGCAGCCGCAGCCCGATGGATCGCCGCCTACAACTCTCTGCCACCGAATGTGCGTTGCCGCATCACGCTTGAGAACGACGATAAGCCCTCCATGTGGTCTATCCGCGATCTCATGTCCGTGCATGAGGGATGCGGAGTGCCGCTTGTGATCGACATTCACCATCACAACCTGCATGACGGAGGATGCGAACTCGCCGATGCCGCGCGCATGGCTTTCTCCACATGGGAGGAGAACAGAGTACCCAAGATCCACTACAGCGAGCCTCGCTCTGCCGATATCCCCCAAGCACATGCGGATTGGGTGGAGAAGGAAATCCCAAACCTTTGCGAGCAAAGGCTTTACGATGTGATGATCGAAGCCAAGCAGAAGGAACGCGCGCTGATCCGATATCTCCATCGGCGTCAGCCCGGAGCCTGAAGGGAGCAAAGGAGTCAGAACTATGGCTTTCCAATACGACCTCTCTGCCATCAAGGACTACGAAACCCTCTGCCTCGCGGATGGGGGCAAGAAGCTCAACCCCATCACCAACTACATCCTCTGGGGAACTATCCTTATCGGGATCGACAAGATCACGGAGGCGAACGCGGCGGAGGTGTATGCTCGTCTGAAGGTAGCCCACAGGTTGCATGCGGTGCAAGGTGCGGAGTTCACCCTCGCGGCGAAGGATGTGTACGATCACATCGGCATGAAGACGAATGCCAACAGGGAGACTCGCTCCGAATGGCTCAAGCGCATCAAGGACGGCATCAAGCGCGACCTTGACATCTACGAGGCTGCGGCGAGGCGTGAACTTGCGGAGGCAGTCCCCGCCTGACGAACAGCGACCGAGGCACCCTTCCCGCCCCGTGAAGTTTGGGGCGGGATAACTCGACATCGGCGTCACCCCGGCGGCTAGGGAGATCAAAGGAGACTAACCATGAGCAAGTTTGAGAAGGTCGGTTACATTGGAGTGGATTCGGGTCAGGTCATGCTGATCGACCCGTGCTACATCGGCAAGGACTTCGCCAACGAGTACGGCGACAAGGCTGGACTCAACTACAGCGGTGCTTGCGAGGCATCGCTGTCCAAGACTTGCTGCGGGAACTTCGGCGGCAGGGACATGGCGTTCTGCACGGGAACCACCCACGGGGACGGCGTGTACCCCGTGTATGTGAAGCGCAACCGCAACGGTCGCGTGACCGCCATGATGATCGACTTCGTTCCCTCCGAGAACGACGATGACGAGGACGGCGAGGACTGATGGCGTCAGCCCAGTCGAGGGAACAAGCATGAAGAGCCTCTACGAACAACTTGCGTCATCCAATGTGATGACCGCGTGCAACCTGCTGAACAAGTCCATCAAGGATTCGGGAGGATTCTTCAGCAGCGAACAGCAGAAGCATCTGTTCGACTCCATCATCTGCATGATCGAGTCCGTGAGCGGCTCCCATGTGCATCACGGTCCTCTCGTGGGCTCGTGGGACTCCGTGAAGGAGGTCGTAAGTAGGGTGGCTGGTTCCGATGCTCCTCCCATTGAGGTGGACATGGCGTTGGAATGCGTCGAGGAAGCCGTGCAGGTTCTTCTCGTCGCCCACTCGACAACTTGAAGGAAGCCCATGCACGAACACGGATTTACCATCATCTCCGTCAACATGACCGCGATGGAGAAAGCCCGCACATCGCTCCCGTCCTATCTACAGGATGCACTGATCGGATCAGGCTACGACCTGTCCACGGGGGAGCGTGACCACCAGTTCAAGTGCGGCAGCATCGCGGACATGAACGAGGTCATAGGGACATACCGAAAGATCGCAAGCCAAGACAAGTCTACCATCGCGGTGTTCCACGGGTAGGCGTCACCCCGGAAGGTCAAGCAGTCATGCCCAACTACACTACAGTCATCCGTCTCTCCGAAGACCTCACGCCCGTCGAATCCTCCATCGTTGAGGAGAGGATCGGTCTTGCCGACTCCACCACCTCCATCGTCATGGAAGAGGGTCAGGCAACCGTGGAGCTTGAAGCACCGTCCCTTGCCGAAGCAAGCGACATTGCCGAGCGCATCGTGCAGGGAGTGCAGGAGATCGACCCCGAAGCGGAGATCGAACTCGTCACTCTCAACGATGGCAGCGAGGACGACGATGACGGCAGCGACGATGATGACGAGGACGAGAAGGACGAGGACGATGATGACGAGGACGATGAGTGGGACGATTTTGACGACGAAACCGACTTCTGACGAGGGCAAGATGCTCTACCGAGTCACCGTCCATGAGCGCGTAAGGCAGGATCGGACCGTGCTTGTAGAGGCATCCGATGCTGAAGAAGCGGAGGACAAGGCTCTGCACGGCTCCGTGGTGGAGGACATGGGCGTGTTCGACCTAGATGTGGAAGCATCGGTCGTATCCGTGAAGCGGCTTGATCCGCTTGAGGAACTGAAGCGGGGCGCAAGCCCACGGGCGTCAGCCCGGAGGTCCAAGCAAGAGTGAGTGGAACTCGCCCGTGCGAGTATAAACAGGGGTTTAGGCACGGGGCGGCGGCGAAACGCTGCGTACCTACACGAACGCCAAGAGAAAGCATTGCAAGGCTTCCACTTGGTGCAAAAATGCCCATAGCGCATGGGCATTCGGACGCATGGTGGGGTAATGCCTCCCACCATGCGGGGTCTTGAATAGTCCGAGAGTGCAAGGACAGGAAAGCCGCGCAGCCTACGGGGTCGCTCCTCGCAGGAACAACTGCGCGGCTTTCTCCTTTGACCCACCGTTGGCGTCAGCCCGGAGGCTCAAGCAGACATAGTTCAGAAACCCAAACAGGAGAGCAAGACATGAGTTACGGAAGCAGCAAAGACGCGCCACTGATCTCGACCAAGACAATGGGCATCGGCATCGGCATCATCGTCGTTCTTGTGGGCGGGCTTGCCGTTGGCTACCCGAAGTACCGCGTGTGGTCGGCGCAGATGCAGGGAGAAGCGGAGTACGCGCAAGCGGAGCAGAACCGCCGCATCGCCGTTCTTGAGGCGGAGAGCAAGCTCGATGCCGCCAAGAGCCTCGCTGCCGCCGAGGTGGAGCGCGCGAAGGGCGTTGCCCAAGCCAATCAGATCATCGGTGAGAGCCTTAAGAACAACGATGCCTACCTGCGGTGGCAGTGGATTCAGAACCTTGAGGCGGGAAACAACGCCGTCATCTACATCCCCACCGAGGCGGGTCTGCCCATCCTTGAGGCGGGTCAGCGCGGCGCGAAGTAAGCCCAACCACAGGAGATCGTCATGGACAATGGCTACAAGCATGAACTGGTCGAGTTGGCGGTGGAGAACATCCGCAAGGACCTGATGGCAGGGGATATCACGGCTATCCACGAACTGCTGATGAAGATTCCCACGGACCTCTTGGAGGCTTTCTGCCCCGAGGAGGAGGTCGAGGAACTGAAGTCGGGTCAGCGCGGCGCGAAGTAAGCATCTTTCTCTCCAGTCCCCTGCCGCAGCGAGACTTATGCTGCGGCGGGGCGATGATTCGGCGTCAGCCCGGAGCCTATGGAACACATGAAGCACCACGACCCCTCCAACCTTGAGATCGCTTGCGGCGCAGCCGCGTTCTTCTTCCTGTTCATCGTCCTTCTCTTCATCGCCATCTGAAAGGATCGCCATGACCTCCGAGTTCATCGTCAAGGTTCGCGCAAAGGACATCGACACATTGGGGCGCATCCTGGAAGATGCCCTTGAGGAGAAGGGCATCAGTTGCTTCTTCATCCTCACGGAGGACGGCAAGAGCCTCGCCCATCTCCACAAGGACTCTCACCTTTGGGTGGAGCGCGCGGAATCCGATGCGTTTGCCGAGACTGCGAAGGGTCTTGAGAGCCGCATCGAATCAGCCTTCAAGAACGCCAAGATCGTGGTGAGGGGGGAGCCGTGACCCGCATCGCCGTCATAGCCGCTCTCGCGTGGGCGGCTCTCCTCATCCCTCCCCGCATCAGGATCACGACCAACATCGTTCACACGGCAGTCTGCACCGTGGCGTCAGCCCGGTAGATGGAGCAATCATGCTTACACTCAAGAACCCCGAAATCGTCATCAACATCTCCCACCCCTCTCACTCGTTCCATTTCGCCCGTGAGATGATGAAGCGGGTCGCCAATGTCGTCAGCGACAGCGGGGGCTGGCACTCCAACGGCGCGGAGTACAAGGCGATGACCTTCTATGCGATGGCAGAGTTCGTTCGCAAGTGCTACAACGACGGACTGACATCCGTCCGCATCGTGCAGGACGATCAGGCGATGGACCCGTGTTCGTGGTCGAGCACGAGGACTTCCCCGTACCACTGGTACATCTGCTTCGATGAGGGGAAGGGCATCATCACGGTTTCCAAGAACCTGATGCAGCACCTCATCAAGAACTGAAACAACAGCAAGGGGAGAGGCGCGTGTGGTTCGCGCCCTCCCCCTCTGCTATCCTTGGCGTCACCCCGGAAGGACATCAGCACATGACCCTCACCGCCATGCAGACTCTTGGACTCTTGTGGTCGCAAGCCTCCAAGCACGACATTGACTGGGAGGGCAGCACCCCCGTCGTCCACCGCGAGGGCGATGACTTCCGCATCGTTGACATCGTGGAATGCGACTACCTGCCCATTGAGGGGCATACGCCCGTGTTCATCCTCACGAACGGAACCGTCGAGGTCGGGACTTACGATGAGTACGCGGGATGGGGAACGCCCGAGAACGACTACGATGCTTGGATTCCCGACGATCAGGTGGAGCCGCTTGCCGAACTCAAGCGGGCGTCAGCCCGGACGGACGAGGAAGCATGAAGACCAACCTCCAACTCTCGCGTGAACTCGCATCGCGCCGATCCCGCGAACTTCAGGCGGCTGGCATCCGTCAGCGTCCCAAGTCTTGGGGTGGCAAGCCTTCTGCCAAGCAGAGCCGCAAGGCTTGGAAGAATAGGGGCGAGGAATGAAGAAATCCGACAAACAGGCTTGACAGCCACCCACCGAGCCGCTACAATGCGGCGCACCAAACTTGATCTTTTCCCCCACGGGCTGCCGCGCCGAGAAATCGCCGTGGCAGCCTTCTTTCATTGGCGAATGCCAAGCATCGGCGTCGCCCCGGAGGTGCAAGAACACATGGATTCCCCAAGCACCGAGCCGAACCGCCCTACCTGCCCCGTCTGCGGACGCACCGTGATGTGGCGCAACGGCATCCCCCTGCGATGGTACTGCTGGGGTACGCCCGAGAACGAGCACAAGGAATGGTCGATGCTCTGCTCAAAGCACCCGCCCGAGCCTCTTGGCGAACTCCGCAAGAAGGCAAAGGCATCCAATGGCGTCAGCCCGGTCGCGTGAAAGATCAAGGAGATCACATGGCAAAGCTCTACGGAACGCTTCAAGGCAACAAGGGCGAGACTTCCCGCTGCGGCAACAAGGAAATCGAGGCTGTCGTCAAGAACTTCGGATTTGCCGTGTCCACGCATATCCGCGACAACGGCGGCGGCGACAAGGATATCCTCGACATCGAAATCCTCAATCTCTCCACGGGGGAGCACATCACCGTGTTCCACGGTTCGTTTGCGGAGGCGCGTGAGCCGCTTCGCATCCTCCGCAACGCAGCCGTGAACGGAGGTGGCGCGTGAGCACCGACATCGACACTCTCTCGCGTCAACTTGGCGAACTGCCCCACGATCACCCTGCAAAGATCATCGGGGCAATCGCCATCAACGGGATGTGGTTCGTGCAGTATGTGCACGACATGGACCCCGAACTCTACCGCCGTGCGCGCGCCTTCGCCATCGACTGCACAAAGGTCGCAGGCGTTTGCGTCGAGGACTTGAACGGCAAGACGAGGGTGCGCGCCGAGCATGACGAGGAGGGATTCGGAGAAGGCGAGGAACTGTAATGCGCTGCTCCTGCGCGCGATGCGGTCAAGGCTTCCTTCGGGAAACGCCGCACCGAAACTTCTGCGAGGAATGCCACCGCAAGATGGCACTGCTATGCGCTGGCGTCGCCCCGGCTGCTCTAGGGAAAGCCGCAAGGCAGAACAGGAACACACTCCATGCGAACCATCAGCAACAGCATCGTCCGCACCCTGCCCGAGATGAAGGCAGCAGCAGACGCGGGTGAGATCAGCCGCGCATCCTACGACCGTGCCGTGCAAGCCGTTGTCGAGGCGAACGCGGATCGTGAATGGTGCGACTACATCATCGGCACTTGGAAGTCCGCGCTTTCGGAGATCGGCTTCCTCGACGCGGAGATCCGATTCACGGGCTTCTACTCGCAGGGCGACGGAGCCGTGTTCTACTCAAACTGCGTCCATTCGGGGCGCATCATCGGCTTCCTATCCAATCCTCCCGCGCCCGAGAACATGATCGGGTGCAAGGACGGTAAGGAAGTGTTCGCCCCGTGGGTGGCGCACAAGATCAATCCTGCGCCCCGCTGCGACTACTCGCATCTCGTCAGATCCGCCGACAACGGGGACATTGAGATTCGCGTTTCAAGCATCGGCAGGAGCCGCTACTGCCATGAGCACACGGCGACCGTCCATGTCGATATCCACACGGACGAGGAGATCGACGAACTCAAGTCGCTTGAATGGGCAGCGAACGGGGGCGCGACCGATTGGGACGGCATCGAACGCGAGCTCGCTTCGTGGATCGACCGCCTTCGGATCGACATTTGCAACGCCATCTACCGCGACCTGCGCGACGAGTACGACTACCTTTGCAGCGAGGAGGCGGCGATGGAGGCGGCGGAAGCGAACGAATGGGAGTTTGACGAGAACGGAGACTTCGCAAGGGGATGATGCTCCCTGGCGTCAGCCCGGAGGGTTCAATAGTCATGGATACCATCACCTACACGTCCGAATGCGTGGTCACGGGCAAGAAGTATTCCGTCACCATCCCCCGCGAGGCTCACGCAAAGTGGCAGGCGGGGGCTTCCATCCAGTCAGCCCTGCCCATGATCCCCCCTGCGGACAGGGAGTTCATCATGAGCGGCATCTCCCCCGAGGGGTGGGACTTGATCTTCGGGGGAGAAACGGAAGAGAACGATCCCGAGGCGTCGCCCCGGACGGGAGAAGCAGCATGAGCATCAGCACCAACAAGATCGTCTTTGAGACTCACGATGGATTCACCGCGACCCCCGCAGTCCTGCTGCGCTTCGCGGACAACGCCCGCTGGAACCCCGACACGGACCTCGACAGCATCCGTGGGACGAACCTCGCCACCTGCCGAATGCTGGAGCGCAAGGGCTTCTCCGCCCACATGGATACCAACGACGATATCGTTGTTGACCTGCCCTTCGGCGATGCAGTCGCCCTGCGGTACATCGTCCGAGGAGCCGACGAGGAAGGGTACGAGATCGTCCCGTATTCCCCGTACTGAACGGGCGTCGCCCCGGAGGAGCATGGCATCATGTGCAACAACGGCAACAACAACATCAGCATCATCTCCACTGCGTCCATCCGCGCGTGCACGCACTTCATCTTCGACCCCGAGCACTACCGCAAGGACGGCACTTGCCGCTGCAACGACGGTAGCCACACGGAGATGGGAGAGTGGGGCTACAAGTGGGACGGCGAGAAGTGGATCTCCCCCGAGGACGGCGAGTAGGGCGTCAGCCCGGAAGGATCAACGACCATGACTACTACCATCCCAACCTTCGATTCGTTCGTTTCCGACGAGGATCTTGAGATTCTCAACAAGGAGCAGAAGTCAGCTCTGCTCCTCACCGTCCACAAGTTCATGGCATCCGCTTGCCGCATCGCGGTCAGCGATAGGTTCCTTGCCGTGGAAGGCGGCAACCTCGACTACTACGCGGGGTTGGAGTACAGCAAGGATCGCGTGGCGTTCCAGACTCCGCACTTCACGGTGTGGGATATCAGCCGCGTGAAGCCGTCCTACTGCAACGCGGCAAGCGTTGCCGCCCGTGCGCGGAACATCCTCGCGGGCAAGGAGCCGCACGACGGTCCCGATGACGATTGACCGTCATCCACGGGCGTCAGCCCGGTTGGTCACGGAAGCATGACTACCGCTAACATCATCACCCCGTCGTCCATGCGAGACATGGGCTTCACCCTGCACGACCGCTCGAACTCCCTGTGGTGGGAGCAGCAGCACTCCACGATCCCCGAACTGCGGTTCGTGGTCGCCGCGATGATGGGTGGCGATGTACGCTCCCCTGCGGAGTGTATGACCCTCCACGGTGACGGCGAGGAGGCGGATACCTGCCTGTTCGCGGGATACTGCACGGAGGATCAGATTCGCACCCTCGCCGCAGAGATGCGCGCGATGGAACCGAACGCCGTGCGGATCATGGTTCTCGCACTCTCGCGGTAATCGTTGCAGGTGCGAGGGGCGCGCAACACCGCTCCTCGCACCTGCTATCACCCACGGCGTCAGCCCGGTTGGTCTAGGGAACATCAACAGCGGCAGAAGCCGCAGATTGGAAGGCTACCGTGAGCAACAAGACGATCAACCTCAACGCAAAGTCGGCGGCGGCGAAGGCTCTGATTCAGGAACTCGCTGACCTGCTCCCGAACACCACGGAGAGCGGCACGATCCGCGCGGAAATCCGTTTCACCGCGAACACGGGCTGCGAGTACACGCAGCAGTACACGAATGCCATGAAGCCTCTGCGCCTGCTCTGCATCGCCTTGCAGCGCATGGGGTTCCAGCGTGACGGCATCGAGCGCATGGCGACCGACATTGCCGCCATGAGTCGCGAGGAGTGGGAGCGCGCGGAGGAGGATCTGTCCCCCGCCGTGACCGCTATCCTCGAACGCCTCGGGGAGCAGCACATCCGCAAGGTGGCGGGACGCACGACCTACCCGCGCGTGGAGGGTACGGCAACGCTCGCGGAGTGAACCGCGCCCGAACAGAAACCGAACCGAAGCCCCTGCGCCCTGCGCGGGGGCTTTGTTGTTTCTGCACATCGGCGGGAGAAATACTTTCCAACCGTACCGCCGGGGCGACGCCATGACCGCGATCCTTGCCCGTTGATCCTCGCCCGTTGATCCTCGCCCGTGCGGGAAGGCTTGGCGTCAGCCCGGAGGGTCTAGGAAGCATGACTACCGCCAACAACAACGAAATCCCGAAGCCCGAGGGCTACTATTCCGACAACGGACACGGGCAGCCTACTCACCTGCTCAGCCGTAGCGGGAAGTGGATCGCCACCCCGAAGGGGTATCGCATCCGCGAAGATGGTCTGCCCTCGCACAAGTATCTCCGCGTCGACGGGGAACTGCGGTGGGTGGAAACCCCATCCACCGAGGAGATCGAGTCGTGGGTCTACGATTCGGTCTGCGAAACGCCCGAGGGCGACCCCATCGAACCCGATAACCCACGGTCATGGCTCTTCATCCTGGGTCTGATCTAAAGCGCGAGGGGACAGCATGTAGCCTTGCCCTCCCTTCCCGCTCCGACGAAGCCCCTGCGCCTTGCGTGGGGGCTTTGTCGTTTCGCCGCTGAATACGGTAGTAATCTTCCCAACCGTACCGCCGGGGCGACGCCATGCCCCCGATCCCCGCACCGCACCGCACCGAGTATGCTCCGCATTGGCGTCAGCCCGGAGGATCTAGGAAGCATGGCTACCAACATTCCCGCAACCCTTCCCGTGCCGCTCACCGTCCACTACGGGTGGCAATGGAACTACAAGTACATCGTCCCCGCAGGGACCCCCATCATCCCTGCCACGAATCAGCCGTGGCGGGAGGATGCCGACGAGCATATCGTGGCGTGGGTCGTGACCGATGACCTGCCTCTCACCGAAGAGGCGCAGTCGTGGGCGGAGAACTACGGCTTCCCCGTCCATCGGTCCGACCTTGAACCGCTCACCGAACTCAAGGCGTCAGCCCGGAGGGTCTAGGAAGCATGACTACCAACAACAACGACAATCTGATCCTCACCGCCAACCCGCACTGCCGCGTCTGCAAGGGCAGCGGCGCGGTTCACGAGTCGCACGGGGAAACCCTCGACTGCGAATGCGTGTTCGACCGCCCGCTCACCGACGAGCAGGACGCGATGATCGACGCAGGGCGGTTCACGGTGAACCCCGCGCCCGAGTACCTCGCGCGGATGGAAGCCCTCGACCGCGACACGCGCAACCCCGACGCGTGGATCGACAACGCTCTGCACTCCGCGTGCGAGGGAGACTGCGGAGACATGGACTAACGGTTGGTAGCCGTGCGGGGCGGGTGGCGTGTAGTGTCGCCACCTGCCCCTGCTACCATTTAGGGCGTCAGCCCGGAGGGTCTAGGAAGCATGACTACCACCAACCCCATCGTCAGCATCCGCGAACAGATCAATAACGAGATCGTCACCGCCAGCCGCGAATACGCTTTCGCGGCAGCCGTTCAGAGCGCAATGTACGCCCTAGACGGCAAGAGCGTCACCCGCCGAATCGTGGACGAGATCCGCGATATCCTCGGGTGGAAGAACGCCACCATTCACTACGCGCCTTCCGACGAGGCACTTGAGTTGTGGAAGGTCGCCGCGCGGGGCGGGGAAACGGGACGCGACTACAATGACCGCCTCACCGCGTATCTCGGTTCGCGGGGACTGGGTGAAGCCGATAGCCATTCGGTCAAGTGCGTAAACTTCATCAAATGGCGGGACTCAATGTGCAAGTCGGCGCATCTGCGCGCGCGGATCGACACGCTGAAGCGCGTGGACGCGCAGCACATCGAGGGCGTGGTGGCTTCCCTTGCCGCCTTCCGCGACGCTGAAAGGGCTTGGAAGGCTGTCGCGGAGTCGTCGCCCATCGCGCGCATCGTAGAGGGCGCGGCTATCACCCTGTAGCAGCCGCACCGTGTGGGCGTCAGCCCGGAATATGAAAGGGCATGGACGCAGCACACTACCTCGCCATCGTCGAAACCTTCCGCACCCGTCGCCGCCGCACCCGCCGCCGCCGCACCCGCTGAATCTACGACAAACGCCCTCCGCGCCCTGCGCGGGGGGCTTTGTCGTTTCCACACAATGCACGCCGAAATCCTTTCCAACCGTACCGCCGGGGCGACGCCCTGCCACCGTTCGCGCCCCGCGCGGCAACGGTCGGCGGCGTCAGCCCGGAGGGTCTAGGAAGCATGACTACCGCCAACACCAACATCAACAAGATCACGACGGGACTCACCTGCGGGTGGGGAATCATCGACTCCGCAAGGGAGATCGCACCTGGGATTACATGGGTGACCACCGCCTCGCACGGTGGATTCATCCTCTCCCCCGCCCGCCTCGCGGAAATGCCCGCAAACCTCCGCAAGTGCTCGTTCACGCAGAACGACCATTTCGAGGAGGACTGCTCGTGGTGCGCCGTTCCCTTGGCGTTCCCGTCCCTCTTCCCTGATAATGTCGTGGCGAATGCGCGTGAATGCTACGCGCATTCCTACGGACGCTGATCGGTTGGTAGCCGTGCGGGGCGGGTGGCGCGTAGTGTCGCCCCCGCCCCTGCTACCGTTTCGGGCGTCAGCCCAGAGGGTCTAGGAAGCATGACTACCAATCACGCCCTGATCGAAGTACGGAACGAGCTCGATGAACTCTCGTACTTCCGCGTTCTGCCCGAGGGCGAAGCGCGGCTGCGGTCCCTCGACCGATACTCGCAGGAGCGTGACTGCGAGTACCTCTACATCCTCAAGGTAGGGGGATTGCACGATATTCGCGCAGAGTGTGCCACCGCACTACGCGAAATGGTGAAGCATTCCTACACCGATGCGTTCGCCGTGACGAACGCCGAAGTAGGGTACGACCCCACGGGCTGCCGATACCGCGATCCCGACTACGGCGTGATTGCCGAGCATTGGGAGCGTGTCGCGCAGCACCTCGACTCCCGTGGAATGTCTTGGGAAGCGTCCGTAGTGCGCGCGGCGAACGCGGCAAACAGGAGCGAATGGGACTAGCACCACGCCATCGGTCCCCCACGCATCGGCAACCGTACCGCCGGGGCGACGCCACGCCACCGCTCGCGCCCCGCGCGGGGGAAGGAAGTGGCATGGATCGGCGTCAGCCCGGAGGATTCATTAGGCATGGATGACCTACCACCGCCCTCACCCACGAACCTCACGGTGCGAATCGACCATTCGCACTACAGGTACAATCTGAATCCCGCGAAAGAGATTGCAGGAATCCTCCGCAATATCGCCGCAAGGATTGAGCAGAAAGGTCTTGAGGACTACCGCATCCGCAAGACCGTGGCATTCCAATTCGTCTTGCAGGACGAACATGGAGATGGCGTGGAACGCGAGCACATTTGCGCCCACATTCGCCACCACCGCTGATCGACCTCGCAAGGGGAGACTGCGGCAGCGGCGTCAGCCCGGCTGGTCTAGGGAGTATCAAACGCGGCAACAGCCGCAGAAAGTAGGCTACCGTGACCAATATGACCAAGATTCGCCTGTTTCTCGCCACCGCCTGCGCGCTTTGCGTGGCGGGGGTAGGAATCACCGTCAACTTCGCCGTGAGCGGCGAGACTCAGAACGCCCTCGTCATGGGCGTGTTCTGCGCCCTCACCACGATTCCGATGATCGTGGTGGGTGTAACCGCCTACCGCGACGAGCGGGAAGCATGGGCGGCGTACGACGATTGGGCGCGGCACAATGCCGACTGAACCAACGAACGCCCTGCGCCCCTGCGCCCTGCGCGGGGGCGTTGTGCTTTCCCCGTACGCGGGGTAGACTGCCCAGGGCGTCAGCCCGGAGGATCTAGGAAGCATGGCTACCACCAACAGCAACATCTCTCAAGCGTTTGACTTCCTCGTCCCCGATGCCACCCCCTGCACCCGCTACTTCGTGGTGCTGTGGCGGCGCATCCCGTTCTACGGCGGCCCCGAGGAGGGCGGCTGGTGGGGCGCGGACAGCATCCCCATCAAGTACACCGAGGCGGCAACCGAGGAAGCCGCCGAGCAACTTCGCGCGAACATCCTCTCTCACGCGGAGGAACTGTCCCGCGAGGCAAGCCGCGATCACGGTCGCGCTTGTCTCACGCAACTCGCGTGGTGCGAGGAGCGGGGGATCGACGACAGCAACAGCGTCTTCGGGGAGGATGATGGCGCGGAGGAACACTTCGTCACGGTGCAGACTGAACTGCCCGAGGCGCAGTACGGAGAGCGCCACTATTCGTGACCGCTCCGCACCCGAAACCGAAACCGAACGCCCCTGCGCCCCGCGCGGGGGCGTTTCTGTTGCCATGCAACGCAAACCGCAAGGCTCGCCAACCGCATCGCCGGGGCGACGCCGTGCCGCCGTTCGCGCTCCGCGCGACTGCGGCCAGGGCGTCAGCCCGGAGGGTCTAGGAAGCATGGAAACTACCTTCCTTTCCCCCGCCTCCCGCTTCTACC
>JACCDT010115573.1_pt1 | contig 15070 bp, 14 predicted proteins | sample 7446291 | NCBI WGS metagenome assembly JACCDT01 (sample SAMN15323446, study PRJNA562643) | freshwater metagenome | isolation source: river surface water | place: USA:Blue River Watershed | collected 2017-08-17
AGCGGTGCGGGATCGCAATCGAATTCCAGAAAACCTGGCGCTGACCAATCAATACTTGTTTGGCTATGGAGCGGGAATTGACCTGGTCACCGGATATGATGCAGTATTTCGATTGGAGTATTCCATCAACAAGCAGGGCCTAGGCAACTTATTTTTCAACTTCAAGGCGCCATTTTAAGCGAAAGAATCCAAGGGGATCAGTTGCCTCCTAAAATTTTTCTTCTACTCCTAGTCCAAATAGCGCAAAATGGTACTACACTGGATCAAGCGGATCAAAGGTGCGAAGAACCTGGGTGAGCTCTACGGCCGTTCCCAAGTCGGTTTGTTTTCGGGTAATCAATCCTAGTTTCCGACCTACCCGATCCACATGAAGATCACAGGGGCAAATCAATTGAGCTGGGCTGATTCCCTTCCAAATTCCAAAATCAACCCCTTGCTCATCTTGACGGACCATCCAACGCAGGTACATGTTGATGCGCTTGCAAGCAGAACGGGTAGCTGGTGAAGAAATATGTTTTTTGGTTCGATAAGGAGCATCTTCCAAACTGAAAAAATGGGGCTGAAATTGGGTAAGCATGGATTCCATACTATCGACTGCGCCGGTTTGGCCGATCAAAAAAGCTGCTTCTAAGCTGTCTTGCTGACGATAAAACCAAGAAAGAAAATGGATGAAATACAGCGCATCGACTTCGTTGAAGGTCCGGTGTTTGAAACCTAAAAAAGCTTTTAGATCACCTTCAGTATGATTGACTAGAAAATCGTGAGGAGCATCATCCATACGAGCCAGCAGTTCCTTACACTTGCTCAGAATAGTTTTCCGTTGACCCCAGGCTAGGATAGCAGCAAAGAAACCTGCTACCTCAATGTCTTGTTTTTTTTGGAAACGATGGGGAATAGATATCGGATCTAGCTCGATAAAGCTTGGACCGTTGTAGCGTGCTACTTTTTCATCCAAAAAGTCTTTGATTCGTTCGCTCATAGCTGTACTGCTTGCTCACCTCCTTGGGTACCGTCAAACCATTTGAAGATCAATTCCTTGTCGTTGATTGCTGCCAAGTGCCAATCAAAACTTCTAATTTGAGTGAGGATACGAATTTTATCTAATTCGGGATCGTACAAGCAGATGTCAAAATCAGGAAGAGCCGCAGCATCTAGGCTATTCCATTTTTCTAGAATCAATCCCTCAGGCAATTCCCGCGTCTTTTTTCCAAACACATACTCTTCCAAAACCGATGGGACCCCATCTGTTCTCCGAAGTCTTACGCCTACTGGACCAAATAGGATTTGTTTTTCCACCTTTGCCTCCAACAAAGAATTCGAATTAGGAAGAAGTTCCCATACTGTTTCCAACACCACCCCTTTTTTTCCTTCTGGTTTTAGTCGAGTCAAGAGCTGGGAAAGCTTGGAAAACAAAAAAGTGAGTCCGATAAAAAGCAGGCCAAAACTGGCCAATATGGGATAGGACAGTACAAAAATGCTGTTCCAGATGAATCGAAAAACGTGATGGAAGAACAGCTGAATTTTGGACATACTAGCGTTTGGTAATGCAGAAAGCTGCTGTTAGACTAGGAGAAAAGGCACCTTCTCACTGAAATTGGTGAAGAAATTACACCTTTTTTTACCTAATTAGTACAGGACTTCTACAGGAAATCGTGCATTAACCCCTTTCAATTGCTCGAAAGCTGCTTGTGAAAGTTTGATCAAAATTTTGGAATTGTCTCCTGTTTCTGGCAACACCCCTACCACACGGGCAAAAATGGTGAGGTTATTTTCCTCATTCTTTACCCGAATCACGCTTCCCACAGGGGCAGTTCGGTGAAGCACCAGGTATTTTTTATTTGCCTCAGTTCCTGGAATCATCTCTGCCAATCCTGTTTCTTTGGTATTCGTAAATCCACCAGAGGTATTCGGAGTGACCACTTCTTCTTTAGCTGGAGTTACTTTTTCAGTGGGTTGAGCAGGAGTCGTAACAGTAGGCTGTGTCTTCACTTCGCCAACTACCGGAACAGGATTAGTGCCCGCAGCTCTTCCTACTTTGATGGACTGGCCTACTTTTAGGTTATTGGAAGTCAAGGCATTCCATTGAATAAGGTCTTCAACCGAGGTACCGTATTGTTTGGATAAGGAAAATAGCGACTCCCCAGATTTGACGGTATGGGAAGTCCATTCTCCTGAACCACTTGAAGAATTAGATGAGGCATTGGTTTCCTTCACTGCAGGGGCGGTCGATTCTTTCACTTCCTTTGGTTCTTCAGTCTTCCTTCCTTCAGTTTTAGGCTGCTCTTCTTTCTTCACCTGCACCTTTGGCTCCTCTTTTTTTATTTCTTCTTTCTTGTCCACTTTTGGAGCCGTTGCTTCTGCTATGGGCTCTGCAATCCTTGGATTGGAATTTACTGGTACTGAAGCTAGAATTTTTAAAGATTGGCCCACCAATACTTTATCACTTGTCAAGGAATTCCATTCCTTTAATTCTGCCACAGTCACGTTGTATTTTTTTGCTACGGCAAACAAGGACTCCCCACGAGCTATTTTGTGTGTAGTCTTGAGTGCTAGAGTCGTTTCAACTGTTGCGCTAGAAGAAGTAGTCGTAGAATTTTCAGCAGCTGTTGGTTTAGACGATGCATTGGATTGAGTGACCTTGACCGGCTCTTCAACTTTAATGGAAGTAGCGCTAGAATTTACATCAACTGTCTGTGATCCTGCTTGTGTAGTCGCAGGTACTTGCGCAATTGCAGGAGATACTGTAGGCGAAACATTTACCGGCTCAGGATTGCTAGACTGACCAAAAGGAATCAAAATGGTTTGACCATCTTTCATCCCCTGCTTAAGCACTTCATTGGCTTCTTGGATCGAGACCATTGGTACTTTGTATCTCCTTGAAATCGAAAACAAGGTTTCCTGCCCGACTACCTGATGGAGGATAAAGGTTCGATCTCCAATTTTTTGTACCCCAATGGAATCCAAGCGTACTCCGGTGGATGCAAATGTTTCAGCCTGTGTGATGATTAAAAGAAAAACTAGGCAACTAAAGAATTTGAGTTTTCCGTACATAGGGGAAATGAAATGAAGTGCAAAAGGAACCACTTGGCGAGCAAGTGAACAAAAATAACCTTCGTACCTCATTATTCAAGTTGAAAGTAGGAAAATTCCTTAAATTAGAATTTGGCTTTTCGGTGAAGCTCAAGCATCTCTTCTCAAGCCAATACTAGTTAGACAGTAAGCTGAAACAAAATTGCTATGCAACGCATCACCTTTCTTTTTTTAACCCTTTTTGCCCTTTCGACGAGTCCAATGCTTGCTCAGGAAAAATCGAAAAAGGTATTCACCTTCGCTATAGACCAAGACATTGATCCAAGAATGAATCGGCGCGTAAAATTAGCTTTAGCACAAGCAGAGGCTGTCAAAGCGGACCTCATCTTGATTGAAATGGACACCTATGGAGGGGCGGTCACAGATGCAGATGAGATCCGAACTCGACTATTGGAATCCAAAATTCCTGTCTATGTTTTTATCAATAAGGATGCCGCTTCAGCAGGCGCACTGATTTCGATTGCCTGTGACAGTATCTACATGGCCCCAGGAGCCAGCATTGGCGCCGCGACCGTAGTCAATGGCTCGGATGGGGCTGCAGCTCCGGACAAATACCAATCCTACATGCGTTCGATGATGCGTAGCACAGCAGAGGCTAACGGTCGCAATCCTCAAATCGCTGAAGCCATGATTGATGAAAAATTGGTGGTACCTGGATTATCAGACGCTCAATCTGTTATTACCTTTTCCGTATCTGAAGCCATCCAAAACGGGTATTGTGAAGGTGAATTTACCTCCAAAAAAGCCATTTTAGCAGCCCAAAATTTACAAACAGCACAGGTGGTTGCTTACGAAGAAAAAATGGTCGACACCATCATTTCATTTTTCTTGAATCCTGCCGTCAGTGGTCTATTGATCCTTCTCATTATTGGGGGGATTTATTTTGAGTTGCAAAGTCCGGGGATCGGTTTTCCTCTTGCGCTGGCAATCAGTGCCGCACTTTTGTATTTCATCCCCTACTACCTCAATGGATTAGCTGAAAATTGGGAGATTTTAGCCTTTGTCATTGGCATCATTTTACTAGCCGTGGAATTTTTTGTGATTCCAGGTATCGGCGTATTTGGCGTGGCAGGAATAGTGCTGACCTTAGGAGGATTGGTACTAGGTATGCTTCCCAACGAGGTATTCGATTTTGAATGGGTACCTTCTTCCCAGCTATTTGAAGCCTTGCTGACGGTGATTTTGGCTGCTTTGGCTGCCGTGGGTTTGGTTTTTTGGCTTACTCCAAAAGTGAATGAATGGGGAGCTTTCAAACACTTGGCACTCGCCACAACCCAAGACCGGGCACAAGGATTCACTGCACGTGTGTACTCTGAAAGCTTAATTGGTAAAGTTGGAACCGTCCACTCCAGGCTTCGCCCCAGTGGCAAAATCGAATTGGATGGTGAAATCTTCGATGCTTATTCTCGAGGGGAGTTTCTAGAACAAGGTGAAGCCATTGAGGTGATTTCAACTGAAGGAACCTCCTTACGTGTGAAAAAATGGGAAGGCTAAGGGCAAAATTGGTTAATTTTAGCGGATGAATTCTTTAGGATTACTGTACACCCGAATTGGAGAAGAATCACTTCAGAAGCTTACGAAAAACTTCTATTTGGAAGTCTGCAAGATTCCTGAATTGCGAAACCTCTATCCAGAAGACTTAGATGCTGCTGAACGGCGTATTTACTTATTTTTGGCACAAGTATTTGGAGGGCCACAAACCTATTCGGAAGAACGAGGACATCCAAGATTACGGATGCGTCATATGCAATGGAAAATAGATCCAAAAATGCGTTCCCATTGGATGAATGCCATGTTGCATGCATTAGACAAAGTTCCATTAGATCAGGAAGTTCGAGAAGAGCTGTTGAGTTATTTCACCCAAGTCGCTAATGCAATGATCAACCATGACTAAGTGGACTAGCCGGATTTATACCTATTATGCTGCAGTCGTTTTTGTACTGACTTTTGCCATACTTTTCCCTGCATTCTTGCTCTGCATTTGGGTGCCCAGATGGAATAAGTATGGGAGAAAAGTCAACCAGTATTGGGCAAAGCTGTTTTTTTCCATCATTTTCCTACGAGTACAGGTAGAACTGGAAGAAGAGTTGGAAAAAGGGAAACCTTATATTTTCTTAGCCAATCACTTCAGCTATTTGGATGTGGCCATGATGGGATTTGTCCCAGGGGATGCTGTTTTTGTAGGGAAAGCCTCCATTCGTAAAGTTCCCTTTTTTGGGTATTATTTTAAAAATCTACACATTGCAGTAGACCGAAGTCGAGTCAAAAGTAGGGCTGAAACCATGCGAAGGGCTGGCTTAGCATTGGATCGGGGCAGCAGTATGGTTTTGTTTCCTGAAGGAGGTATTTACACCCAAGACCCACCCTATCTAGTCCCTTTCAAAAATGGAGCCTTCCGATTAGCCCTAGAGAAACAAATCCCCATCATTCCTGTCACCTTATCCTACAATCACGTAATTTTGGCAGACCAGAAAGAATTGATTCTAAAGCGAATTCCTGCCAAAATGGTGTTGCATAAAGCGCTTCTTCCTTCCGAATTTGAAACGGAAGAAGCACTCAAGGAAAGGTGTTTTGGCGTGATCCAGGAGCAATTGCTAAAAGACAACCCCAGCGCAAGCCCAGAACGGATTTCCAACGCTAAAGCTGCATCAACCTTCCAAATGCATGAAAATTGATCAAGTAACTCTTCAGAAATTGGCCCATTTGGCGCGACTTAATTTTGATGCTCAAGGGGCAGAAAAAATGAGCAAAGACCTTTCCCAGGTCTTGGAATGGATTGATCAACTTCAAGAAGTACCTACCGAAGATGTGATTCCCCTGACCAATATGTCCTCAGAAATTAACGCATTTCGAGCCGATGAAGTGGATAATCCATTCACTCAGAAACAGGCCTTGGAAAATGCCCCTAAACAAGAAAATGGGTTCTTTACAGTTCCCAAAGTAATGGAATAATATGCCCATTGAATCCAAAACAAACTTTTTAGCCAAATTATTGCTCTCCCTTTTTTTGGGAGTTGGAGCAATTTTAGGAGGTTATGGTATTTACGGGACGACCAATTCCAGTCCCAATCTACAGGTAGGAGCTTTTATGGATAGTTTGGCAGTTCCTTTCTCCACGACAAACATTGGAGCCTTGTCCATCCCGATCCAGGTAGACCACTTTCTCGTATTTCAAAATTACCAGGTAGTTCCCTACCCGATGGGTACTACAGAAAGCCTTATTTTTGGAGGTTTTGTTTTACTCCTCTCGGTGACAGTCCTTGCTACACTGAGCCATTTTAAAAAATTCCCATTTGTGGGTGCTGGGATAGGCTGGATCCTGATCCTAACTTTGTCCAATTTAAACGGATTAAATATAGGAGGAGCAAGCTCAAATCTACCACTTTTACTTCTTTTAACTGCTACCCTTCTCCCTACGCTGTATTTCCACATTTGGGGATATCAATTAGCATTTTGGATCCGCTGGACAGTACTTGCCCTCACAACAGGAGGTACAGTTGCTCTACTCATCCTTATCAGTCCAATCGTTCAGCCAAGTCTCTACCTTGCAGAGCAAAGTTTAATTATTGGATTGGGACTAAGCATAGCATGGATTTTCTGGCTAGGTCATGGCCTTCTATCTGGACTTTTGGTTATTATTTCCAAAGCAAATGCAGGAGTTCGTGCCAAAACAAGCTTTCAGTTTTCAGGAATTGCATTCCTTTATCTCGGACTACTTTTCTATTTGCTCCTCTACCTAAATGGTGAAGTTAGCCTCCCATTTGAAGGTTTTTCCATCCTCTACCTTGTATTCCCTTTAGGTCATATTGGATGGTATTCTACTCAGGAAAAGTTAGCCCAGAGGGATAATTTAGCTAGTTCCAATACCATCCTGCAAACCCTTTACCTGCTAGGCTTTACTTGTACTTTGTGGACGATTTGGAAGTTGACCCTATCACACAATCAGGCTGGTGAAGAATTGATCAAACACCTACTTCTTTATTCACAACTTGGGTTTTCGCTCTTCTTTTTCATCTATGTTGTGATCAACTTTTTTCCGCTGATGAATCAAGGAAAGCCGGTTCACCCCGTGATTTACAAACCTTATGTTCTGCCCTATTACCACCTCCGAATAGGCGGAACCATTGCATTTCTAGTAACCACCACCTACTTTGAAGCCATTATTGCCTTTCAAGCAAGCTCCTTAACTACCAATATAGTAGGCGATTACTACTACCAAACGAATCAAAAACTTGAAGCGAGTATCCTTTACGAAAATAGCTGGGATCGCTATCGATACAATCCCAAAGCGAAGAACCTAACGGCACAACTCCTAGTCGAACTGAACCAACCGAGTTTGGCCAAGGAACACTTGGAAGAAAGTTTTGACTTGGCTCCACAGGTAGACAATATCCTATTACTATCAGATCGACTCCAGCGAGAAAATAAACCTTTGGAGGCAGTATTTTACTTGGAAAACGGGTTGAAATTCTTTCCAGCAAACCCATACCTCACCCAAAATTTAGCCTTACTCTACACCTTACTCAAAAAGGAAAAAGAAGCAGTTGCCTTGTTGGCCTCATTACCAAAGAACAATCCAATAGCCGAAGCCAATTGGATAGCCCTACAAGCAAAGCTAGGAAACAAGGTAGATCCTCCTGCTCAACTAGAAGACCTAATCGTCAGGATCAATTGGATAGCCGCAGCACGGAAAAATAGACTTGAATTGGAAGCGGATATGCTAACCGATTTGAAAAGTAAACTTGAACAGGAAAAATCCCCTATCCTGGTTCAGGCAGGCTACCGTAATTTGATGGCTACTCAAAATCTAGGGGACCCGACTAGCGATCTTATTCTACTGGATTCGTTAGCAAAAAGAGAGGACTTTCTACCCTATTCCATGCAAGTGCAGGAAACAGCCATTTTAAGGAGTCTTGGTGCAGGCAGGGTCAACGAGGCAGTTAAAAATTTGAATGGACTCGCCTTTCGAAATCCAGGGGATGCAGCCTACTACCTCAACTTGTCCGGGCTCATTCTTGCGCAGCAGCTCGATTTTGAAAAGGCCTCCAAAGATTTTGCCTTTTCTACCGAAAAAGGATTTAAGGCACAACTCCCTATACATGAGGCTATTCGGATTTGGAAAGAAGATGCATTAGCCGAAGGAAAACAACTAAATTCCATGCAAGCTGAGCTCGCATTTTTGGGAGTCTTCAACCAGTCTAATCCCCAAAAGCTCTTTACGGAATGGAAAACCCTCCCTTCGGGAAAATTTAAATTGGAGGTTGCATTAAAGCTTTTCAGCCATAAAGCACATGGACTATCCAGGCAGCAACTTCTGGAGTTGGGAGAATATTTTAAAGGAAAAGTCGAGCGAGAAGCAGACCTCACTGCCTTTCTGGCCCAGCCTGACTGGACCAATCCCGAATCCCTGAGACACTTTGCCCGTTTCATAGGATCTTCTGAAGAACTGACTGCCAATCCTTACTACAACCCTTTGATTTGGAGCGCAGCCTTGCAAACCCAAGATAAATTACAAGCCTACGAACTCCTTCAGTCTGCCAGCGAATTCACTAAAGACCCCTTAATCTGGGCAAAAAAAGTCCATGTCGCCCAAGTAATCGGACTAGACAGTTATGCGGCTGATGCACTAGAAGAAATGAAAACTTGGATGAGTGAAGAAGAAATAGTAGCAGTAATGGCGGCTATGAATTGAGAGTTTTCATGTATTTTTAATGCAAATGAGTACCTTTCAGGATGCTAAACCACTAGTAAACAACTAACACCATGAGCAAAGTCATTGAAACGCACGAAATCAATAAAACCTATAAAATGGGTTCTGAAATTATTCAGGCATTGAAATCGGTTAGCATTAGCGTAAATAAGGGAGAATACGTGGCTTTTATGGGTCCTTCTGGATCAGGAAAGTCTACTTTGATGAATATCATTGGGTGCTTGGACTCTCCCACTTCTGGCAGTTACATCCTAGCCGGAAAAGACGTCAGCGATATGAGTGAAAACGAGTTGGCCGACATTCGAAACAAAGAAATTGGGTTCGTTTTCCAAACGTTCAACCTTTTGCCCCGCGCTACCTGTCTGGACAATGTAGCGCTACCCCTAGTGTATGCGGGCTATTCCAAATCAGACCGAGAGGAGATTGCCTTTAAGGCCTTGGAAAACGTAGGGTTGGGAGATCGAACCAATCACCGCCCCAATGAACTTTCAGGTGGACAACGACAGCGTGTCGCCATTGCACGAGCTTTGGTAAATAACCCAAGTATTATTTTGGCGGATGAGCCTACAGGTAACCTAGATTCCAAAACCTCTTATGGTATCATGGAGCTATTCCATGAACTCCATGCCAAGGGAAACACCATCATCATGGTTACTCACGAAGATGATATTGCCCATTATGCTCACCGGATCGTCCGGCTTCGCGATGGATTAGTTGAATCAGACAAAGTCAATCCAAATCCTACACGAGGTTTAGTGACTGTCTAATTCCTTAATTAAGGAAGTTATTCGTTACAGTATTCAGAGTTACCGTTGATATGAAAATCTATACCAAAACAGGGGATCAAGGAATCACCTCCTTGTTAGGCGGAGTACGAGTACCCAAATCCGATCTGCGCATAGATGCCTATGGCACCTTGGACGAACTAAATTCCTATTTGGGATTGCTACGTGATCAGGAGGTAAATAAAAAAAGAGCAGAGCTACTTAAAACCATCCAAGATCGCCTGTTTACTATCGGTGCTGATTTGGCTACCGTCCCAGGTAAGGACAAGGTAAAAAAACCTGATCTCTTCCCTGAAGATGTAGCGCTATTGGAAAGAGAAATGGATGCGATGGAAGCTGAACTCCCTATGCTTACCGCTTTTATTTTACCAGGCGGACATACTTCCGTTTCTTTTTGCCATTTAGCGCGGACCGTTTGCCGAAGGGCAGAGCGGATCGTGGTGGAACTCGCTACTGAGGAGCAGGTTTCTGAACTAGTTATACAATACCTCAACCGACTTTCTGATTACCTGTTCGTATTGGGTCGCAAAATGGCTCAAGAGCTAGAAGTTTCCGAAATTACTTGGAAACCGCGTTGGTAAAATAAAGCCAACGCAAAAAAATACGCTTTGCAATTAAACGCACATACCCTGATGATTTCCATTCCAATTACCAAAACCGCCCAATCCAAACTTTCAGAAACTGACTTCTCTTCCTTAGTTTTTGGAAGGTCTATCTCGGACCACATGTTTGTGGCTGACTACCAAAATGGGGCTTGGGGTGACCTCAGAATCGTTCCTTACGGTCCAATGGAAATTTACCCTGGTAATGCCACCTTGCACTATGGGCAGGCCATATTCGAGGGTATGAAAGCCTACAAAAATGATAAAGGGGAAGTATTGGTGTTTCGAGCAGAAGCGAATGCAAAACGATTGAATGAATCCGCTGCACGGATGTGCATGCCTCAATTACCCGAATCTATTTTCCTCGAAGCGCTCAAGCAGCTCCTCAGCCTAGATCGAGACTGGGTACCACAAGGCAAAGGATCAAGCCTCTACATCCGTCCATTTATGTTTGCGATGGACAACTACCTAGGTGTCAAACCATCCGATACCTACCGATTCATGATTTTTACAAGCCCTGTTGGGGCTTATTATTCCAAGCCTGTATCCGTAAAAGTAGAAACCACCTTCACCCGTGCTTGTGAAGGGGGAACTGGGGAAGCTAAAGCTGCTGGAAACTATGCTGCATCCTTGTATCCCGCCCTTTTGGCCCAAAAAGAGGGCTACGATCAGTTGCTCTGGACAGATGGCAAAACCCACAGCCACATTGAAGAGAGCGGAACCATGAATGTCATGTTCAAAATTAAGGGAAAGATTATCACTGCGCCTACCCATGGGGGCACCATCCTAAAAGGCATCACACGAGACTCCGTAATTCAGCTGGCCAAAGACTGGGGACAACCTCTGGAAGAACGTTTTCTATCCGTTTCGGAATTGGAAGACGCCTTGGAAGCAGGCACCTTAGAGGAAGCTTTTGGAGTGGGCACAGCTGCGACAATTGCATTCATTTCCAAGATTCATAGTCAAGGAAAAGATTACATCCTTCCAGAACCAAGTTCGGATGCTTTTTCGGCCCGCGTACTCAAGACCTTGGATGGCATCAAATATGGAGAAATTCAAGATCCACACCAGTGGATGCTAACAATTTGATAAACAAACCAATGGACAAGCAAGCCTCAATTCTAAAGCAACTAGCTGCGGCATTGCTTACCCTCATGCTTGTTGGTTTGGCGGGAACATCCTTGCTTGCTCAGGAACAACCCAAGAAATTTTTGCTTCTCAAACGAGGAACTAGTCAAAAGAGTCAAATACGATTTTATCCTGGGGAAAACATCACCTATAAAAGTAAGAAAATAGGCTATTTCGTCACGGACAAGCTCGTCAATTTGGATACCGAATACCTATACCTCAGTGAGAATATTTTAAGTCCTTCAGATATAATTGCCATCGACATTCGAACAAAAGATCCTCGAAATCGAACGCTAAACAATTTGACCAGCCTTTCCTTGGGAGCGGGCACCATGGCCATGGCATTGGAAGGAATCAATAGCTTGTACCAAAATGGAAAATTACAATTCAGTCCTGGGGTGACTAAAACTTCAGCCCTACTCCTGGGTACGGGATTAGGATTACTTCCTTTGCGGTACAAAACTTTTACCCTATCGGACAAAAACAAACTTCAACTCGTACTCCTTGAAATTGAATGAGGGGACTTGTTGGTAAAAGCCAGATTTTATTTCGATTTTTGCCTCAGATTTTTAACTTAGACAGATGACTTCAGACCAACTGAAAGACTTGAAAGCCCGCACATCGGCTTTGAGGAGGTATCTTTGACTACGATCGTAAGAAAGTAGAAATTCAAGACCTAGAGGCCGTATCGGCCCAAGCTGACTTCTGGAACAACCCAGATGAAGCGGAAAAAACAATGAAACAAATCCAAGCCAGAAAAGGCTGGACTACTGCTTTTGAAAGCCTGGATACCAAAATTCAGGATTTGGAAGTGCTGTATGAATTTTTCACTGCAGGAGAAGTTTCCGAAGACGAACTCAAAAAAGACTACCTTCTTTGTAAAGATGCGGTGGAAGAGTTGGAACTCAAGAAAATGCTCTCAGCAGAGGAAGATCAACTCAATGCAGTTCTTGAAATCAACCCAGGTGCTGGAGGGACAGAAAGTAACGATTGGGCATCAATCCTCATGCGAATGTATATCATGTGGGGTGAAAAAAATGGCTACAAAGTTCGTGAAATGGACATGCAGCCAGGAGAAGTTGCTGGTATCAAATCCGCCACCCTACTATTTGAAGGACCATTGGCATATGGATTTCTAAAGTCAGAAACTGGTGTACACCGACTCGTACGTATCTCTCCATTTGATTCAGGCGGGCGAAGACATACTTCATTTGCTTCCGTCTATGCCTATCCTGAAGTAGACGATTCCATCGAAATCGACATCAATCCTGGAGACGTGGAACTCCATACTTCAAGATCTGGAGGTGCCGGTGGACAGAATGTAAACAAGGTGGAGACCAAAGTGCAATTGACTCACAAGCCAACCGGCATCGTGGTGGTCTGCCAAGTAGAACGTTCCCAACTTGCCAACCGCGAATTGGCCATGCAAATGCTAAAGTCTAGGCTTTACCAACTCGAATTGGAAAAGAGAAATGCGGAAATCGCCAAAATTGAATCTTCCAAACTCCGCGTAGATTTTGGATCCCAAATCCGAAACTATGTATTGCACCCCTACAAATTGGTGAAGGATAACCGTACGGGTCATGAAACCTCCGACGCACAAGGTGTGCTAGATGGTGGCCTGAATGAATTTATGAAAGCATTTCTACTAGCGCAAAGTGAAGAAAGTGCCAACAAGGATTAAATAACTAGGCCGAGGATTTTTCTTCGGCCTTTTTGGTACACGAACATTCCATGAGGCTACTCCCCTCCTTTTTTACACTCAATTTTTTCCTACTCTGCTTGAGTAGTTTTCTGTTTTTTTCGAGCTTCAACATGATCATACCCGAGCTCCCGGCCTACCTGACTTCCTTGGGTGGAGAATCCTACAAGGGATGGATCATCGCACTATTTACGCTATCGGCTGGTTTGTCTCGTCCCTTTAGTGGGAAATTAGCAGATAAGATTGGTCGAATTCCGGTAATGATTTTTGGTGCGGCTGTCTGCTTTGTCGTAGGATTAAGTTATCCCCTGCTTCAATTTGTGAGTGGATTTTTATTTCTCCGATTTGCACATGGATTCTCAGCAGGATTTACCCCTACAGGCACTTCCGCTTATGTGGCAGATACCGTCCCTTTTGCGCAGCGCGGGGAAGCACTGGGGATCCAATCGCTTTTTGGATCCTTGGGCATGGCCGCTGGACCTGCTTTAGGTGGCTGGATAGCCAGTAGTTGGCCTATCGATGTCTTGTTCTATGCGGCAGCCTTGACCGCCATTTTTTCCATCTTGATCTTGTTTCGTTTGAAGGAAACACTCCGGGAAAAAGAACCCCTTCGATGGAAACTATTCCAAATGGACAAAAACGAAATCTTGGAAAAACGAGTACTCCTCCCTTCCACCATTCTTTTTCTTTCTGTCTTCTCCTTTGGTGTGGTGCTTACCTTGGTTCCTGACCTTTCTAGTCACTTAGGCATTCAAAACAAAGGGCTCTTCTTTGCGGTATTTACGCTTTCCTCCTTGGGAATTCGTCTGATCGCAGGGAGAACCTCCGATCGAATCGGTCGCGTGCGGGTGATGCGGGTGGCATCTGCAGTCATGGTCCTGGCTATGATTGCGGTAGCCTTTGCTTCCAGCAAAGTAATGCTACTAGGTGGAGCAGTGCTCTTTGGGGCCGCCGTGGGCATGTATAGTCCCACAACTACCGCCTGGGTGGTAGATCGCTCTCAGGAAAACTTCAGAGGCAGGGCTTTGGCAACCATGTATATTTTTCTTGAATTAGGCATTGGTCTCGGCGCACTCGTTTCCGGATGGCTGTATGACAACCAATCGGCAAATTTTCAAACGGCATTTCTTTTTTCTGCTGGAGTAGCGAGTCTCGGTTTAGTGATTTTGTTATTTACCAAAAGTGACCGAAAACCTGGAACTTCACTAGTAACCTAGGTAGTCGCTTTTTCGCGGAATAGCGAGAATGGATTTTTGACGACCGTTGAAATAGGTCACTTTTTTTCCATCAAAATAGGCCCCCTCTTCAAGCATCACGCGAACGTCTTTGTTCCATTCTTTTACAAAAACCACTGCATTCAATTCAATTGCATAGCCCGTGTGGGCATGCATCGGAAAATCTCCTGCTCCAGGGGTATCCCCTTGGTTGTCCCACATACCGATAGTCGGTCCAGCAGAATGTCCATAAAAGCCTAGGGGATGGGTGTAAATACTTCCTTTAATTCCCTCCTTTATCATTTGCTCACGTGCTGCCTTCAAAATTTGATTGCCCGTTTTTCCAGTGGTGAAATTCGTGGTCAAGATATCTTGCAAGCGATTCCCCACCTTCAAGGCATCTTGCAAGTAGGCTGGAACTTCGGTTTCCCCTGCCTTGAGTACATAAGCCAATTCCTGGGTGTCTGTATTCAAACGCAGATAGGTAATCCCAAAATCAATATGCAGCAAATCTCCTGGCAGAATCACCTGCTCTTTGGGACGTATAGCAAAAGAACGGGAAGCCTCTTGAGAACTTGGATCTGGCCTCTGAATGTCCACCGTAGGGTGAAACCAGGTGTCTAACTTCATCTCCTTGATTTTCTCTCTGTAAAACCAAACTACATCCTCAGTAGTAGTAACACCCGGTGTGATGTCCCTAGCGGAAAGCCCTTCGGCAATAATGTAATGCGCCAATTCTTGGATATGTTTGTAGGCAGCCATTTCAGCGGCCGTGCGCGTTTCTAACCAACGGACTGCAAGCGTTTGGGCAGAAACTACTTTAGCCTTTTCTTGATCTG
>JACCDT010732981.1_pt1 | contig 15068 bp, 21 predicted proteins | sample 7446291 | NCBI WGS metagenome assembly JACCDT01 (sample SAMN15323446, study PRJNA562643) | freshwater metagenome | isolation source: river surface water | place: USA:Blue River Watershed | collected 2017-08-17
ACATCTGGCTCGCAATCCTTCGTGATGTGTCCGTTACTGCAATCACATGTGGTTGTTCCGTTGCCTGAAGAGATGCACGTTCCATGGCCAGAGCATGAATAGAGAGTGTTCGTCTCACACTCAAACCCGTTCGCGAAAGAGAGCAGAAGAAGAATCGTGAAAATGAAAAGCTTCATCATTTTGTTACGCATTTCTAGGAAATGTATCTAAACACATTTCCTCATTTGAAAACTGAACGAAACCATTTATACACCCAATCTAACTTTTTACGTCCATTCCAATTCCAAATTGAATCCTTCTCACGTGGTGATTTCGTATATATACAATCTCTCCAATAATTACGATATCGTTTTAATCCCATTTTTCCATACATCCATCCCACAATATTTAGAAAATTTTTGTAGAATGATGTATGTTTGAATATGAAAAACATATCTGAATAATTCGGATTATCATAAGAATTAGTGTTTTGAAAAATAAAAAGTTTGATAAAATATATCAAAAACTTTTTAAAACTTTTCCCATCAACGTTTGAATAATTTTGACTATTTAAAATAAACCATATATAAATATCATAAGAAGTGTGATACTGAAAACAGTAAGGAGTTATTACATATTTCAAAACATCTTTTGGAAAAACTGAAAGAGATGAATCGTCAAAAATATTTATAGTATTTTCGTCGAACGGATCAGTAAAAATAAAAGGGTTCCTCATTCGAACACAATCAGGGCATTTACAGCTATCAAATGTAACTTTTATAATATCTTCGCCGCAATCAATTATTTCCGAATTTTGTATGATATATGATTTGTATCGTTTTTGTCGTTTCTGCTGTTTCAAACGATGAACAAATTCTTTTTCACTACAGCAACTTCGAACAATTTTTGCATTGTGATTAGACAATTGTTTGCCTAAAAATTTACGATAATATTTAGGCATAATTGTTACCTGTTTTAGAGAGATGATCTTAAGATCATCTCTCTATTTTATTTACTTTTATCCCATCTTATTACGAATATCAATTGCGAAACAATCCATGTGGTCGCAGTGGGGATCATCACACCGCTTCCATCCCTTCATCTTCTTCATTCCACGAAGAGTGAGTTCGTGTAGAGAAATAAACATCACGAGCATATCACGATGCTCTTCGCGAAGCCAACGACGATCGTGAATTGGAACAGGCGGACGAAACTCCCCCACAGGAATCTTCAGCCATGCTGCATCTGCGACAGCATTGTCCTCCTCATCAGCAAAATCATACTCCTCCTTCTCATCTGGAGGAGCTGCTGCGAGTTTAGCAGCCTGTTCCTCCTGCTCCTTCTTTTGCGCTGTCCGGCGAGCTACCTCTGCGCGCCACTCCGCCTGTGCTTTCGCTTGAGCATCTTCAGGTGTTCCATTGCCACAACTGCAATATCCATACTTTCCAAGTGTGGGACAGACATCATCTGTTGTGGCAGGTGCTGCTGTAGGAGGAACCACTGCAGGGGGAGAGACGAGAGATGCGGAAGGAGCTGCAATTTGAGCAGCTGCATGTTCAGCGATTTGAGCATTTCGCTTTTGGGCGTTTTGAACGTTCCGCTCATACTTCTGACGCTTCTCTTCCGTAGAGAAGCAGAAGCAGTGGCATGGACATCCGCCGCAATTGCATGCACGCTGCCACGGCACACGCTTCGCTCGGCACGGCTTGCCATTGTACGCTGCAATCTTCGTGCAAACAGGAAACGCTGCAATCTCCTGCGGTGTCCACTTGCGCGGAGGAGCAGCGGCAGGAGGAGCGACTGGAGTTGAGGAAGCAGCTGGCGTTGACATTCTGTTTGAAAGCGATGTGAATGCTTGGTGTGATTGGTTACGTATTTTATGAGAGATGTGTTTACACATCTCTCATTTTTATAGCGAATTATCGTTTAACCAATGAATATCATTAGTGTGATATGGAGGAGGGGGTGCAACAACATTGTATTCTGTATAAAAAATATGTATAAAATACAATAGCATTGATAGCAATGCTATATATAACATTGAAACGATTCCATGATACAAAATACTTATACTTACACTAAGCAAAAAGTTTAGAATTTTTATTGAAGCAAATAGTTGAGGTATATGTATTTCGATAACGAAATAATTTTCATTTTTTTGAGACATATCATCTGTAAATATTTTCAAATATTTTTCTAAAATAATTTCGCAATTTGTCACATCTAATACTGTTGTGTTCAATACTGTTGTGTTCAATACTGTTGTGTTCAATACTGAATCGTTAAAAAATGATGGCATTTTAGTAGTGTTTGTTCTATTCAATATGTTAGTATTTAAATTTGTTGATATTGATTGTTGTAATATAATACCATATGCTAACATAACAACAAAAATTCCTCCAAATAAAAGATCTGCTGCCATTGTGGAGAATTCTTTGTCACGTATTTTATGGGAGACGATTTTAAAATCGTCTCCCTCATTTTTATTTTTTTACAGAGGCATTACAATATCTGCAATGTTAAACGGTTCAACATTCACACGTTGAAACATCTCTGCTGTGTAGGTATCGCTCTTTGCAGCGATACGAAGAGCCTCAAGCGCCTCACGACGCGCACGAAGCCAACGCTGATACTTCACAAAGAATCCATCTCCGTAGCGCCAAAGAAACGAAATCTTCTCTGGAAGAAGGTCGCACATTCGAACATGCGTGAAAGAAAGACGCTTGTCAGCATCAAGAACATGGAGAATGCGCCCATCAAACGTATATACCTCATACGTATGGTCGCGAACATATGCGGCACGCTTGTCCTTTGCAAGCGTGCTCCATTCATTGTAATCGTACCAAAACACACGAGCTACAACAATCTTATTTCCATCAAACAGAGGTCGTCCAGCAATGTTATCAGGCTCTGGAAGGTCTGGAAACTCATGCGTGAACCAGCATGCGTCCCCATGTGGACACTTTCCGTAATCAACCCAACTGTCACAAAGCTTATTGCTACGCTCAACATGCGTAAGAGCACAGTGAGCGAGAGGGCACTCACCCTTCACAAACTTGCACCGCTTGGGTGGTGGTGACGTTTCAGCGACTGGGTGAGGGCGATACACATGAGCGTATCGACAGCTATCACCGTACGCACACTTCTGCGTTGCCTTGAAGCTGCGGCACTCAGAGACGGAAGATGTCATGTTGTTACGTACTTTATGAGAGATGTGTAAAACACATCTCTCTCGTTTTTTCAATGAAAAATTGCTCGAAATTTTGAATTGTCTCCGTTCAGACACGCATCCATCGCTCCATAGTGATCGAACCCCGGAACGTAAGGGGTTTCTGTCACTCTGACTGAGGATGTTTGCCGCGTGTAGATTGTTTCAACCAGTGTTTTGTCATTAAAAACGACAAATAGCCATGAAACGTTCCCATTTGGGCGAGGAATCCGATAAGAAAGATGATATCCACGAGGGGCGATTCGGTTAAGATCGTCAGGACTCGTATTCTTTACACTACTTCCGTAAACGAGATATGCGAGAAATACACGAGGATCGTAAACTGCCGTATTCAATTTTAGAGAAGCGTTTGCTGACATCGTTGTTACGTGTTTTAGAGAGATGTGTACAACACATCTCTCATTTTTTCTTTTTCAGACAATCTTCGTTGAAACATCAGCAAAGAACCCATCCCATCCCTCAACCCATACGGGCTTCTCCTCTCCATCGATACGCATATAGCGCTTCCAAATCATCACACCCGTTGTGAGATGCGTCCAATACACAGCGAGTTCATGCTGAGACATATCGTGAAAATCTGTACGAGGAAACAGAGGATCAGATTTCCACGTTCCAACCTCGAGAGCCTCCTTCAAATCCAACGCCATCATCTTCTTCTCATCCACTTCTCCAGTTGTGATTGAGAACTCATAGTCTCCTTCAACAGTCTTTGCCAAATCCTGAATCAAGATCCCACTCTTTGCGAGAAACGCCTTCAACTCCCGAAATGAAGCAAACACTGGGCATGACTCCGCAGCTGAAGAGGTGGCGGACATCTCGTTACGTACTGTAAGAGAGAAGTGTATAACACCTCTCTCTCTTCCAAAGAATTTCAGATTTTCATTTTTCCTTGAGGGCTGTTTTTTTCCGTTGCGAACGATACCTCTCAAATTTTACATCATCACACTCCGATTCAAAACGAATTAGAGCGAAAAAATTGTAGGATTTGTAGCGAAAAGACTTATATCCGTCAATGCGATTCCCATTAAATTGAACGAACGGACAATGAAAATGATAAAACTTCTTATAACGAATTGCTCGTTCAAAATATTCTATCAAATCTTTTATGATGCACATTCGATAAACGTGCTCAAAATGATGATACCGTCCGTCTCCAAAACGCATGTCTCCTTCAGCTATCTGTTCTTGCTGTGGATTTTCAGGGAATCGAAAGAAAGTTGCGATCTCATTCGCTTTGTTTACTGAACAATGTATGACCTCTCGCAAAGCATAAACTAGAGAAGCACGTGTTGTAATGTTATAATAATTCAGATCTCGGTTGCGTTGAATTGCTTCACCGCACAACTTTACGATGAACAACTTCACTGCCATCACCATTCGACAACTCCCTTTCTTCACTTTTCCAAGAAAGTAATGATTGACGAAAAACTCATCAGGTGCTTGTTGAGCTAAGTTTTCTCCAAACCCGAGAGAAACAAGGTAGTCAACAAGCCATTGCTCGGGCATGTCTGTTACGTATTGTGTGAGAGATATATCAAATACATCTCTCACGTTCTCTCTTTAAAAGAAATCCCTGCTCAAATTAGGATGCGTATCTTCAACATAAGTATATTTCAGAAAAGCACGTCGAATCTCTTCTCCATGAAGAAATTGCAGAATATATGCAACATCACACCACCTAGAATATGTCGGATACTTTCGCAGGGAGAGACAACAACCACTTACGTGATCAATCAACCGATCTAATAGCCAACGAGGAGCGTTAGCATAAGGAACACGATCATACAACATATTTGTGTAGATATAGTAATTCCATGATTCAGATCTTAACCGATCACGAGCAAACATGTTTAGCCAATCAGGTGTGATGTAATCCCCCAAATCCATCATATCAATGATGATACGAAGAACATCGCCGTAAATTCCTCGCAAACTGCTTTCACCGTAATCAAACTCTTCGAGAGTTGATGCCACATTTGCACGTTCATGATAATACCGACGAAGTGCTACCCTTTCATCACGCTCATCTTCTTCAATCATCTCGCGACAAAGTTCAAGCTCCCTCTCATAATCTTCTTGCTCCTTAATCTGCTGCATCTCATCTTCCTCTTCTGTTGTGTGTTGAGATGTGTCGAGAAACACAACGCTGTTCTCTACTTCCTCCTCAAAAGCAAAAGACGGCTTGTATCGCTTTTCACGCTTCTGCTTGCGAAGCTCGCGTGCAAACTCCTTTGGAGATGTCGTCTTTGCGACACGGCGAGCGAATGCGTTTGAAACATGAAGAGCTCGCATTCTCGTTACGTAATTTTGAGAGAATACATTAATGTATTCTCTATTTTCTTTCTCTTTTTTTAATATTTTCCAACAACAAACATAACAGAATAAGAAATAATGCGAGGATTGTTTCGTCCTGCATCATTAAACGCTGAATATACACTAGCAACGATCGTGTTTGACGCATCTTCAAATCTTCCATCTGCGCGAATATCAAATTTTGGAGGATCACGATAAAGAGTTTCAGAATCTCCAAGGATTGCCGTTAGATTGTATCCAGCATTTCGAACTAGATCAACAATCATATTATCGAAAGGGCAGAGATCATTCTTTGATTTACTGTATCCACAAAGAATAATCACATCTGAACGTTCAACATTCTTTTTCAGTTCTGCAAGAAACGTTGTGGCAAACGTTTCATTTGATGGCGCCACACGCTGCATCCTAAGCTTTTTCAGCTGCCTATCTTCAACTTCAGTTGCAACAGCAATCATGTTATCGAGACACATTAGAACGTTGTCCCTAATAACTTTTGAAGATGGAGAAACCATTGCAACCATTTTTCCAGCTGGAGGAACAAACGATTCTCGAACAGAAATCTTATCATTGCTACCGTCATCATACGTAAGAATGACAAAATTGTAATCAGTGATATCTTCTTTTAGCTCCATATCTTCTACAATCTTAAAGGGATATCGATCATCATAGTTCTGATACCATATAGAAACATCATCGTCTCCACCATTCAGAATGAGAGACAGTTGGCATGACCAACGATTACATTCATTCTCTTTCAGCGCGCGAATTGTTCCATCTTCATCCCTCCCCCAAGCGAAAGATTGATTGTTAGTTAGATACTCTGAACGTTTCTGTTCGAGAAACTTCCTAACATGTCCACCAACAGTTTCAACGTCATCATGTGTTGGAGGGTTATCTGCAGATGTAAGGTAATCACCAACCATTTTAGAAATCAGCCGAACAGGGTCGAACTTCCCCCACACCTTGAAAGTGTAAGACACTCGCTCTCCTGCAGTGACGCGATTGACTTTGTGCAGCATTGTGAGTGGAAGAAGAATCGCATTATAACGTCTATTAAATGCTATTTCTGTTGTGTAATAATGACTTTCAATCGAACGCGAATGTTGAGGCGTGTGAAACTGTCCACCTTCAAACGTTTGACCTTCAGGCACAATAATAAGGGTGAAGAGATGCTGTTCGTCTTTTTCATCAGCAGCATGAGAATCAACATGTGCATCCATGAATGCGCCGACAGGATACGTGTGCTTCTTGCCATCAGATAGACGTGTGTATAGATACGGAGACGCATTGAGAATGTGCGAACACCGATTTAGCACATTCACATCATACGTCCATCCAGTTTCCGTCATCGACACACGTTTGCTCTCATCAACTACGTTCTCTCCATTCAGCAGCACACGAGAGGGAGAGGGTGTAGATGTGTCTGTAGCCTCTCGTGCAAGCTTTTTTACAGAAAGCTGAAGAAAATGAATGTCGTTGAGATACGCACGCATTCTCGTTACGTATTTTAGAGAGATGTGTTTAAACACATCTCTCCATTTTTGTTTTTTTTATTGTACATTACACGAAAAAACATTCGTTTCGTCATACCCATTGTACGGGTTGAAAGAGAACATTCTCGCAATCTTCTCCATAAGAGAAGAAGGCTTCTTCAGAACACTCGCTGCAGGAACACTCGCTGCAGGAACACTTGCTGCAGGAACACTTGCCGGAACGGATGAAGTAGTGGTAGTAGACGACATTGTTGTGTGTTTTATAGAGAAGACTTTAATAGCCTTCTCCGTAATTTTTTGTTTTTCATTTTTAACAAGCCCTAGTCCGAAGCCAATCAAGCATTGTAGAAATCGGCGAACCCGCGGGAATCTTTGTCAGCCACATGCCATCGATAAAAATCTTCTCGTTATGATATCGAATCATGTAATGCTCACCTGAGAAAGGTAGATATCCGTATCCAGCTGCATCACTATACGGAGATGCGCTGCTCTCATCAGCAGAAAGCGTCATTGACTTTGTGACGCTTCCAACATTCTCCTCAAGCAAACCGCGAATATAAACCTTCCAAAACATCTCTGGAAGCGTTGTGAGAACTCCCACGAGCTTCTCATCATCCTCCGTCCAATACGGAAGATACGGATACACTACACCACTCTCATCCTCATCATCGCTGCTCGTCTCTCCACCACTCATGTTTGTTGCCTGATGAGGCTTATGTGCTGTGCGACGAATACGAACAGACACAACATATCCGAAATGAGAAGCACAACGCAGAGCGTGCTTCCACATCTCAAAATCTCCAGATGATGAACGCTCCTCGCCAATCTTCTCCATCTGGTCGCGAAGCTTCTGCTGAACATTCATTAGAATGTTCTTGTTCTTCTGAATCTCTGCACGTCGCTTCTCATCCTCGAGACGTGCTGCAGCAGCCTCCTCTGCACGCTTCATCTCTGCGACATCCTCAGCTGCCCACTCTAACTTGCGCGCATCAAGAGCCTCACCGGAAAGAGATGCAGCCTCCTCATCACGTTTCTTCTGCTGCTCTGTGCGCGTATCAACAGGAACGCGATTTACACGCGATGGGTGAAGAAAATGACATGACGCGCGCAGACATCCCATGCGTGTGTCATCCCACCTGCACACGTCAGCACGCTTCTGAAAACGCTGAGCGCCGAAGAATGACATGGTGGTAGGTGGCTGGTTATGTAGTTTTAAAAAGAAATATTAATATTTCTTTTCGTTTTTTTAATTGTGGCATATACGCAGCCTATACAATCCTATCGCAGCTGCAATTGCAATGATGCATCCGAGTATTACGAGAGCAAGGAAACCTCCATCTAGCATTTTTATGTTACGTATTCTTTGAGAGATGTAGAAATACATCTCTCAAATTTTATTTTTTTAATCAACAACAAATTGGCGAAGCATGTCAGAAAGAAATGTTGTCCTGTCTTGCGCTGTCTTCAAAATTTCTTGTGATTTCAGAAGAGTTTCTTCCATAATGAATTTCGTTTCCTGCTCCCTAAACATATTGAGTTGATGCGCAATCCATGTTTTGATAATTTCGATATCGCGGCCAGAAAAAAAGAAAGATCCTGACCAACTTCCATAGATACGACATCCTGAAGCATCTCGTTCTGAGAAATACTTATTCAAAAACTCTTCTGTCTTTTTTGACTCTTCCTCAAAATCTGGACGTGTCTGCAAACGTTCTTGAATTCGACGAGATGTCATAATGCTCTTAATGACATGAACAATTTTTTTGTTTCGAGAAGAACTGGCAAACGACATTTCTGTGTTACGTATTCTAAGAGAGATGTATTTCTACATCTCTCTATTTTTATTTTTTTTAATTCTTCTTTCCAATCACAAACATCACCCATCCCTCTGAAACACGCGGGTCGTTTCCACCCTCATCATTAAACTCCGAAGACACATCGAGAACGATTCCGTTCTCATAAATCACTTCTCCATGCCTGTTATGTGTCTTGTTAGTATTGGTGCCAATACTAACAAGCTTCCCATCTCGCTCAATATCTTGAATGCGTCCAGAAAGTTGACAGCGATTCCTGCTGTAATAATAACTGTCAGCATGAAAGTATTCACGAAGCGTGTCACTATCTCCAAACATAACCTGAACAGGCCACCCAGCACCAACTAGAATGTTAAAAACACTCTCATCAAATTCACACAACTTCTTTTCACTGATTCCAACACCGCGCAACACAACAACATCAATCTGATCGCGCCCGCCAATACCGTTATCACCACGAAACAGAAGTTCGACAGAAGCAAGAAGATTGGTTGCGAACATCTTCTCATCATCTGGAGGGGCGATAGCTCGCTGGAAGTTTTGCCTGTCTTCCTCCTCGTGATAACGAACAACTGCGAGCATCTTCTGAATGCAGTACTCGACACTGTCAATGCGAACAGACGGCATCGGCGATACACTCACAATCTTATTCGATGCTTCAGCGTTAAACACCTTGTTTACAGGAATATCGCACGTCTCTCCGTTCTCAAAAGTTACACGCATCTTCGTCTTATCAACAACATCGAAAAAATCCGGCATCTCCTCATTGATTTCGAAAGGGTAATCGCGCCACGATGAATACACAGAATAATGTTCCCTTTCGTCTCGAACAGATGGAATCACTGAAAGTTGGCATGACCACCGATTCAACTCATTGCTTTGAAGAGCCTTCACGATACCATCATGCTCGATTCCCCAGTAGAAAGATGTGCGCATTGAATATTGCCACTCCTCCTCATCCTCCGCACGAGGAATCTTTCGCTGCTCAATACACTCATGATACTCTGCGAGCCTCTTCTCAAGAAACTCACGAATACGTCCTGCAACAGAGAACGGCTCATTCTCTTCAACAGAGCAAACAAGAGATGCCTTTTTGCAAATCAGGCTGATAGGATTGGGACGCCCCCACACCTTGAACGTGTAAGAGATGCGTGTGCCTGACAGCACAGGCTCAACACTGTGAAATTTGTTTAGTGGAAGAAGATATGCAACATAATGGTGTCTACTCTTAAGACGGATTTCATGCCCCCAGTCTGTTGAGAAATCCGTCACATCACAGAGTTCTCCACTGTATGGATACGTTGAAATGCCACTGGTTTCAACAACGAGCTGCCCACCAGTGAAAGCAGACTTCTCATCAACAATGACGAGTGTGAAGAGATGAGAATCTGGAATTCCGCCACCAGATTCTCCATCAGCTTGGACGAAATCAACATGCTTCGCCATGAAGCCTCCAACTGAATACACATTCTTCTTACCATCTGTCACTCGTGAGAATGTGTATGGGGAATCGCGACAACAAAGCTTATTCATCACATCAACATCAATCGTCCAACCGCGCTGTGATGTTGAAAGTCGAAGAGTGGAGTCGACCACATTCTCTCCGTTCTTGAAGACGATAGAGGGAACTTCCTCTTGCTGTTCCCCCTCTTGCTTCACGTCAAAGCGAGTACGAGAAGAGATCGAATGTCCAACCTCAAGAAAGGCGCGCATTGTTACGTGTTTTATAGAGAATACTTTAAAGTAGTATTCTCTATATTTTATTCAATTGTATTGACACTTAAGATACTCATTGTTTGGAACAATCTTCGTCCAAAAAACCCATTGATACGTCGTTGAATACAAAATCACAAACATCAATCCCATGACTGAGATATACTGTTCGAAATATGGAAAAACCATACAAACCATGAAAATGATTCCGGCAATAGTTCCTGAAATAGTAGAGAAGTTTGCGAAAAAATCTGCAATCATCCCTACATTCTTTCCATTATGCCTCCTTACATCATAGCTACAGCGAGGGCAAGGCATTGTAATTGTGTGTGACGCGGAGGGGTTGTTACGTGTTTTACAGAGATATGTTTAAACATATCTCTATTTTATTTTTAGTTTTTTTTATTCAACAATTTCGGCCGCACAACTTGCATCGAACGTCTCGACCATCTTCTCCTCAATCACTCCGTCCTTCTCAACAAGAGTCTTCTGCTTCCAAATACTCACGCCCGTCACATGCAGAATGAAATACAGAAGAAGATCATGCTCTCGAGCATCCTGCCACTTCTCTACACCAAGAGATTGAAGCCATGCATCGCTGTCATCGTTCGTAGAAAGATCCTTCTCGATCTCACCACGAGATACATGTGAAAGCCTCTCAATTCGGTATTCGCAATCATCATCTGGTGGAACAATGATGCTCACGCCGATAATCTCCCGCAGGTATGTGTCGAGATCTTCGATGGTGTAGATGCGAGACATGGTGGTGTAAAGTGGAGTGTGTCACGTATTATTTGGAGAGAAGCGTAAAGATTTCTCTTTACATCCTCTCTCCAATTTTTTAGTTTTTCATTTTTACAGATGCACGATTACGTTCCGATAATCATAAGGATACGCTGTCTTAACATGCTCCAAGAGCAGTCGCTTGATCTGCTCGAACATTGGAAGCGCGCGAGAACGATGCTCTCGGCGAAAAGCCAAATCATCAATGTTCTTCTTTGGAAAGACTCCACGAGAGGGAATTGAAACATCCGTCTCACTCATCTCAAGACGTCCGCTGATGCAGATGTTCTCGTTTGACGGAATCTCGACGATGCAAACGATCTGGTTGATGGCACATCCAACGTTCTCAATCGCCAAATCCTTTCCACCAGCATCAACGAAACCAACCCCCTGAAAGTAGTTAGGGAAAGGTGAATCGTCAGTCACAGTCTTGATCTCTGAAAGTGGGAAGAATCCCACATGATACTCAGGACTCTCATCAGGACGCTCAAACTTGAACACGACGAGATCTCCGCTGTAGCGAAACTCCGAACCGAACTTCACTGTAGCGAGAACACGCTTTCCATCCATCAGTGCACTAGCATTTGCAACCGCAAGCATATCTCGCGTAAGAGAAGATGCGCCACCAGAAGCATACTTCGAACTGCCACGAGAAGGGCGAGACATGTTGTTACGTATTTTTATGATGTTACTAAAGTAGTAACATCATATTTATTTGTAGATACGCCGCCGTTTTTTGCACGGAGTTTCGATTGGAGGATCTTGTCGTTTGCCGAGTAGAGAAAGTTTTCCTTCTGTATCCTTATAAAAAGAAATCTCGTATCCAAATTTGTTTGTTGATGGGAAATAATACAAAGCCCACCATATCATGTTGATTGTTCCCATATCCCTGTTGCATTTTCCGCAAATCGGACGAAGATTTTCTAGAGTAGCTTCTCCACCATGAAAATCAGAAACAATGTGACCAGCCTGAAAATCAAAAACAGAGATAGTTGCTATTCCGCAACAGAAACATGATGAGAAAAAAACGTTTCCACAGTATTTTACCCACAAGTTTTGTCGAAGATGTTTTCCAATTGGAGATCGAATAAACCCAATGCCTTGAAAAGGTGAAAAGATTTTTGCAAACAGACAATAAGGTTGATCGGGTAGCGAATTAAACTCAGAACCAGTTCTGATTTTTTGAACAATATGTTTGTGTTTTGCCCACCCCTTCCTATTCTGTGACAAAATGCGAGAAAAAGCGGTAGACATATCAAACATTTTGTTACATCCTCGACAGAGAATTTTTCGTGTGGCTACGTTTGAAGGAATAGTGTCAAATATTTTTATGACCATTCCGCGTTGTGCAGTATGCAGAAATTTTTTTCGATTATTAAAACATTCGATTGAACAGTAGCAACATTTACTCACAACTCGAAAAAGAATAGTATCAGGCCATTGTTCCTTTGAAAACCTGTCTTCTTTTACCATCAACATATTTTCACAGAGATGTGTTACGTGTTTTAGAGAGATGTGTTACACATCTCTCTTTCTTTTTTGTTTTTTTTCATGTGTAGATTGTCATGGGGAGTGCCTCGATCACCCATCCCATAGGGTCACTCTCAGCAGTCTCATTCTCGATCTTCTTCCTCGCCTCCTCGTCGCTAAGATGGAACGAAACACGTCCATCAATTCTACGCACAATGTAGAAATACTTCCCATCAGAAATTCTCTCGCTAATCTCTGTGATCTTCTCATCTGAGAGAGAAGAGAACATGTCTTGGAACACATCAGCTGACACCTCATCATCACCGAACAACTCGTGAATCCACGTCTTCATCATCTCATCTGAAGCAAAGAACTTGACATACCCCTCAACCACGAGCATTGTGATGGGAACACGCGCACGCACGATCTCTGCAGCCGCCGCCTTAGGAACGATTGTGTGAGAAGGCATTCTTTCAGTGAGAGATTGTGTTACGTGTTTTGGAGAGATGTGTTTAAACACATCTCTCCCTCTTCTTTTTTATTTTTTTATTCCCTCTTCACCACAATCTTCATCACACTGTCGCTCTCAATACTGTCGCCAGAAACATCAAAAAACATCTCTGTCGTTTCGTATGAGAGAACAGTCCACACCTCCTTATCAACTTTCATCATCATCTCTTTCACACCGTCTGTACTGAACAATCCACTCTCTGCCAAAATCTTCTCGATTGTTGAAGGAATCTCGTTCCAACTAACAATCCATGAATCTCGCATCTGTGGAGATGTGATGGTGTACATCTCTTCATACACGAGAGCTGGTGATGAGAATGCTACTCCTCCAGATGTCTTGCGTGTCAATAGTGGAAATGCGCTGGACATTCTGCATACAGAACGTGTTACGTATTTTAGGAGAGGTGTGTTAACACACCTCTCTCCGTTTTTTCACTCTTCAGAGCGACGTGCAGATTCCACACTCTCTTTGCATGTCTGAGAATTGAGTAGCTCACGTGCAAAATCTTCTCCAAGAATACTTCGCAACTCTGCAGTTTTCAAAAACTCAATCAGATTGTTCGGCTTCTTCTGATGTGCGAGATTCCAACTACATCCAACCATCACACATGTTTCCATGTCGTTTGCGACATGAAGAGGGTGAGATGAGATTAGTTGTTCCAAATCATTAAACACACGATGCCATTGATTCTCTCGTTGAACAACTTGAATTAGTTCGTTTCCAAGAAATTTTTCTACACGAGGGTTGCAAATGAATTCTGCCACAGACTGAGGACGTAGTTCGTACGCAAGAGCTGAAAGACCAACCAATTTCAACGCCATCTGTTCTGTGTCCTCATGTGCGAGACAGATGGTTCGAACATCATCTGCAATCGTAAGTGATTTGAGAAACAATGGAGATTGCAGATTTGCAACAATGATATCAGAATGTTCTCCGAGAGCTTCTTGAACAGAAGGATGTTGCACAAATCCTAGAGGTGTCCGACCACGAATGTTGTTTGAAAGTTTCCAAAGCTTCAATTCGATTTCTGGAAACATACCAATCTTTCGCAGCTCATCGCGCACAACGATCATTGATGCGCGACGTTCTTCGAACTTCGCTACGGCAGCGGCAGCATCTGAGTAAATAGGGTCTTCTTTCTGAATGCGATTTCCCATTCGCTCTGTTACGTATTTTTGGAGAGATGTGTTAACACATCTCTCATATTTTTGTTTTTCAATTCCCCTTATACGCATTCAGCAATTCGCGGGTGTGTTCGTCTGTGATGTTTTCATCAAACAGATCATATAAAAACATATACGCTTCTCGCCACATGAGATGAATCAGTAAATACATATCGTTTTCTTCAGCTTCAACACTCTTTTTTTTTACATGATCAAGAAGTGGAATACCATGCGAAAGACATTGCTCTTTCAAAGCGTTGAATTCGTTTCGTCGAATCTCTAAAAGATCAACAAAACTATCAAAACTTTTTAGAGTTTCAGCGCTATCATACGCTTCAACTTCATTCTTCAGGGCTAATGTCTTTTCGATGAGAGCATCAAAAGATGTCAATTCGTTTGTTGACATCTTAACATGCGTGTTACGTGGTTTGAGAGAGATGTGTTAACACATCTCTCTCTTTTTGTTTTTTTTTAACGTTGCTTCTCAACCTTCCAAAGTGCTGCGAAGATCTCCTTCCATGCAGCATCGCTCAGATGCGCTGGCTTACGTAGGCCAATGCATGAGATGCACCTGTGATCACAGATTGCTGCGAAGTTCTC
>JACCDT011928397.1_pt1 | contig 15059 bp, 28 predicted proteins | sample 7446291 | NCBI WGS metagenome assembly JACCDT01 (sample SAMN15323446, study PRJNA562643) | freshwater metagenome | isolation source: river surface water | place: USA:Blue River Watershed | collected 2017-08-17
ATCTTCTTGGTCAAAATACTGAGTAGACATCAGGCTATCGACGCAGCGATCGATCACCTTTTCGATGATGTCGTCTCGGCTAATGCCAAGAGCTTCAAGTTGTGCTGTTGTCAGTTCTGACATCGACCACTCCCCTAAATCCGTAGATTGCGCGCTGCGCTTCAAATGCCTGATCTGACAGGATCACAAACCGCGCGATTGCATTCATGTCGCCCGATATGGCTCCGGCTCTTGCCTCAGTCGCCAACCGATTGAGCCGAGCAAAGCGAGCCCAGTAGGTGCGATTGTTGATTTCGTATGCCGATGCCGCCGTCATCATCAGGCTGCGTCCTTGCTCGGCGCATCCGCTGCAATGGCCTCGGCCTCTAGTGCCAGCATGGCGCTGCGAAGCTGCTTCGCGAGTTCGAACACCCGCGCGTCCTGCGGAAAGCTGCCCTTGTTTGCGACCGGCGCAACCCGCTCAGCGATCATCGCCACCTCATGCAAGACAAGACCCGTTCCCCAAAGTCCGCTCATAGCCCCCACCCCTTCATGGCAACGAATTTTGCGCCTGACTTCGCAAGCACTTCCTCGAAAGAAGGACGCGGCGTCGCGCGTACTGCGATTTCACGATCAAGGCGGATCATGTCCGCTGCGATTTGATCGAAGATGCCGGACGCGATAACTCGATTGGCAGCGACAGCCGGCGAACAAGGTGCTCGGTGTCCGACCTCAGCAGCCACCCCTGTTGCCATTCCTTGGGCATCAGGAAGTTGAAGGGCTCCCCCTTCTCGCAGGAATGCCACCCGTTGAGCCGCTGCTGATCCTCGTGGGTCATGGTCCATTGTCCGCTCCATTGAACGCCTGCACTGGGCTGCTCATGGGGAGGGGCGGCAAATCGGGCCTCCCTCAAGAACCCGCGCGGAAACCCCGCAACCGGGCCACCCCTCCCCCACCATCACTGCGGCACCCGTCTAGGGAGAGGTGCGCTGCGTTGGTGAGTGTTAATCTGATCGAAAATTTTAGATCGGTCAACTGTTAAATCAAAAATTTTCGATCAGCCGGGCAACAGAAAAGTTAACCATCTGATTCGATTTAACTAAAAGTGATAGCTGAAAGTCAGATCGCGCCGTCAGCGCCCGCGCTTGATCCACTCAATGGGCGCAACCCATGCAAGCTCAACGTCTTCCATGTCGGGTGTGGTAAAGTTGTAAGACTTCAAGCTGTAGCGGCCGCGAACACGGCCCCGCTGGAGGATTTTGATTAGCCCCATCCCGTCTTTGGTCATGACCACGCAATCCTGCCCGATCATGTTGTCGAAGTTGGCAATGTGCCGTCCGCTACACACAATGTAGTCGCCATGCCTGTAGACCGGATGCATAGAGTTGCCCCGTATTTCTACGGCCATCGCATCCGAGCGGGTTAAATCAAAGCGCAAGTCACTATCCGGCACAGGGTCTATGGCGCGCCACCCCTCGCCGGCTGATGCAATGCCGAGAACCGGGATGCGGATGGCGTCCGGTTCGTGCCCATGCAATATGTACTGTACTGTAGTATTCAAAACCTTTGCCACCGCAGCAAGATGTTTCGACGATGGGTCGGACCTTTTAGTCTTCTTAAACCAACTGTTTACGGTGCTGTCGCTGACGCCAGCAGCCTTTGAAACAGACTTATGGTTCATCCCCGCTTCGTCAATCAGGGATTGAAGGCGCTTGAGCTGTGCATCATTCATGGTCGCATTCTACTAATCCGGTAGACGCAACCCAAGGCGGTGCAAAACTTTCGCTTGATTGATCGAATATATTTGATTAGCTTACACGGCCATGAGCGAGACGCAAATCTTACTTTCAGAGATCGACGCTTTTCTCAAGCGAACGGGCATGGCGGCCACGACGTTCGGCAACAAGGCCGTTCGCAATTGGAAGATCGTGGATCATTTGCGGGCCGGTGGGGATACGGGATTGAAAACAGCGGCTCGGATCAGGGCGTACATGGCCGAGTACGAGAAGGATAAGTCTAACGCAGCGTAGGCGTCAGTGAGTTCACAACAGCAGCGGCGTGGATGGACACGCGGCAGTGATACGGCCATGGCGCAGCGGTACCGCCTTGGCGTCTCTGACAGGCAGATGGAGTCTGTTGTGCCGGGTGTGACCGCCAAGGCCCGAGCCGGTATCAAGCCCGGCCTGCTGTTGTGAGTTCACAGAGTTTGAGCCGTCGGCGCGTGCGAACCACGCGAGGCTTGTGTCCCAACGACCGTGAAGGGCCACCACTGATCTGAGCAGGAGGAAAGGGCTTAACCGCACGCTTTCAAATCTCAGAACGCGGTGACAGGCCGGAGAGACGGTCAACAGTTTCTCAGTTGCGTAAGCCGCAAGCAGCGGTGAGGGGATGACATAGATGCCGGACTATAATTCGGGTGTGCCCGTCGCGGGGCCGAACCCGATGAAAGCCGGACAACGCGACACGCTGGATTGATCACCAGCAGTCATCCCTTCAACCACTGCTTTCGCAGTCCGTCAGCGTTTTTCACTGGATGCCCGTCATGGGCGCAACGTGTTTTTGGCCCCACCAGATCGCGAGGCGCCGCTGTCCATAGCGGGCATCCTGTCAGACACGTTCGGACCTGTCTCGTTGCGTTCCTGATTTTCTAAAACCGGAGCGCATCAACATGGCGGCAAGAGCGACACGAAAGGGGGACCACGGGGGCGCATGGGATGAGGACCGCGTTGCACGTCTCCGTGAACTTCTGATGCTGGGGAAGACAGCATCGCAGATCGCATATGCGCTTGGGGGTAAGATCACGAGGTCCGCTGTTATTGGCAAAGTCCACAGGTTGGGGCTTGCCCTTAATGTCGAGACCAAGACTGCGCGGGATCGGAAACTGGACCGCGCAAGATCAAGCGGCAAGCGGCGGGCTGCTAAGCAGCCACCAGCCGTCCGGCTCATTGTCCCGGAGCCTATGCCCGTTGACTGCGCCAGCGACGTTGCGCGCAAGCCGCTTTCCGATCTTGATCCGGGGGATTGCAAGTTCCCGGTTGGTCATCCAGGCGAGCCGGGATTTGGCTTTTGTGCGTCCGGACGCGTCGAAGGGCTGCCCTATTGCGCCGAACATGCAGCACGCTGCTTTGTTGTGCCTAACAATCTGAAATCACGGAGCAAAGACACGTCTGTCCCGCGTCCGGACGCGTCTTATGCAGGTTCACTGAATTTGTCCGGACTAGTTTCCGCAGGGGAGTAGCAGGGGGAGGCTATGGCAGCATTCGAGGGGGGACTGTTTGCGGCTCTGACGATGGCTTTTGGGATAGCGCCCGGCCGTCGTTGGATGCCGCAAACAGTCGATTTGAAGGTGGTTCCGAACGTTCGGATTGAACCTGTGTTGGACCTGTCTGACGTGGTGCCGGACGTGTCGGACGCAAGGCCGGACCTACCAGACGAGGACGACACAGCCTGTTGGGCGTCTCGCGAGATGCGCTTGATCGCATCGCTGCCGGACATGACCGGACATGACCTATCCGGCCTCATGTCCGCAGTTACATCCAGCGGGCTTAAGGCGCGCGATGATGTCATTGATCTGATCGGGTCTATGGGCATCAAGCGCTATGCGGATGCGTGCTGGCTCGAAAACATCTACCGCAACAGCGGACGGATGATCTACGCGGAGCCGTCAAGATCTGAGCCGACGGCCACCAAGTCAGCCAGCACTCGCGCGTTCGTGAAATGGTGGCGCGCAAGGCCGGCCGCTGCACACGAAGTATCTCAAGCCGACCTGATAAAGCTCTATGCCGAATACTGCGAGATCGAAAACGTGCTGCCGCTCTCAGATCGGCAACTCGTGAACAAGATCAAGACGGCGGGTGTCGAGAGCTTCAGGAGGCCCGCGAAGATCGTCAACGGGAAGCACCATCGCCCCACCTGCTACCGCATTCGCGCGAAAAGGATTAGGGCATGATTACAGCAGAGATGGTGAAGGCGCTTCTTGACTATGAACCTGCATCGGGTGCGTTCACATGGCGCGAGCGCACGCCGCTAATGTTTAAGGATGGCCGTAGATCGGCTGCCCTGAACTGCAAAATATGGAATGCGAAGCACGCTGGCAAAAGAGCCGGTGTTGTTAGTGTAAACGGCTACATCCACATTGGATGCCTTGGGCGCGACTACTACGGGCATCGCCTTGCGTGGGTTTTCATAGCTGGGGAATGGCCGCCAGTGGGTTTGCACATAGACCATGCTGACGGCAATCGAGCAAACAATGCAACGGCAAACCTTCGGCTAGCATCCAACGCGCAAAACATGGCGAACTCAGGTGCTTGTTCGCGCAACACGTCAGGAATTAAGGGGGTTAGTTGGAAGGCCGATTGCAAGAAGTGGCGCGTAAGATTTGGTCGCAAGCATTACTTTGGCCTTTTTGACAACAAAGAGGACGCTGCCGCTGCCTATGAAAAAGCAGCTCGGGAAGTTGCAGGTGAATTTGCGCGACCTGTAGTGTCTAGGTGTGAGCCATGATCTGCGACCATTCCCCAACATGCCCTCACTGCCGGGTAGCAGAGACCCTATCCCCACCTGACAAGATCAAGTGGGACGCTCTGTTGCGTGCCATGGCTTACTCGCGGGTTTCAAACACACCGCCTGCAAATTTCATCATTGCAAGGGCTGAAAGCATCAGGACGGCTAGGCCGTTTGGGAGGACTGCATGAGTTGGCTGGATCAACGCACAGAGCATCAGCGCATCACCTACCCGCCATCGCGCGCGCTGAACCTGTTCCGCTTGGGCATGGATACCGTCGAGATAGCAACGCAGATGATGTGCACCGAGGCGCAAGCTGTAGAGCTTCTCGATGCCGCACGGGCCGCACAGCCCCGCGAGCTTGCCTCTGAAAGAATGGGGAGGGTTACGCGATGATTTCAGATCACGCTTGTGAGCGGTATGCCGAGCGCGTGTTGCACCAGACGCTGCCATCCTCACCAGAGAAGAGGGATGCAAGAATAAAGGCCATCAAGGACCAGCTTGGCAAGATGATCGGAGATCGCATCAAGCCAACCCACAAACACCAGTATCACTTGCCTATTGGCAAGGTGGTGTTCGTTGTGAAGGACGGAACCGTAGTCACGGTGAAGACATGAAACGCAAGAGGCCTCCAGACTGCCAGGTCTAGAGGCCTCGAATAAGGGTTTGGTGATCCTGCCAGGGATCATCGGGTTGATTTGAGTAGGACCGTGCAGCGGTCGAACTGAGAAGCGATAGACACACCAAATCAGGTACGTGATATGCACATACTAGATATTGATCCGGATGACAATCCCCGGATGACAAATCAACAATCGTCCGGACGGGTTACGCGACACGGTTTAGACATCCGTCCGGATAATTGTTTCACGGGCATAGAGCCAGGAAATACGGGCCAATTTAAGGCTCCGGACGTTTCCGGACGGTCGATCGTTCGGGAGGGGGCATAGACCAATGTCGCTCCCGTACAATCACAACGGCGGCCCGCCGCTTACCCGTAATTCAGGATGGGTGAAAATCGCTCGGACAATGCGAGATCATCCGCTTGTCGGCTTCCACCTGCACGCAAAGCCGATGGATGCAAACCGTGGGGCCATGCAGCCGGCTTTAGCATTTATCGACCTGATCATGGAGTGCCGTTACGAGGACGGCGCAATCATGAACGGCGGGCGGAAAATGGAAGTCCGCAGGGGCGAATTGGTCGGCGCGATCAGCTACTTGGCGGCGCGATGGAACTGGACGCCAAAGGCTGTTCGGGGCTGGCTGGAGCGGCTTGAAAGCGACGGGATGATTGCCCGTTTTCAGCGCTTGTCCGACGGCGTCGAAGCCGGGCTTGAAAAGGGCAATCGAAACGGCAATCAAGCTGCGATCATAAGGCTTTGTAATTACGAGATTTATCAGGCATACGCCGATGAAGATGGGCAATCAAAAGGGCAATCGGCGGGCAATCAAGGGGCAATCGAAGGGCAATCGAAGGGCAATAATACTAAGGATAAGAAAGGAAGAAAGGAAGAAGGGAAGAATATAGATAATCCTTCGGATTTGCCCCCTTCCGGGGGCGACCCCGACAAAAAGCGGCTAACGCTTCGCGATGTGGCTCGCGATGCCTTTCGGGAGTGGCAGGACTTCGCGAAGGCCCATGGTCTGCCAAGCCCAAGGGATGCATCGTTTGACGGGCTGGCTGGCAAGATCGCACAACGGATGCAGGAACACGCGGACGAGCCTTCGCGGGAAGCAATGCTTCGGGTGTGGCGGATGGCTTTGGCCTATGTGGCGAAGTCGAAGCACTGCCGTGGCGACAATGACCGGGGATGGAAAGCAGACATCGAGTTCCTGTGCCGTCGAGAAAAGTTCGCAAGGCTGATTTCGGGGAGCTATGGGAACGGCGCCGCGCCCATGGATGCAAGGTGGGCGCTGCCTGACACAGCAGGATCGGGAGGCATCGCGCATAAGCCGCAGCCAGACGCGATTGATCTGATTTTGAACGGAGGGCGCTGATGAGGAACAGCCCGCCTTCAAAATTTGAAATCACAGCAGCCACCTTCGATGCAGAGCGGGCAGTGATTGCCAAGTGCCTCGTTTCCCCGGAAGCCATCTCTGAGACGGCGGGAAAGATCACTCAGGACGACTTTGAGCATCAGTTCCTTGCTGCCTGCTATGGCGCTTTGCAGGGGTTTTCAAACGAGGGTCGCAAGCCGTCCGTCGAAAGCTTGGTTTCGGTTTTCGGAAACTCAGAGCTTGAGCCAGGGCTGACGGTTCGCGACTTCCTTGCTGATTTGGTCCGTGGCTCGTTTGTCTGCCGGTTCATCCCGGTTGAAGATGCGATTGGTGTTATCCGCGAAAATGCTCAGCGGCGCGCGTTGTCGTCGATTGGCTCTGTGATGTTCACCAGCGCGACCACCAGTCAGAAAAGCGTATCTGAAATTATCTCCGAGGCGGCGGCTAGACTGGATGAGGTTGCGGCATCGTCCCGTCAGTCAGCAAGGTCCAAGTATGACGCCGCAGGCGCTGCGGAGGCTGCGTTCGCCCACATGGACGGTCAAGCGGGATCGTCAAACCCACCTACAGGGCTGCAGGACTTGGATGACGTTCTTGGCGGATGGCCCAAGGGGGAACTTTCTGTTCTTGCCGGGCGCCCTGGCATGGGCAAGAGCGCGGTGGCAACGACGTGTCTGATCCGAGCCGCAAAAGCGAAGTTCGGTTGTCTGTTCTTTTCGCTGGAGATGACAGCAAAGCAGCTAGGCGCTCGCATCGTGACAGACTTGGCATACACGTCCGACAATCCGATTTACTACGAAGACGTGTTGAAGAGGAAGCTGGACGACCGCGCAAAGCAAAGACTGCGTGACGTTCATTCGTTTTTGAAGACGCTGCCCGTAGCAATCGAAGAGCAGCGCGGATTGAGCATCAGCGATCTTGTCACAAGGTCGCGAAAGCAAGCCGCTCAGTGGGAGCAAGACGGCGGCAGCCTGGATGTTGTGTTTGTTGATCACATGCTGCTTCTGAAAGCATCGCAGCGTTACGCCGGAAATCGGGTGCGGGAAGTTGCCGAGATTTCTGACGGCCTTGCATCCCTTGCGAAAGAGCTGAACTGCGCTGTTGTCGCGCTTTGTCAGCTCAACAGAGGCGTAGAGGGCCGTGACGTAAAGCGTCCATCTCTATCAGACCTTCGTGACTCCGGCGCAATTGAGGAAGACGCAAGCACTGTCACGTTCATCTATCGACCTGCTTACTACCTTGGGCAGATGCGTGCTGAAGGCGAGGCCGAGCAAAAGCGCCTTGCTGCGTTGGAGGCTTCCAAAAACCTTCTTGAGTTCATCGTTGCCAAGAACCGGAATGGCGGAGTTGGCATCGTGGATGCGTTTGTGGACATAGGCGCGAACGTGGTTCGCAGCAAAGCTTACGGGAGATGATCATGCACCCACTGACAAGCGCGCCCCGTACCTGGGAAATATCGCGAGTGCTATTCGAGCAAGGGCAATGGGCCGTCACTGAGTTCGGAATTGAAAACACGTTCGGGCCTTACCACTACGCGCTGTCTTGGTCGGACATCAGCCAAGACATCGCGCCGGGCAAGACGTGGGTTGACCACATGGCGCAAAAGAACTGGGTTCTTGCCGACGACTTCAAGGCCGCGCACGCATACGCGAAGCAGGCGGAGGCTGGCCTAAATGTCTGATCCATCCATCACCTACACCGATCTTGCCATTGCCTTCTGCAAGACCTTTGAAGTCTCAGAAAGCGTGTTGCTTCGAGGCGAGCGGACCCAAGCCCTGACACACGTTCGCCGGGCCTTGTGGTCGTGCTTGCGTGAAATGGATTGGACCTACGGGCAGATTGGCCGGCGCTGCGGGCGGGATCACTCGACGGTCATTCACGGGATTGACCGTTATCACGTCACGGCACACGAGCCGGAGTTTCTGGCGAAGGTGGAAGCCGCAAAAGCTCTAGCCCCTGAAATTGCCACACAGCGGGCCGCTGGCGTCCGTTTTGATGTTCTGAGTAGTCTGCCACCAAAAAAAGAAAAGCGCCCGCGTGGACGCAAGTACGGGGCAGCAATCGCGCTTCCAAGGCAGGTATCCCCAAGGGTGAAGCCAGACGGGACAAGCTTGGATTACGAGCAAGTGATGCGGGCTCACGTACAACATGCAAGCGGGTTGCTGTTTGAAGCACTGAGACAGGAACTCGCGTCATGACCACCCGCTCAGTGAAGGGCTACCGCATCAAACAGAAGATGGTGGACGGTAAATTGCAGATCACAGTTGAGAAGATACCGGGGTGGAAGAAAGACGCGTCGGCAAAGATACGGGAACGGAAGTCAAAGAAGATGCGAGTGCAGAGACCTCAACTGTTGGGGTTGTTCTCGCCGGTTAAGAAGGGGGATTGAGGGGAATGAGCACACACGGCGTAAACGTAATTGAGATTGATGCTGTCATGCCGCACTCAAATGCGGAGCGGCTTGAGATCATCCCTGTGGGCGGCTGGCAGGCAGTCGTTAAGAAGGGGCAATTCAAGAAGGGCGACAGGGCGATTTACATTGAGCCGGACTACACGGTGCCAACATCCAGGCCGGAGTTTTCGTTTCTGGCCAAGGACGGCAAGGACCGGCATCGGCTGAAAGCAGTCCGGCTGCGCGGCGAACTGAGTTTCGGGCTGCTGATCCCAGTGCCGGACGAGTTGCGAGATCGCGCCCCTGGAACGGACGTGATGAACGAACTCGAAATCCAACGGTGGGAACCAGTCGTCAAGATCACGATGGCCGATGAATTGCCTCAAGACCAATGGCCGGAGACGTTTGCTCCAAAGTTTGATGTCGAGAGCTACGAAAAGTTTCCGCACGTCATCAAGGACGGCGAGCCCGTCATTGTCACGGAGAAAATTCACGGGGCAAACGCCCGGTACACTGTCGTTGACGGCGTGTTTTATCTTGGCTCTCGCAACCGCTGGCTGATCCCAGATGGCGATCATATCTGGGCTCGTGCCGCTCGATCTGTGCCAGCAATACGCACATGGTGCGAAGCAAACCCCGGCGCTGTTCTTTATGGGGAGGCATTCGGCAACGTGCAAAGCCTCAAGTACGGACGCACGAAGGGCGACGTGACATTCGCTGCGTTTGCCGCGTCGGCTAAGGGGCAGTGGGTGGATCAGCCAGAGCTTCTGCGGAGCCTTGAAGACTACGGCGTGCCCGTTGCGCCGGTCTTGTATGAGGGGCCATTCAACATGGCGCATATCAAGGCGTTAGCAGAGCAAGATTCAAAGATAGCCATTGAGCCAGGCCACATGATGGAGGGCGTCGTCATTGTGCCGATGGCAGAACGGTTCCATGCATCAATTGGCCGGGTGGCCGTTAAGCACATCAGCAATCGGTACTGGGAAAGTGGGGAGTGACGGCGATGACCGCAGACCTAGAAATGATCCTAAACGATCTGATCATGAAGGCAGAAAGAACATCGGCAGAGTTCCGCCATGAGGTTGCGAATGCGAAGCGTGTTGAGGAAGCTTTGCACCGCATGAGGCAACTCAACGCCATGGCATTTAATGAAGCGCTTTCCATCATGCAGGCACATCAGCCTATGATCGAACAGCAGCAACCGATGCCGCAGTTTTTAAACCGCGTATCACTACCGAACTGAGCAGCCTGGGAGGGCCAAATCATGAGACTATCCGAATACCAAGAAGTGACAGACATCGCGAACACACGAGCAACGGCGGGAACGCTTCTCGATGCAGTTGAGAGGGGGCTTGATCTGGAGCTATCCGTTTCAGGTGTTGACGGCATGGCGTTGACGTTCACAGGCAAAGACCTGCCAGGGCTCGAAACGTGGCTACGCTCTGTCATCTCGGAAGCCGTTGACGATCTGACCGCACGGGGGGTTGAGCCCGACACGCCGCTGTCGATCCTGCCGGCAGAGGCCAAAGAAGACGAGGCAGCATGACGATGCTGGCGGATCGCTACCCGATTTCAACGCTTGATCTTGAAGGCATCCCCGTATGGTTCACGGTTGGGGATCGTGAGCTATTGGGGTTCATCAAGTTTACCCGGAGCGGACGGCCCGTGTATCGCGTCGGGACGTTCCGGAAATCGGACGATCTGCCATCCCATGCACGTCCAGCCCTATGGCGTCCGGTTGATCCAAACGTCTGGCCGGAGCCGTTGCCAGAACCGGCAACAGTCCAGATCGCAGTCGAGTGGGGGAAGCCCATCCCCCCACCACGACACAGCGAACCATCCGTCCGGGATATGGACCGCTGGCCCTATCCGCACATCGATCTAGGCCGCGCCGGATCAGTTCCGAAATCAGTCGAGGAAGCAGAAGCCCGGACACTTCGCGCGCTACGCTGTGTGGACGTGATCTATCGAGACGAGCCGGAACGATCAGAAACAGCATGGCCGCGTGATCTCATGGTCTCAGCAGCGATGCTCAAAAAGCTGCTGTCATCAAGCCGGACAGGGAAGCTCCCATGGTTGAGGGATGAGGATTACCGGGACGTGCATGTTGACGTGTCGGACCTGTCACCACGTCCAGCCCGTTGGGTGCCGACACGTCGGGACCTGTCCGACGTAGAGGCTGGATGTCTGGCATGGATGAATGCTCTGTCCAAGAAAGATCGCAGGCTGTTTCGCTGGCGTTCGGACCTGCCGCAGTGGAGCTTCCAGCAAATTGCAGAGATGACCCGGCAAGACGAGGACGACGTGTTCAAGGCGTACAAGGCCGCGTGCGAGCGTCTATTTGCGGAAAGCCTGCGTGCAACCGATCTCTGATTTAGCCCTCAAGGCCCGTCAGAAGAAAATAGACGACGCAGTGATGCGGGTGTTTCGCCGGCATGAGTTCTGCGCTGTCTACTGTGCTGGCTCAGTTGAGCCCGTAGCCAAACGGATTGGCGACAATCGCGGGGCATGGCCGGTCAAGATCGGACTGACGAGAGCGCTGGAGGATACGATCAGTTCAGGCCTCGATGGTGCGTCACCGTTTTGGGAGCAGCGAGTCCTGTTCAGGGTTTGGGTGAAGACGTGGGCACGGGGCAGGACATTAGAGCGCGAAGTTTTGAAGGCCCTGCAGGGCTCATCGGAGCAGGCCCGGAAATCGTTCTGGGACATGGGGCCGGACTTCCAACGGGAGTTCTTTGAAATGGAAGTCCACACCATAGCCCAATGCAACGGAATTGAGACATGGGACGATGACAGTCTGATGGTTGAGATGGCGAGAGAAGTGAAGCGAGAGTTTGAAAGACGGGGGAAAGTATGACGACAATTGCAAGTGACGGAAAGACGGTTGCAGCGGATGGTCAGGAAACATGGGGCTCCGAGCCGGTGAGGCTGGATCGCGAGAAGTTAAAGCTAGTGAGTGGGGTGCTTTATGGCTTCACTGGAATTGGTGCGCTTTTCGATCCGTGTATTGCGTGGCACGGCAAGGGTGCCGATCCGAAGGAAGTGCCCGAGGCTAAAGGCGACAACAACTCATGGGGCATGGCAGTGTTCCTTCCGGATCGTGTCGAATACTTTTCATCCAACTGCCCGTACAAGGCGGAATATGGATATCCGTTCGCCATCGGCGCAGGAACTGACTACGCCATGGGAGCTATGCTAGGCGGATGTGACCCTAGGCGCGCCGTTGAGATAGCCGCTGAGAAAAACATTCACACGGGCGGCAAGATCATGGTCGTGGAGATACCCAGCAAGGCGGCAACGATTGCGGAGGCTGCAGAATGAGCAAGCGCAAGCACTACGCAGACGACACGAAAATCAAAGACGCTGCCGTATTTCTTCTCATGCCCATTGTTGCATGGTGTATGCTGGTAGGACTTGTTGCAGTCATGGTGTGTGGGTGACGGGATGAGCACGGCGGAGCAGCGGATTGCGGAGCTTGAAAGCATTGTCAGAGCCAAGTGCGCCATGATCGACGAGATTGCGTTTGCGGCGGGTTATGAGGTTGGGGAAGCCGTCACGGTGCAAGGCATCATCAGCCGGTTGAAACAAAAAGCCCCCGCCAGCGACTAGCTGACGAGGGCCATTAGATACGATCAGGATTTTTTGTGTCTAGCCGCCGACAACCTTTCGCCGCCCCACCTTCGTGCGTTCGATCTCAGCACCTTCATCCGCCCACTGGCGGAACCAGTCCGAAAGTGTCGAAGTAGGTACGCCGTACATCTGAGACATTGCCCGTTGAGAGGGGAAGCCTTCACCGCGATCAATCCGGGCTTGAAGATCGGCCCGGACCTGATCTCGGGTCCAGCGTTCCGGACGGATGATCTTGGACCCGCCATCGGGGCCGGACGGATCGTCGTTAGCAGCCATCAGCATGGCCCGGACGTTGGCAAGTTCCGCATCAGATGCTGCCGGATAATCAGACTGGCCGGACGTGTCGGACGTTTGAGTGACAGCAACGGGACCAGTCCGGACGTGTCCGAACGCAAGACCAAAGAAGATCAGCGTTGCGAGTTCGGAAATCAGGACCAGCGCAAACGGCATGAGCAGTTCAAGCTTGGCTTCCGTGACGGCGGTTGATCCGATGCCGATGGCCTCGAATGTCCGGGCCGCATGGTGATAGCCCTCGTAGGGGTTCTCATCAGGGCCAAGTGCCAAAAGCTTGCCGAGTGCGAGGCTCTCTGACGACTTCGCGGCGGCAAGATCATCCTTGGCAGCTTCGCGGGTTGCTTCCTTGCCCCTGCACAGCGTGCCCTTGCCGGTGGCACACTCAGCAGCAGCAGCCTTGACGGCCTCACGGGCGGCTTGCTCGGCTGCCAGTGTGTCCGCTTCTGCTTTGGCGAGGACTTCCCGAGCGGCCGAGCGTTCGGCGTTGCGCTTGGTGATCTCCATCGCCTTGACGCCGGCGGTCTCGGCATTACGAGCACCAGCAGACACAACGATATACCCGGTGGCCGCGATGAACACGAGGCCAAGGCCAAGAGCGCCTGCCAAACGCTTCTCGAGTAGGGCAGGAACAAACAAGTGACCGGCAGCAATGGCGGCAACCATCGCAGCGACGGCTTGAAGGTGTGTGAGGTTCCAGTCGGCGCCGTCGATCACCACGTCTTTCAGGATTGTAAGAGTGGTGACAACAGCGAACAAACAACCAAGGCCAAGTAGCCAAGGCCGTATCTGTGTAGTATGTGCAGTCATGGGTTCAACTCCGGTTATGGCGGTTGTTGGATCAAGAGCCTCGGGGCGGGTGATGACCGCTTCCGGGGCTCGCCTGCATTTAAAGGGGTGGGATGCAGGGCGTGAGGTTTTTACCGACTCCAGTAAAAACCCCAAACGCTGCACCCTCAGGAAGTGACAGCTTGCTGGGGGCTTACTCGGTTACTTGAGATTTGCCGCTGTCTCGCGGCCCTTGGTCGTGATCGTCCACTTGCGGTATGCAATGCAGCGAATCAGCCCGCGTTCTTCTAGGGCGTTGTAGGTTTTGACGTAGCGTCCACAGGACGGGCCGCATGTGCCGCCAAGCTCAACCATGTCTTGCAAGGCGCTCTTTTGCGATTTGGTCAGTTTCATCTTCATCTCTCCTATTGGTGTCTAACTGAGTAATCATAGCTTCGCCCTTCCCCTTATCGGGGTGGGTTCGGGCTGGAGGTCGTCCCTTGCTCTGCTTCCCGGCTGGTTCTTTGCCTTTTTTCCAGGTCGTTCCGTCTCGGGGCCTTCACACCGTCTAACTGTCCTCATAGTCGCATACGCACGTATATACGTCAATAGCCATTCGGCAGTACTCCAATCACATCTTTGTGAATACACACGTATATGCGCCGTGTGGTACTGTTGCGGTATGGAAAAGCGTCTTCAGATTGGTATCAAGCTGCCTCCGTCGCTCATTGCTGAGATCGACGCCTACAGGCAGGATCAAGAGTTTCCGCCGGATCGGACGGAAGTCATCGAGCGAGCCGTGGTAGACTGGTTGCGCCGTAGGGCAGCAGACGCCAAGCTCACCAAGGCAGAGAGGAAGCCCCGGAGATGAACTTTGTGTTTCACCCTGACATTGTGCAGCGCCTTAACGAGAGCGGTGGCGAACTTGAGCGCGAAGCAGCGCGCGTAATTGAGCAGCTTAGGTCTGACATGAAGACATTGTGCGAAGCTAGGTCAGCTTTGACTGACAAAGGCTATCAGCAGTGCCAACGCGATATAAGGGCCGCCTTGGGCATTGAGGACTAGGTAGAGAGGAAGCAGAGACGATGAGCGACGCGGACCCTTATTCTGACATGTGCCCAAGCAGGGATGGCCGGAAGTTGCACAACTTTATTCCGCAATCAGGATCAAGGTTGTGGCGTGATGGTGTTGAGATTTACTCTGTAACGTCTGTTTGCCAATTTTGCAGATGTAGAATTGGTGAAGCGCATCAATCCCTCAGCATCAGGTGATAGCAAATGAGCTACCTACTTTCCATAGACTGGGACAACACCCCATCAAGCTGGTTCACTGGTACGGCTTTAGCCTTTTGGGGCTCTAGCCTTCTCAGCGCTGCTATTGGGTCTGTTGCTCCGATGGTTCTTGTTGGCGGGTTTGCACTAGGTGGGGCGATTGCTTGGGTGCGGTCGTGAAGCTAGGCAACATCATTGCTATCGATGCCCTAGACGTGAAGCGTGA